>JACCDV010570935.1_pt1 | contig 157467 bp, 139 predicted proteins | sample 7446131 | NCBI WGS metagenome assembly JACCDV01 (sample SAMN15323448, study PRJNA562643) | freshwater metagenome | isolation source: river surface water | place: USA:Blue River Watershed | collected 2017-08-17 | reverse complement strand
GTATTTTTTCTGAGCAGATTTAAAATCTTCTTCAGATAATACCGGTGTAAAAATCACCATTAATTCGTAATTGTTCATTACTTGAATTTTTTGGTTAAATAATTGGTTTTTCCCAGTGGACATCCTTGTTACAGAATGAATCTGCCAAAACAGATTTGGGAGGGCGAAGGTAGGCTATTTTAGTGGATTTTTGGCATTATTCTGCTTAAAAATCAAGGCTACTGGGAAATGGTCGCTATAGCCCCCTCTAAATTGGTCTCCGTTCCAAGTTCTTTTAGGGTAGCCAGCATATTTTCCTTCGGATTCAACCATGTCTATATTCTTGTAAATAATTGGTTTATAATGATTTAGAGAAGACTTAGTCAATCCCCAATTACGACTCAGCAAAATTTGATCAAAGAGGTTCCAACTGTCCCTATAGGCTAGGCTACCCTGACCTTGTTTGAACAATGGCAAAAACGGGTTGAATAATTCAAGTTTACGTATACTTTGATTCGTAGGGTTGTCATTAAAGTCGCCCATTACGATCCAATGCGCCCCTTTATCTATCAAATTAACACTATCCATTATCCTTTTACAATTCATCGCTGCCCATATTCTGTTTTTCCTTGCTTCCCCCGAGCCACCTCTTCTACTTGGCCAATGGTTCACTAAAATATAAACCCATTGTTTCAGCAATTGCCCTTTTACGAAGAGCAGGTCTCTTGTTGCATAGTTTTGAAAATGATTTTCATCTTTAAGCGAATAGGTCTTGTATTGGTAGGGTGTAAAAATTTTAGGTTGATAGATGAATGCCACATCAATCCCTCTTGGATCTTTTGAGTCAAAGTGAATGTATTTATATTGATATTTTTTAATAGGGCTTGATTGTATAATTTTTTCAAGCACAAATTGATTTTCTATTTCCGCCACGCCTAAAATTGCAATGCCCTCTTTATTTCCTAATTGCCCCAATTCGAAAATGACTTTACCTAGTTGATTCGTTTTTTGCGCATACCTTGATGCGCTATAACCCTTATTGCTATTGGGCAAGAACTCCTCGTCATTTACATAAAGCTGATTGGCTGTATCGTAGTAATTTTCACAATTATAAAATGCAATCACCTGCAACCCAGCTACACTTGTTTGATTTAAAAGTAAAAGAACCACGAGTATAAAAGTTCTGAAAAAGAAATGGAGACCTAATTTAAGTTGCAAGTTTGATGTTTTTTCATTGTCATTAATGCTTGAATAGTTTGGCTTTGTCATCATGATTATTTGACTAAATATGGCTCCTTAATTCCTTTAATTGAAGCGTATTTGCCGAAATAAAATACTTGTTTTAAAAATGCAATTTGAGTGCATGAATAAAACGATTCAACTATTTTTCGGACTTGCCATTTTATTAAGTTACCATTCCAATATGGCTTATGCTCAAGTGGAGAACGCAGACGCCTTGCCCAGACAATTTGATTTATTTGGACAAGAGTCAATTTATTGGACACCTAATTTGTTGCAATCAAATTTTGCAGGTCTAAGTGAGATGGCATTATATCAAGGCTTTGCCGTGAATTGGGTGCCGAGGGGATTGATCCAAAACAAAGGCAATACAATCAATGGGATAGATTGGCATTCAAATTTAAATGGCTGGGATCCTTCGTTTAGTTATTCGGGCTTGTATGGCGGAATCAAATCCGATGCGGTTGTGCATGCTTATGGAATTAGTGCTTTTGGATTAGGCGGACAATCGGGCAATCGTTTTTCTTCAAGCAAGGCAGCTCAATTTTCAAAAAGCAGAACAGTTAGTACACGAATTTCAAATGCCAGTACGATGCAAGAATTTAGAATTCAATGGCATTCGGGAAGAATGAACAAATCTACTTGGTTGAATATAGAGGCAATCTACCAGAATACACCGCGCGGATTATTAGCGAATGGCATCAAAGATCGTAAAGGCTTGTTATTAAGTTTTGAAAAAATGATTAGGGACAAGCACCAGCTGGGTTTTAGTTTTTGGTGGAGTCTTGCTGTGCAGGGGAAGCGCGCGCCTACGGTACAGGAGATTTATGATATTGCAAAGGATCCATTATATAATCCAAGTTGGGGATGGAAAGCAGGCAATGCTTTTTATGCAAACACTAAAAAGAACAATGCGCCCGTATTGAACTTTCAATATGACTATAAAGCAAACAATGGAAACACAATTACTTTGAATTTAGGCGGGGTAATAGGTGCTCAAAGTGCCACACAGCTAGATTGGTCTAAAACTGCAGATCCTCGTCCAGATTATTATAAGTACTTGCCAAGTTTTGCATTAGACCCTTTATTGAAAAATAAGTTATTAAATTTTTATGCAACCCATCCCGATTTATTGCAAATACAATTTGATCAAATTGTGTCAAAGAACCAATCTAATTTAAATGGTGCATCAAAATATATCATCAACCAGCATCAACAAAGTCTTGCTTTATTAAGAGCGTCGTTATTGGCCAATGTTTTAGTAGGCAGGAGTAGTCATTGGTATTCAGGACTTTCTTTAAATGCAGACAGGATTGGCTATTCAAATATCGTCGCGGATTTATTGGGCGGCAAATTTTATTACAATTACAATACCTGGGTCAATGAGGATGGATTATCTACTGCATTTCAAAATGACATTGAGTCGCCAGATCGAAAAATCAAACAAGGTGAAATTTGGGGCGCACAATATTTTTTATTCAATAGTTCCATTCATGCTTGGACTGCGCTAGTTGGCGCATCAAGATTTTTAGAATGGGGCGCAGGATTGAAGATGGGCATTGATCAATTTCGGAGAAAAGGATTTAATCAAAATGGTTTATATCCTGCCATCTCAAAAGGACTTTCCGAGCTTTCAGTCTTTCCTTCTTTTCAATACCAGTTTTATGTTCGTTATAAATTCAATGGGCGCTGGTATTTAACATCACATTTATTTCAAGCTGCAGAAGCGCCTGACGCAGCGGATCTCTATACCGATCCTGCAAATCATGCGGTTCAAAATGCATTTCTTTTGCCATTGATTAAATTAGGCTCAGAATTAAAATTGCAATTCATGGGTAGTAATGTAAAAGCAAGTCTTGCACTTTTTTTACAATCCAATCAAAATGAAAGGCAGTATAAATTATTTTACCACGATTACTATAATGCATTTGTGAGAGCAAGTCTTGGGCAAATGAAAACCATGCATCAAGGAATAGAGACTTTTATTGAAACAAATTGGTCGAGCCCAATTCAATTAAGTATGGCAAATAGTATTGGATGGTATATCATCATCAATGAGCCATTGTATGAAATTCGGTTGTCAGATAATTTATTTAAAGTCCAGTCGGGAAAACTGCTATTAAACCATTTTCCTGCGAATGCTTATCCTCAAGCGGTACAAGCAGCTACCATAAATTATCAACCCTCTTATTCCTTGCGATTTAGTTACACAATTTTATATGCAAGTAGACGCGCTATTAGTCATGACCTATTTAGAAGGAGTAGTTGGGCTAAAGAAAACACGATGATAGATAGCTGGGGAAAAATCCAAAAGCCAGTATATGCGCCAAATCAATGGGTTTCAAATTTGTTTATCTCTAAAAATTTCCAAATTAAAACGATTAGAAATTCGGCTTCAGTAAAGACCGTATCCTTGAGGCTCACTGCGTCCATTCGAAACATTTTAAATACAGTCATACCCAGTTTGATTTTTGAACAATCTAGGTATGACTATAAAAACTTCAAAGCAGATAAGTTCCCCGAAAAGTACATTTATGATTTAGGTAGAACCTATACCATCGGATTGCAGTTGTCTGCACTATAAAAGCCGGTCTTTATTTATATCTATTAAAAAATATTTTATGAAAAACAATTACTCAATGCTGGGGTCTTTTTTAATGCTTCTTGTTACTGTTTTTTGTTGTACTGCTTGTTTTAAGAAAGCGGCATATGCAACCCCTGTTTTAGATCAATTTAGTGACACACTAATTAGTATCAAACAGCTAAAGCGATTACATCAAATGGGTGAAGTGGAATTAATCAAAAATGAATGGATGATTGAAGCTGTCGTAGTTGCAAATGACGAGTATGATAATTGGTATAAATCTATTGTGATACAGGATGGCACCGGCGGCATTATGCTTTTAATGGATGGTCAAAATCTTTATCAGGATTATCCAGTTGGGGCATTTTTACGATTAAGATTAAAAGACTTACACCTTTCAGATTATCGACGCATGGTTCAATTAGTGGGCGCGGTGGATAGTACTGGCGGGACCTTAATTACGGGAGGTATTCCAGTTCCATTATTCAAGCAGCATATTCAAATTCTTCATGACAATGCCCCTGTTATTCCATTGCAGGTCCAGTTTAAAAACCTTCATGATTCATTACAGGGAAGGCTTATTCAAATGTCTAGTATCGAATTTTCTGCTTCTGATACAGCACAGACTTTTGCGGATAAGAAAAACAAGTTAGGTGCAAGCAGGTCGCTTAAATTTTGTACTGGAGGTACCATTTATCTTCGAACTAGTGGCTATGCTGATTTTGCAGGGGTTGCAGTGCCCAATGGTAATGGAAGTATCATTGGAGTCTATTCGGTTTTTAACTCAGAAAAGCAAATTCTAATTCGCAGCCCAGATGACATTTTGTTTAGTCAGCCTAGGTGCACAGGTGCAGCCTGGCTGAAAAATTAACCTATTCTGAGCTTTTAAGGTACCCTTCTTGTCAGCTTGGCAGAAGCCTGCCTTTGGTCTTGATTTTGTTATAATACCATCAAACGATATAATTATGCAAAAAGGTCAAATAAGAGTTCAGACGGAGAACATTTTTCCCATCATTAAAAAGTTCCTTTATAGTGATCACGAGATTTTTGTGCGTGAATTAGTGAGTAATGCGGTAGACGCTGCTCAAAAATTAAAAACCCTTAGTTCTAAAGGCGAAGTAAAAGGGGAATTAGGAGATTTAAGAGTAGATGTTATTGTTGATGCCAAAGAAAAAACCATTTCAATTATTGACAATGGCGTGGGTATGTCTGCCGAGGAAGTAGATAAGTACATTAATCAGGTGGCTTTTAGTGGCGCAGAAGAATTTGTAACAAAATACCAAGATGCTAGTATCATTGGTCATTTTGGTTTAGGTTTCTATAGTTCCTTCATGGTGAGTGATAAAGTTGACATTTACAGCAAGAGTCATACTGGAGCGCCGGGTGTTTTTTGGAGTTGTGATGGCAGCCCTAGTTATGAATTATACGAAGTGGATTATAGCAATCGAGGCACCAAGATTGTAATGCATATCAATGAAGAGAGTAAAGAATTTTTAGAACCTTCTAGAGTAAAATCAATTTTAGAAAGATTCTGTAAGTTTTTGCCGGTGGCGATTTACTTTAAGGAAGAAGACGCGACAGCGGCTGAAGAAAAAAAGGATATTGAAGTTAAAGAAGGAACAGATGCGACTGCTGAAGATAATAAGCAAGTTGAAAAGCCAATCAACAATACAAATCCAATTTGGGTTAGAAAGCCAGCAGATTTAACAAAAGAAGATTACGAGAAGTTTTACAAAGAGTTGTATCCATTTGGTGAAACACCATTGTTCTGGATACATTTAAACGTGGACTATCCATTTAATCTAACTGGTATTTTGTATTTCCCAAAAATCAAACAGAGCTATGAAATACAAAAGGATAAAGTGCAGTTGTATTGCAATCAAGTATTTGTAACAGACGAAGTAAAAGACATTGTGCCTGAGTTTTTGATGTTATTACATGGTGTAATTGATAGTCCAGATATCCCTTTGAATGTAAGCAGAAGTTATTTACAAGGAGATCCAAATGTTAAAAAGATCAACGCGCATATCACTAAAAAAGTGGCAGACAAATTAGAAGAAATTTTTAATAGCGATCGTAAGGCATTCGAAGAAAAATGGGAGAGCTTGGGCTTATTTGTGAAGTACGGCATGATTACAGACGACAAGTTCTTAGAAAAAGCGAATAAATTTTTAATCTTAGAAGATGCTGCTGAAGCTGGCAAGTTTTATACCCTAGAAGAATACAAGACAACAACAGAAGCAACTCAAAAGAATAAAGAAGGCAAACAGGTTTTGTTGTATACAACGAATCCAGTTCAACAAGATGCATTTATTCAAGCAGCAGTAGGTAAGGGATATAAAGTAATTAAATTGGAAACAATGGTGGATGCTGCTTTCATCAATAATGTGGAAATGAAATGGGAAGGCGTTCAGTTTGTGCGTGTAGATGCGGACGTTGTTGATAATTTAATTGATAAACAAGAAAATGTTGACTCAATATTATCTAAGGACGAAGTGGAGCAAGCAAAAAAATTATTTGAATTCCAAGTGCCTGAAATTACTTTGACAGTAGAAGTAAAGGGCTTAAGCAAAGATGCGGCACCTGTGATTGCGACAAGGCCAGAATTCATGCGTCGTATGAAAGACATGGCAGGAATGGGCGGCGGAGGTATGACTGCATTTTATGCTCAAATGCCAGACGAGGTTCAGTTGACAATCAACGGCAATCATCCAGTGTACCAAACTTTGTTAAAAGAAACGGATACGGATAAGCAACAAAAACAAGCAAGAAATTTAGCCGACTTGGCTTTATTATCTCAGGGATTGTTAAAAGGAGCTGAATTAACAAGCTTTATTAATAGAACAGTAGAGTTAACTAGCAAAAGCTAAATTAATAAGCTGCATAAAGCAGCGATTTCTGGTTTTATTTCAAAAAAAATAGTGAACGAACGCGAGCCCGAATGCATTAATTTGGGCTCGTTGTTTTTAGATCTATCACTTGCATTTGTACTGATTGATTCCCTTGCCATTCATTCAATTGTAATTGAAAAACAATGTCAAAAGGTTTTCCTGACTTTACAATATCAATTTTGTCGGGCATATTATATCCAATGCCTCTTACGCTATTATTGCCTTGCGTAAGGTTAAAGCTAATATGCGCGTCTTTCACCAGCTTTGAATAACCAGTGTCTCGTACATTTTTTGCAATAAAAATGGGTCTCATATTTTCGGGCCCAAATGGTTCCATTTGGGAAATGATATTAAAAAACTGCAAGTTAATTTGATCTAAAGGAAGCACGGCGTTGATCAAAATTTCTGGCACCATTTGTTCGGGTGTAATCCTTTCTGCTACTGCATTTTCAAAGGCTATTTTAAATGCCTCAAGCTGATCAATAGATAGCGTCATACCCGCGGCAGCAAAATGCCCTCCATAACCTAGGAGGTGCGCTCTGCAAGCGTGTAATGCTTCGTATAAGTTAAATCCCTGCACACTTCTTGCACTACCTGAAACGATATCCCCATTTTGAGTCAGTACAATTGTTGGCTTATAATGTTTTTCTATCAACCTACTAGCAACAATGCCAACCACGCCTTTATGCCAATGTGGTTGAAATACGACTGTAGATTTTTTATTTAAATGTGTTGGATCATTTTCAATCTCTGCTAAAGCTTCTTCTGATATGGTTGTGTCTGCCTCTCTTCTGTCTAAATTATCTTGTTGTAAAAGGGAAGCAACTGCCAATGCACTTTGATAATCCTTTTCAACAAAAAGTTGGACCGCTTTTTTTGCATCATCCATTCTACCTGCTGCATTGATTCTTGGAGCTACAGCAAAAACCAAGTTACTGATGCGTATTGGGCTATTTTGTTTTGCTAATTCTAGTAAAGCTAAAATTCCATGACTCGGATCTTCATTCACTTTTTGTAAACCAAAAAAAGCCATGGTCCTGTTTTCGTCTGTCAATGGAACAATGTCAGCCGCAATTGCCGTTGCTGCAAGATCCAAGTATTGCAGGTAACTTGATTCTGGCAAGTTGTATTTTTTTGCTAACGCTGTAATTAATTTAAACACCACACCGCATCCGCAAAGTTCTTTATAAGGATAATTGCAATCTACTTGCTTGGCATTTAAAATTGCTACTGCAGGTGGCAAGATAGGGTCGGGTAAATGGTGATCGCAAATGATAAAATCAATGCCTAGTTCTTTTGCATAGGTAATCAGGTCGGTAGACTTGATACCACAGTCAACAGATATAATTAAACTTATACCAGTTGCTTTTGCGTGGTCAATTCCCATTTTTGAAACACCATATCCTTCTCTGTAACGATGAGGGATATAGAAGTCTATATTAGGTCCGATCGTTTTTAAGAATTGGTATAATGTTGCAACAGATGTAGTTCCATCTACGTCGTAATCTCCAAAGACCATGATGGATTCATTATTTTCAAAAGCGGCTTCAATTCTTGCTACAGCCTTGTCCATATCTTTCATGAGATAAGGATCGTGGAGGTCATTTAAGGAAGGTCTGAAGAATTGTTTTGCTTTGTCAAAGTCTTCAATACCCCTTTGGACAAGTAGTTCGCATAAAATAGGATGAATCTTTAAAGCAGCTTGCAAAGCATTTACTTTAGTTGCATCACCTTCAATTATTTGCCAACGTTTTTCCATTAATATTTTCTATCTGTTGTGTAGCGAACTAATTCTTCAAGTGCATCTCTAGTGAGGGATGGCGGAAAGCTATGTAAAACAACTAATGCTTTGTCTCTGTATTCAATCATTTTGTTATGGGCGTATTCTATACCACCCAATTCTTTCACGTTGTCAATGACAAATTTTACTTTGCGTTTGTCGTTATTATTGTTCTTTACAATGTACACGATTTCTTTTTTCAAAGCGGGAGTGCATTTTTGTAAAATATGAATCAAGGGCAATGTTAATTTCTTCTCTTTGATATCATTTCCTGTTGGCTTGCCTATTAGTTCGTCCCCATAATCAAATAGGTCGTCTTTAATTTGGAAAGCCATGCCTACATATTCTCCAAAATCCCTCATCTTTTGTATTTGTTCTTGGTCCTGTGTGACAGAAGCTGCACCAGCGGCGCAACTAGATGAAAGTAAACTTGCTGTCTTCCCATTGATGATTTCATAATAAACGGACTCGTCAAAGTTCAGATTCCTTGTTTTTTCTATTTGTAATAACTCACCCTCACTCATTTTTTTTACCGCATTGGAAAGTATGGTCAATACTTCAAAATCTTTATTTTCTAATGATAGTAATAAGCCTTTTGATAATAAATAATCACCAACCAAGACAGCAATTTTGTTTTTCCATAATGCATTGATAGAAAAAAAACCTCTTCGCTCTAAAGAATCGTCTACTACGTCGTCATGAACTAATGTTGCAGTATGCAGAAGTTCTACTAAAGAAGCTGCCCTGTAACTAGCATCATTGATTTCCCCATTTAATTTAGCGGAGAGCAATACAAACATTGGGCGCATTTGTTTGCCTTTTCTTTTTACAATATATTGCATGATACGGTCAAGTAGAGAAACCCTACTTTTAACCGCATCTTTGAAATGTACTTCAAAGCGTTCTAGTTCTTTGCCAATGACTTTTTTTGCTAATTCCATTAAGGCTGCAATTTAACTCGTATTTGGGGAAGCGCTGTGTTTTTTTTAGCCTAATTAAGCCAACATGTTAAAATGCAAGGCTCCAAAGTTTTGTAAAGAAGAAAGCTTTAGGTCTGCAGCAGACCAATGCTCCAGTTTTAGTGTTTCTGCAGCTGGAACAACTACGCAGGTCATTCTTGCTGCTTTGGCTGCTATCATACCATAAAACGAATCCTCGAAACAAATACAAGCAAGTGGTGAAGTATGTAATGCACTCGCACAATCAAGGTAAACTTGAGGATGTGGCTTTGCGTATGGTAAATTTTGTGCAGAACAACTTGCATGAATGATGCCGCGTATGCCTAATTTATCTTTCACCCATTCAATTAATGCTGTTGGAGAAGAAGTAGCTAGGCCTATTTTGAATTGCTTTTCCAAGAAAAATTGAAAAATATGTTCAACGCCAGGCATTAAAGTTGCTTCTTGGTCGATATAAGTCAAGGCTTGATCTACCACTTTTTGCTCTGCTCGATTAAATTCAGTAGAAGGTATTTTGTATTCATGTAGCCAGTGTGCTACAAACTCTTTGGACCTAAGTCCTGTCGTAGTTGCATATTGAGCCTCGGTAAGACTGATGCCATACTGTCTAAAAATCTCATTAGCGGCTTTATTCCAAAGTGGTTCACTATTGATCAACAATCCATCAATGTCAAAAATTACAGCAGTCTTTTTCATTGTTTAAAGATACAATTTGTTGCTTAAACAGGAAAAGTCATATAAAAGATTAAGTAGTATATTGCGACACAAATTAGTTACTTGAATATGAGTTTATTGGATCATTTAAAGCAAATTCGACTATTCCGTTCCGTTATATATGGGATAGTGGGATTATTTACGTATCCGGGTCTTGCTTTATTTAATAAAATGAATATCGAGGGGACAGAACATCTAGAGAATTTGCCTAAAAAGAATGTATTGTTTGTTAGTAATCACCAAACCTATTTTGCGGATGTAATTACGTTTGTTCATATTTTTTGTGCTGTAAAATGGAGAAAGTTCAATCGATTGGGTATCCCCTATTATTTATTGAATCCATTTACAAATGTTTTTTTTGTGGCAGCAGAGGAAACTATGAATGACAATTGGTTGACAAAATTATTCAAACTTGGTGGTGCTTTGACGGTAAAAAGAACATGGAGGGCAGAAGGGCAGGATGTACAAAGACAAAGAGACGTTGTAGATACTCAAAAAATTGATAAAGCTTTAGCACATAGTTGGGTAATTACATTCCCACAAGGAACTACAAAGCCATTTGCACCTGGAAGAAAAGGTACTGCGCATATTATTAAGAATAACCACCCAATTGTAGTGCCTGTTGTAATTAACGGATTTTGGAGAGCTTTTACGAAAAAAGGGTTGACGTATAAAAAAGTTGGAACGCCTCTTACGATTCGTTTCAAAGCACCTTTAGAGATTGATTATGATGCGCCGGTAGAGGCAATATTAGACCAGGTAATGGATGCGATTGAACAAAGCAAAGCATTTATGCTAAAGGGGAAACACCATGAGTTAAAGCAAGTCGAAGGGGCTGAAAAAGCACCAGGGACTGTAAAAACTACTTAGGTTATTTTCAGATTATTGACTTATCGCTTCGGCACTTCTATTCGCCTTCTTCTTTAATGAACAAGGCTTTTAATTCTGTTGCATCATCGGGTTTCATTTTTCCAGCAAGGATCAAACGCAATTGTCTTCTTCTTAATGCGCTTGCATAATATTTTTTCTCTTCCTCTGTTTCAGCAATAATTTCTGGAACTCTGATGGGTTGTTTTTTTTCATCTAATGCAACAAAAGTAAAATAGGCTTCATTGCTTAAAACCCTTGTTTGTTCGATAATATTTTGATTCCAAACTTTTAAATGAATTTCCATCGAGGTAGTGAAAGCTCTAGTTACTTTTGCTTCTATACAAATCACATTGCCTAATTTGATAGGTGTCTTGAAACTGATGTTATCCACCGAAGCGGTCATTGCAGCAGAATTACAATGTTTGGCTGCAGAAAGATAAGCCGCTATATCCATCCAATACATAAGTTTTCCACCCATTAAATCGCCATGCGTATTGGTGTCGTTTGGTAAAACCAATTCATTCATTGTAGTATAAGAGGACGACGCTGTTTTTGCTTCCATAATTTCAATGCTTTTCAATCGCAAAGTTACAACACTCCACCTTACAAGACCCTTAGATTGTACAATATTCCAAATTACGTAAATAAGCTGGATCTACTTCAGCACCAATGCCAGGCTGATCTCCGATACTTAAATGCATGCCATTGAATTGAACGCCTCCAATCACTGGATCAGTCTTGTGTCCGATAAGACAAGTGTCCATGTCATAAAAATGTACATTATCCATTGCCATTGCAAAATGCATTTTTGCACTCAAGGCGACCCTGCTTTCTAGCATGCCACCCATCATGCATGGGATTTGGTTTTCTTTTGCTAGGTCATGAATCTTGATGGCTTCATGAATACCGCCACTCTTAGCGAATTTAATATTGATAGAATGACATGCTTTATTAGCAATCAATTTTCTTGCATCATGGTGTGTAAAAACAGACTCATCGGCCATGATCTTTACGGGAGAATTGGCGCAAAGTGCAGGCAAATAATCGTCATAATATTTATGCATTGGTTGTTCGCAGAATTCAATCTTGTAAGGTGCTAAATCAGTTAAAACATTTAATGCATCTTCTGGCGACCACCCTTGATTTGCGTCTATCCTGATTTGTATTTCTGACCCAACAGCTGCTCTAATTTGTTTGATTCTTTCCACATCTTCCTTAGGTGCTTTTCCTAATTTAACCTTGATCATTCGAACCCCTTTTTGAACAAATTCAATGGCTTGTTCTGCCATTGCTTCTGGCGTTCCAATTCCAATAGTCAAATCAGATTCTATTGGCTTTTGCTTCCCTCCTAAGAATTGATATAAAGGCTGATTTGCTGCTTTGGCTGCGATATCATATAAGGCCAGATCGAATGCACTTTTTGCTGTATAATTTCCTGCAATGACTAAGTCAAGTTCTTTTAATCTTTGTGGAATGTCTAGAGGGTCTTTGCCTTTCAAAAATTGAGCAAAATCTTTTGCATGATTGTAGCAACTCAATTGGGTTTCTCCAACAATCATCGGGAAAGCGGAGCATTCTCCAATGCCAACAATGCCTTGATCTGTTTGAATTTGTATTAATACGTTTTGCGCGTATTCCATGGTTCCCGTTGCAATTGTGAAAGGGATCATTGGAATTTTAAACTGATAGATAGTAGTTTCAATGATTTTCATAATGACCCTAAATATACTTGTCTTTCTTGAATATATACTTTGATATCTAAGGAATACTCCTGATATTTGCGGTACGAATGAATGTTAGCATGAATCTATCCTTAAACAATACCCAGAACGCTTTTGCGTATAAGTCAAATAAAGATTTAAGAAAAGCAAAATGGCTTTTTAGTGTGATCCAAAATCCATGGATTGTTTCTTTAGGAACAAGGTTAACTCCATTGTTAATGAAATCTGGATTGCCAATCAATGGCATTATTAGAAATACAATTTTCAATCAATTTGTGGGCGGTGAAACTTTAGAAGAGTCTGCAAGGGTAACTAAAATGCTTGGTGCTTATGGTGTTCAAGTTATTTTAGATTACGGCGTAGAAGCCAAAGAGGGAGAGGAGAGTTTTGATGAAGTGACTGAACAATTTATTACAGCGATTGAATTTGCGGCAACACAGGACAATGTCCCTTTTGTTAGTGTAAAGTTGACAGGTTTATCCAGCATGCATTTACTAGAGCGTTTAAATGAAGCACCAAGATTAAGGAGTGGAGTACATGATAGTGAATCTGATGATGCTGCTTGGGGCAAGTTAAGAGAAAGAATGTATGCTATTTGCGATGTAGCCGAAGAAAATGGAATAGGTATTTTAATTGATGCTGAAGAAACATGGATTCAAGATCCAATTGATCGTTTGGCAATGGAATTGATGGGGGTATACAATAAAGGGAAAGTGGTCGTTTACAATACTTTTCAGTTATATAGATCTGATCGTTTAAGTTTTTTACAATTGTCCCATAAAATCGCTCAAGAAGGTAACTTTATCTTAGGTGCTAAATTAGTTCGTGGTGCCTATATGGAAAAAGAAAGAGCAAGAGCCGAAAAATTAGGCTATCCTTCTCCTATTCAAGTGGACAAATCTGCGACTGATGCAGATTTCGATAAAGCGGTCTCTTATTGCGTAGACCATATCGATCAGATTGCTTTGATTGTGGCATCTCATAATGAGGCAAGCAATTTAAATTGTGCACAGTTAATGCAAACAAAAGGTTTGGAAAACAAACATTCACATATTCATTTTTCTCAACTCTACGGCATGAGTGATCATATCACTTTCAATATGGCATCAGAAGGGTATAAAGTGAGTAAGTATTTGCCTTTTGGACCATTGCAGGATGTGGTGCCTTATTTAATGCGTAGGGCGCAAGAAAATTCAAGCGTGAATGGTCAAACAAATAGAGAGTTATTATTGATCAGGCAGGAAATTGCCAGAAGAAAGGCAAAATAATCCTAAAATTAGCCTGCTTGTTGTAAATTGCAGCATGCAACAATATCTACAATTAGTCCAACATATTATTGACAACGGGACAGAAAAAACCGACCGCACTGGCACGGGAACTAAAAGCTGTTTTGGCTATCAAATGCGTTTTAATTTAGCAGAAGGGTTTCCTTTGGTGACGACAAAAAAATTACATCTAAAAAGTATCATCCACGAATTATTATGGTTCTTGAAAGGGGATACGAATATTCAATATTTGAAAGACAATGGTGTGCGTATATGGGACGAGTGGGCAGATGAAAATGGAGACCTTGGTCCTGTTTATGGCAAGCAATGGAGAAGTTGGGAAGCACCCAATGGAGTAGTAATAGATCAGATTACAGAATTGATTGAACAAATTAAAAAAACACCAGATAGCAGAAGACTGATTGTAAGTGCATGGAATGTGGGCGATTTGTCTAAGATGGCGTTAATGCCATGTCATAATATGTTTCAGTTTTATGTAGCTGATGGCAAATTAAGTTGTCAATTGTATCAAAGAAGTGCAGATGTGTTTTTAGGTGTGCCTTTTAATATTGCATCCTATGCATTGTTGACAATGATGATTGCGCAAGTTTGTGATTTAGAATATGGCGATTTCGTACATAGCTTTGGCGATGTACATTTGTATAATAATCATATAGAACAGGCTAATTTGCAATTAAGTAGAACTCCTTTTCCGCTTCCAACAATGAAAATAAATCCTGCAGTAAAAAACATTTTTGATTTCAAGTTCGAGGATTTTACTTTAGAGAACTACGAATGTCATCCAGCAATTAAAGCGCCAGTTGCAGTTTAATCAATTTTACATGAAAGTATCCTTAGTCGTAGCAGCATCTGATAACCACATGATTGGTAAAGACAATCAATTGCTTTGGCATCTGCCTAAGGATATGAAATTCTTTAAGGATACAACCTGGGCGATGCCTGTGATCATGGGCAGAAAAACATTTGAGTCATTGGGCATGCGTGTATTACCAGGCAGGTTAAATATTATTTTAACAAAGCAATCAGGGTTACAATACGACAACACAGAAGTAGTTGGCTCACTAGAGGAAGCCATTGCATTTGCTAAGCAAGAAGATTATGCAGAAGTTTTTGTAATTGGAGGTGGTCAAATTTACAATGAAGCAATGGCTATTGCAGATACAATATACATGACTAGAGTGCATACGCATATAGAAGGAGATACTTTGTTCCCTGTTATCGATGACCAATGGGAACTTGCATACAGTTATCCCAATGTGGCGGATGAAAAACACGCATACGCATTTGATTTTGAATGCTGGAAAAGAAAATAAATGCGGTATCCTACTCCAATTATTCTACTAAAATACCTTCAATATTATTTGAAAGGAGCTAATTCAAAAGGGCATGGCGTTCATTCGCCCTTTGTTTACAAATTCATAAGAGAAAATTTAAACGCTATTATATCCAGCGAAGAGTTAATGATGCATGATCCGGTATTAAAACAAAGAATGGCCGAAATAAATAGTGTTCTTAGTTGCCAATTGCCGGAAAAAATAAAAAAAATAATTGTGCTAATGATTGACAAGTGGAAGCCGGTATCTTTTTATATATCAGGAGAAGGATCGGGCTCAAATACTGTAATGGAAGGAACAGTTGACTTTATTTTTTTGGCTGCTTCCAATTTAAAGGATTCGGTTTTCTCAAAAGCGGTTAACTTAATTGATTTCATGCATCCAAATTCATTGATGATTTTAGAAGGAATACATTCTAGCTCAGTCATGGAAGAGGCTTGGGATGTGGTTAAGAAAAACCCGAAATCTAGATTGACAATTGATTTATTTTTTATAGGCCTTGTTTTTTGCAGAACAGAACAAAAAGAACAAGAGCATTTTATCATTCGCTACTAATATTAACTTAAAAAATTGTTACCCGAAAAATTCATAGCATCATTAGAAGGCCTTGCTGGTTTTGATCAAGAAGCTTTTATTCAAGTGCACGAGCAGCCGGCTCCATTTACATCTGTGCGTTTGAATCAATTTAAGCCCTTTGATTTGTCTACGCATCCATTCATGCATTCGATGACAAAAATGGATTGGTGCAGTACTGGTTTTTATTTGGAGGGTAGGCCAAGTTTTGTGACAGATCCATTGTGGCATGCGGGTGCTTACTATGTTCAAGAAGCTAGTAGTATGTTTTTGCAAACCATTATTGATCAATTAGTGGATGCTTCAAAATATTATAAGGTGCTTGATCTTTGTGCAGCACCTGGAGGTAAGACAACCTTGTTGACGAATGCCTTTAAAAACGGGTTGGTTGTTGCCAATGAAACCATTAAATCCAGAAATGCAATTTTAGAAGAGAATAGTATAAGATGGGGCAGTGATCATATTGTTGTGACGCAAAACGACCCAAGTCATTTTAAAGCATTGCCTAATTTTTTCGATTTCATCATTGCGGATGCACCTTGTAGCGGGAGTGGCTTATTCAGAAAAGACCCGCAGGCGATTCAGGAATGGAGTCTTGAAAATGTGTTGCATTGTAGTCAAAGGCAAGAAAGAATTATTGAAGAAAGTTTGACAGCCTTGCAAGAAGGCGGTTATTATATCTATTCTACTTGCTCCTATTCTTTTGAAGAAGATGAAAAAATCATGGACTTTATCGCTTCCATCGAAGGGATGCAGTCTGTTCCAATTAAGCTACCAGAGACAACTGGAATTGTGATGACGGAAAGTCCAATACATAAAGCAGCGGGTTATAGATTCTATCCAAATAAAATAAAGGGAGAAGGGTTTTTCGTTGCAGTTTTTCAAAAACAAAAAGCAGCCTACACAAGCCAGTTTTCAACTGCTTTCCAATTTACTGGGTTATCCAAAAAAGAGCTGGGCAATTTAACATCTATCTATTCGCTTTCCGAGCAGATAACATGTATACAACATCAAGATGAAATAATAGGCTTGCCTTTGCATTGTATCCAAGACATGCAAACGATAAGAGCCCATTTATATGTAAAGAAAATGGGTGTCCGTATTGGTATGCTCAAAGGGGCGGACTTGGTTCCGGCGCATGATTTAGCAATGAGTCAGTGGGCTGAAATGCCTTATGCAGATGTTTCTGTAAACCTTCATGACGCTTTACAATTTTTAAGAAGAGCTGATTTTACCTTGGATGCGCCCAAGGGCTGGCATAGCCTTAGTTACCTGAATTGTCGTTTAGGTTGGGTTAAAATATTGCCTAATAGAATCAATAATTACTATCCAAATAATTGGAGAATATTGAATTACTAACTTTTATAAATATAAAAATATATTAATAAGTAATTTTATATCTTTTTTTGCATTTAGATTTTGTAAATTTGTCCTCCTTGAAAAAGATATTTTTATACTTATTACTAGCTTTTGGCTTATTTAGTCAATCGAATGCCATAGGTGCCAGGGCAAAAACTGTGTCTAAAAAAACACAGACTTCCTCTAAATCAAAGAAGTCTAGTAAGGGGCAAACTGGAAAAAAGAAAACAACAAAGGGTAAAAAGAAAAAAGCTTCAAGTAAGTATTCAAAAAGTAAAAAAGGCAAGCGTTCAAGCAAAAAGTCGACAGTCAAAGTTGCGCCTGTTGTAAGAACTGCACAATGGCAAATGATTGCACAAAATAAGGAGCAATCAAGAATTAAGGACAGTGTTCAAAAAACAAATTTAGTGCAAGTGCGCTCTGCGGAAAACGAAGGGTATTTTGCTAGTTTTTTCTCCAATCAAAAGAAAGCAGCTTCTTTTCAAACCTTGAACGGGACTGCGTCTGTTTTTAAAAGCATGAGTGGTTGGCAGGATAATAAATTTTACATTCTTACAAACGAATTACCGGTTGGCACAATTGTAAGAATCACGACATCGGATTTTAAAAGTATTTGCGCTAAAGTCATTAACTCTTTACCTGAAGTGGGCAATGCGATTCAATATAGACTCAATGATGCAGCTGCTGCTATATTAGGTGTGACGAATAAGACCTTTCAAGTGTCTGTGACGTATTAAATTCAAAAAAATTATTATGAAATTAAAATGTTTTGCTAGTTTGTTATTTTTAACAACAGCATTAGTAAGTTGTGCACAACAGTCAAATAAAAATAATGAGGGAGGTCAAGTTGCTTCTGTTGAACGAACTATAGATGCTGCAAAATTTAGTAAAGCAATAGCTACTCCAGGCGCTCAAATTTTAGATGTTCGAACAGCAGGCGAATACCAGTCTGGACATATCGCTAATGCTTTACAAGCAAATTGGTTAGACGAAAAAGAATTTAAAAAAAGAACACAACATTTAGATAAATCTAAAATCGTTTATATCTATTGTCAATCTGGTGGCAGAAGCGCTTCTGCTCAAGAAGTATTAATGCAAGCGGGTTATCAAGTAGTGAATTTAGAAGGCGGAATGAGTAACTGGAAAATGCAGCAAATGCCGGTTGAAGGTGCGGGTAATGTTGTTCAAATGCGCGTGACGGACTATGAAAAAATCATCCAAACCAACCAGTACGTTTTAGTAGATATTGGTGCTACATGGTGTCCTCCATGTAGAAAAATGCAACCAGTGATGGATGCATTGAAACAAAGTCAACCAAAGCCATTTTATTTTTTAGCAGTGGATGGAGGACAAGACATGGATGTAATGAAATCTATAAAAGCAGACGATCTTCCAACATTTATATTGTATAAAAATGGGAAAGAAGTTTGGAGAAGCGTTGGGGTAACACCACAAGCTGAATTTGAAAAAGCCTTTACGCTCTAAAAGACAAGCATTTCGCCAATTTTTGATATATTAAAGTGGTTGCAGCTATTGCCTAGGCTTGTTTGTAGCCTCTTAAGAAATCTGCGATGGGCATTCTTCTCTTGCCTTCCCATTGTATATCATTTAATAGGATATAGCCATCAGTACATGCAAATTTCGCGTAAGTTTTTCCGTCGGTCACAAAACTGCCAATAGTTTCTTTGGGTGTTTCATTGATAATAGCAGTGCTAAACAATTTCACAATTTTTCCATCCACTTTTGTCAAAGCGCCTGGGAAAGGGGCAAGGCCTCTAATTAGATTGTGAACTTTTTCTGCCGGTTGTTCCCAATCAATACTACAATCCTTTGTAAAAATTTTAGGTGCATGATGGATACTCGAGTCCTCTGTTTGTGGAATCGCTTGAATATTTTGATCAATCAATCCTTTCAAAGTTTTTACCAATGTCTGCGCGCCCACTTCCATCATGATATCATGTAATTCACCAGCTGTCATGTTTTCAGTGATAGGAATACGCTCCTGTAATAAAATATCTCCAGTGTCTATTGCATGTTGAAGTCTAAAGGTCGTAACGCCAGTTTCTTTTTCGCCATTTATGATGGCCCAATTGATTGGGGCAGCACCACGGTATTGTGGAAGTAATGAGCCATGCACATTGAGTGTGCCCATTGGTGGAAATGACCAAATAGATTCTGGTAACATCCTGAATGCCACAACAATTTGAATATCCGGTGCCCATGCTTGAATTTGTGCAATAAATTCAGGGGCCTTTAATTTTTCTGGTTGGGCGATAGGTAGTCCATACTCCATTGCAAATTGTTTAACAGCACTTTGTTGCAATTGCATACCTCTTCCTGCCGGCTTATCTGGCGCAGTGACTACACCAACGACATTCATTTTGGCTTCTAACAAGGCTTTTAAGGAAGCAACTGCAAAGGCAGGGGTTCCCATAAATACAATTCTTGGACGGGCATTCATAACGCAAAGTTAACTAGAATTTAGTACTTTTGCCCTTTGCACCCTAAGTGCTTTATTTAAAAAATTCAATATGCAACAAGTAAAAAATGGGGATACCATTCAAGTGCATTACCACGGTAAATTAACGTCTGGTGAAACATTTGACTCTTCTGAAGGAAGAGCCCCGCTAGAGTTCGAAGTTGGTTCTGGTATGGTAATTCCTGGTTTTGATAATGGTGTTTTAGGAATGACAATTGGAGAAAAGAAAACAATTCATATTCCATTTATGGAAGCATATGGTCCTAAACAACCAGAAATGATTGTTGAATTCCCAAAAACGCAGTTCCCTCCAGATTTAAATCCTGAGATTGGAATGGCGTTAACTATGAATAACGGTCAAGGGCAACAATTCCAAGTAGTTGTTGTGGAAGTGAAAGAAGAAGTGGTTGTATTAGATGCAAACCACAGTCTTGCTGGACAAGATCTAACTTTTGATCTTGAGTTAGTAGGAATCACTCCAAAGTCTACAATCATTATGCCATAAGCGATAGGTTAAAGATTTTTTAAAAAGGGCATTCCGTTGATTCGGGATGCCTTTTTTTATACCTTCACGCAGCAAAATGACAACTATGGAATGGAATGAATTTGGAGTGGCAGAAAGATTAATGCGCTATGTACAAATAGACACGCAGAGTGATCCAAATAGTACAAGCTTTCCCTCAACTGAGAAGCAAAAGAATTTGGCCCAGCTTTTATTGAGTGAATTGAAAGAAATTGGGTTAGAGGATGCAGAAATGGATGCCAATGGCTACGTGATGGCTACAATTCCTAGTACAATAGATGATAGCGCAAGTCAAGTGCTGTCATCGGAAAAATTAAAATTGCCAGTGATATGCTTTTGCGCGCATATCGACACAGCGCCTGATTGTAGCGGAACGGATGTTAAGCCGATTTTGCACAAAAAATATACTGGAGCGCCAATTGTTTTACCAGATGATTCAAGCCAAATTATTACAGTTGAAAAATATCCGTATCTAAAAAACTTTATAGGAAAAGATATAATTACCGCAAGTGGCAAAACATTATTAGGGTCGGATGACAAAGCTGGAGTAGCAATATTGGTCAGCTTTGCTGCTTATTTAATGGCGCATCCAGCAATAAAACATGGTCCAATTAAATTGTTATTTACGCCAGATGAAGAAGTGGGCAGAGGAGCAGACTTTATAGATTTTAAAAAATTGAATGCGGATTTTGGATATACATTAGATGGTGGTGCTTTGGGTTGCTTTGAGATGGAGAGTTTTAGTGCAGATCAATTGATATTAACAATTGATGGTGTGATGGCGCATCCAGGATCAGCAAAAGGGGTGATGCAAAATGCAATAAAAATAGCAGCAGATATTATAGCTGCTTTACCTAAAGCCGAATGGTGCCCAGAGCATACCGAAGCGAAAGAAGGTTTTGTCCACCCAACAAATATTGAGGGAGGAGCAGAGCAGGTTAAAATTGAGTTTTTGATTCGTGATTTTGACACGCCTACACTTGAACAATACGAACAAAGGATCTTGCAAATTGCAGAGAATGTATTACAGCAAAATCCCAATTATAATCGTTCCGCCGTAAGTATTCAAGTAAAGCAACAGTACCGTAATATGCGAGAGGTGATTGATCAATATCCGCAAATGGTTGAGCTTGCGCTTTCGGCTTATAAAAGAGCCGGTATAGAACCTATTATTGAGCCAATACGAGGTGGTACAGATGGGAGTAGAATGAGTTTTATGGGGTTGCCAACCGCAAATATATTTACGGGTATGCAGGCGATTCATAGTAAGCAAGAATGGATTGGTGTTTCAGATATGCAACAAGCTATTCAAGTATTAGCCTATATGGTAGAAATAAATTAACTTTAAGTCATAAATTTAAATTGTATGTTTTTGTTACAAGTAGCGGATACTAAAATTTCATTGTTTAGTTTGTTAGAAAAAGGGGGATGGATTATGTACCCTTTATACGTATTACTAGTGGTTGCTATTTTTGTTTTTATAGAAAGATTTTTGGCTATCAAGAAAGCAGGTCAATCCGATCCGCAGTTTATGAAAATGATAAAGGATCATATTTTATCTGGAAATATCGCTGCAGCTAAAGCATTGGCTAAAAATACACAGAACCCTGTTGCAAATATGATTGAAAAAGGCATTATGCGTATTGGCAAACCAATCGATGCAATTGAAAAAAGCATGGAAAATGTGGGCAAGTTAGAAATGTATTCAATGGAGCGTAATCTAAATATTTTATCGTTGGTATCTGGTATCGCTCCAATGTTTGGATTTTTAGGTACAATTATTGGAATGGTACAATTGTTTTATGGTATTGCGTCTACCGGTGAATATACTTTGAACACGATAGCTGGCGGTATCTATACTAAAATGATTACTTCTGCAACAGGTTTAATCATTGGATTGATTGCCTATGTTGGACATCAGTTTTTAACGACTCAAATTGATAAGACTGCGAATAAAATGGAAAGAGCGAGCGCTGATTTTTTAGACATTTTACAAGAACCAACTCAAGCTTAATCCTCTGCCATGAATCTTAGAAATCGTTTTAGAAATCATCCTGAACCTCATACTGGGGCATTGAATGATATCTTGTTTATATTATTACTATTCTTTTTGATCGTGTCAACTTTGGCGAATCCAAATGTGATTAAAGTTTCTAATCCAAAAGCTTCAAGTGATACGAAGGCAAAGCAAACTGTAGTCGTAACAATCGATAAAGAACAGCATTTGTTTATTGGCTCTTCGCCAGTAAGTTTAGATTCTTTATCAAGCCAATTGCAAATTTTCTTAGCAAAAGAAACTGAAAAGCCATCTGTAGTGATCAATGGAGATAGTGTTGCTAATTTAGGAGTTACGATACAAGTAATGCAGATCATTAAGCAATTGGGTGCAACTCCTGTTGTAGCTGTAGATCCTTCGCATTAAATTCGAAACTACCTTGGTTTTAAACTAGCTCGAATCATTCTGTCTTTTCCAAAAAGGTCTTCTCTAAGTTCTGCGTGAAAATGCATTTCGTCTAAAAGTTTTATCATTGCTTCCCCTTGATCGAAATGAATCTCAAAAAATAATTGCCCGTTTGGCTTTAAATGCAATTTTGCAAGTCTTGCAATGGCTTTATAAAATACCAAGGGATCTTCGTCTGGTACAAATAAAGCGATATTGGGTTCTTGAGCGGTAACATGCATTTCCATATTTTCCATTTCATGCATTGGGATATAGGGAGGGTTGCTTACAATCACATCGTATTGGTCAGGAAGAAAAGCAGTATTCAAAATATCCAAAGGGACAAAATCAATTTCTACATTTAATATACTTGCATTCTCAGCAGCTATTTTCAGCGCATTCGTGCTAATATCTATTGCGCTGACCTTTGAATCAGGAAGCGCTTTTTTAAGTGCAATAGCAATACATCCTGAACCAGTGCCTATATCTAAAATTCGTAAGGCAGTGCCTTTAATCTCGGCATATTCAAGTATCCAATCTACCAATTCTTCTGTTTCCGGTCTTGGAATTAAAACATGTTCATTGACAGAATAAGCTTCGCCCATAAACCAGGCTTTTCCGATTACATATTGTATAGGCTTGCCAGCTTTAAGTTCAGCTGCTGCTTGCTCAAATGCCAAGACTTGTGATTCGTTCAGTTCAGTCTCTTTATTCAATGCCTGTTGTAACTGGTTCCAGCCAGTGACATGTTCTGTTAAAATAGAGAGTATGGGGTTGAGTTCAATGGATTCGTATTGATCTGCCAACTGTTTTTTCAATGCTTGCTTGATGTCGTTTAAACTCATACTGCAATGTTACAAATGATTCATCATTATGAACTAGCTTTGCCAAAAATTAGCCCTTTTATTTTTCATGGATCCATTTTACTATTATACAATCGAGCAGCCATCCATGGCTGAATTTAAAGATAGGGGTAGTAAATTCTTTGCTTTTGCATATCCTGTTAAAGACATAGATTCCTGCAAAAAGATTTTAGCGCAATTAAAAAAAGAGCATGTCAAGGCGGTGCATCATTGTTTGGCTTATCGTATTGGCATAGACGGTGCCACGTTTAGAGTGAGTGACGACGGTGAGCCTTCAGGATCTGCCGGTAGACCAATCTTAGGTCAGATAGACAGTAAGGAATTAACGAATGTGATGGTGGTGGTGGTGCGTTATTTTGGCGGCACGCTATTAGGTGTGCCAGGTTTAATCAACGCCTATAAAACTGCAACTGCTTTGGCATTGCAGCTTTCTCCAATCATAAAAAAACCTATAGAGATTCCGTACGAATTGAATTTTGATTACCAACAGATGAATGAAGTAATGATGGTTGTTAAACATTACAATTGCTCAGTTGTAGAGCAGTCGGCACAGTTATTTGTCCAATTAAATATTGGTATCCCTAAAAATAGATTAGAGGAAGTACTTGAGAAGTTAGGAGAATTACGTGATGTAATTATCAAGACCAATTTGAAATAAGATAAACGCTTATTACTTATTGTATTCGTAAAATCCAACCCCGGTTTTTACGCCCAATTTTCCTTCTGACACCATCTTAGTTAATAATGCTGCCGGTTTGTATTTACTGTTTTGGAATCCATCTTCCATGATCTCTAAGATATTCTTGCAAACGTCCAATCCAATATAGTCGGCTAATTGCAATGGCCCCATTGGATGTGCCATACCTAATTTCATTATTTGGTCAATTGTTGCTGCATCGCTAATGCCTTCTTCAAAAGCCAATACTGCTTCATTGATCATTGGCATTAAAATTCGGTTTGCAATAAAACCTGGTGCGTCTTTTACAACGCAAGGTATTTTGCCAATTTGTGTCGTTAATGCAACAATCTTTTCGGTAATTACAGGATCAGTTGCTTGGCCATTAATAATCTCTACAAGTTTCATCACTGGAACGGGATTCATAAAATGCATCCCAATTACATTGCCTGGCTTTTTGGTTGCATTTGCTAATTGTGTGATGGAGATTGAAGATGTGTTGCTTGCCAATATACAATGCGCAGAGGTTGCTTGATCAATCTCTGAAAAAATAGCTAATTTAATTTTGCTGTTTTCAGTAGCTGCTTCTATTACTAAATCACAATCTTGAACGCCCTCTTTTAGACTGGTTAAGCAGGTGATTTGTTCTAATGTCTTTTGTTTATCGTCCGCACTAATAATAGCTTTGGCTATTTGTCTATCAAGATTTTTTGCAATTGTTTGCATTGCTTTATCCAATGCGGCTTGTTGCATATCAATCAAATTTACTTCAAAACCATTTTGTGCAAATACATGTGCAATCCCATTTCCCATTGTACCTGCGCCAATCACTGCTATTTTTTTCATCTATTTGTTTTTTGATTTATAATCACCTCGTTTCCATGAATTAATAAAACTTCTCCAAGCACTAGGATTCAAAATATTCATTGGCGGCAATTGACCAGAGTAATAATACCTTGAAGCTTGCTGTTGTAAAGAAGCTCCAACTGCTTCCTTGCCATCTCTTGGTAAACTAGAAAGTATAATTCTTTTTTGTGCTGCACTTGTATTTTTTCTTGCTGTTTCAAATAAGTCATCATCAACTTTAGAATTCACAAAGTCGCGTTCAAATTGTGCTCTAGTAGGCCTAGGCTTTAAAATAGTAGCAGGCAAGAAATTGGTATCGTTTACCATTAATTGAATGACGCTATATTGATTGCCTGCTAAATTTTGCGGAATCGTGATGCTTCTGTTTTTAAATCCAACAGAACTAAAAGTGATTGTTTCTCCTTTGTTTACTGCGATTGAAAACACCCCATCATTATTTGTGATTGTACCTCTTCCTTTTTTATTCACTACGATACTTGCTAATGGAATTGCCCTTAAACTATCGGCAGTCATCACAACTCCGTATAGTTGAACGACAGAGTCTCTATAAAGGTCTACTGTCTGTGCCTTTAACTGGGTAGGAAGCAGGGCAATTATGAGTAATATTGGCAGGATCAGTTTCTTTTTCATGTAGCTGCAAATTTAAGCCTCAATGTCTATAAATTGAGCGATTTTATTGTTACGAAATGAGTAGTTTTTTTTGATTAAGCCCTATTTTAAGCCTTTTAAAAGGGCAAAATAAGCGCTATGAGCGTTAACTTTGCAAGGATTAATTATTTTAACAAAAACTTTCATAATGACAACGGAGGAAATACTAAAAGCATTGAGTAATGTACAAGAGCCAGACTTGGGAAAAGACCTTGTGACATTGAATATGATTCAAGATTTAAAGGTGGAGGGAGATGCTGTTAGTTTTACAATTGTTTTAACAACACCTGCTTGTCCGATGAAGGATTTAATGAAAAATGCTTCAGAGAATGCCATTAAATTGTTGGTGAATCCAAAAGCCCAGGTTCAAGTTAATTTCACATCTAATACAACTTCTCTAAGAAAAGATGAAAAGGCAGTTTTGTCTAAAGTTAAAAACATCATCGCGGTAGTAAGTGGTAAAGGAGGTGTTGGAAAAAGTACCGTTTCAGCGAATCTTGCGCTTGCATTAGCAGAGGGTGGTGCGAAAGTGGGTTTGATGGATGCGGATATTTATGGACCAAGTGTGCCAATTATGTTTGGTGTAAGAGGTCAGAGACCATTAATGAAAGACGATGCAGGGAAAGGTGTGATTATTCCTATTGATAAATATGGCATCAAATTAATGAGTATTGGACTATTGGTGGATGAAAAGGACGCGGTGGTATGGAGAGGGCCAATGGCAAGTAGCGCGATTAGACAATTTATTACAGATGTGGATTGGGGGGAATTAGATTATTTAGTAATTGATATGCCACCAGGCACAGGAGATATTCATTTGACAATTATGCAAACCGTGCCAGTGACTGGAGTAGTGATTGTTACTACACCACAACAGGTCGCATTAGCAGATGCTAAAAAAGCAATTGCGATGTTTGGTCAAGCAAATGTGAATGTGCCAATTATTGGTTTGGTAGAAAACATGGCTTATTTCACACCTGCAGAATTACCTGAAAATAAATATTATTTATTTGGCAAAGAAGGTGGAATGAGATTGGCATCAGAATATGATTTGTCTTTCTTGGGGCAAATTCCTTTAGTGCAAACGATAAGAGAAGGCGGGGACGAAGGGGTGCCAGCAATGGCAGGAGCAGATTCTATTTCAAAAGATGCATTCAGGTCTTTTGTAGGTAACGCAGTTAGACAGATCGCGATAAGAAATGCAAATCTTCCTAAAACAGAAACAATCACAGTTGCACCATAATGGAAAAGAAAATCATCATTGCCATTGACGGCTTTTCATCTTGTGGAAAGAGTACGCTAGCAAAAGCAATGGCAAAGGCATTAGAATATGTTTTTGTTGATACAGGTGCAATGTATAGAGCCATTGCTTTATACTTTTTAAGAAATAATATTTCCTTTACAGATAATAATTCGATTTTAGTAGCATTAGATGAAATTGAATTAAGGTTTAAGTACAATGCGGTAAGTCAAAAAAGCGACATGTATTTGAATGGCGAAAATGTAGAGCAAGAGATTCGTGAAATGAGGGTGAGTCAAAAAGTGAGCGAAGTGGCTTCTATCCCAGCTGTGCGTGATTTTGCAGTCGCTCAACAACAAGCAATGGGCGTAGATAAAGGGATTGTAATGGATGGAAGAGATATTGGAACTGTTGTATTCCCAAATGCAGAATTGAAATTATTTGTTACAGCGGATCCTGCAATTAGATTAGAAAGACGTTACCAAGAATTGTTGCAAACCAATCCAGCAATCAGCAAGGAAGAGGTTTCGGCTAATTTGCAACAAAGAGATTTAATGGATAGTACAAGAGCGCATAGCCCTTTAAGGCAGGCAGAAGATGCATTGGTCTTAGATAATACCAATTTGGATAGAGCGCAACAATTTGAATTAGCGATGCAATGGGCTAAGGAAAGAATGAAATAAACTCAAACTCAAGGCCAAGGCATGAATGTATCTTCTTATTTTAATGGTTATTCCTTAGTCAATCCAGCTTTCCTTAACTTTTTCAAAGTTTTCTTCTAAGCCGTAAAATCCAACAATTTTTTGAATAACTGATTCTACAACTGCGTCTGGACAACTTGCACCACTTGTCATAAGAATACGTATTGGCGACTTGTCTGGCAAGAAATTAGTTATAATTTCTGTTTGTTTATTTTTCCAGTTTGTTTTTTCTATCTGATTGGCGTCAATGATTTTTTTTGCGTCATCAATAAAATAGGTAGGTAATTTCTGTTCACATAATTCTACTAAGTGTGAGCTATTGCTACTATTTTTTCCACCCATCACTATGGCAAGATCAGCTTCTATCTGAAGTAGTCCAATGACAGCAGATTGATTGTCATTGGTTGCATAACACAATGTATCTCTTGTGTCTGCAAAGTGTGCGGCTAGATTTTCCGCACCAAATTTTTTCACAATAACTTGTTTAAGGTAATCTGAAATCGCTTGCGTATCAGTTGCTAGTTGAGTTGTTTGATTAACTACACCAATTTTGTCTAAATGAACATTGGGGTCAAAGTTGGCAGAAAAACGATTAACAAAAAAATCGTAAAAATAATCAACTGGAAGCTCGCCACTAATGATTCTTGCTAACACCTTCGTTTCTTCAATATCATTCACAATTAATGTGGGTGTATGTGCTGAAGTGTGAGAAAAAGTTGCTCTTGTTTCTTCGTGTTTAGGTTTTCCGTGAATGATGATTGAATATCCTTTTTGAGCAATTTGTTCACTTCTATTCCAAACTTTCTCAACAAAAGGGCAGGTGGTGTCATATTGTTCAATAGCGATACCTTTTGCTTTTAATTTTTCTTCTAATTCTAATGTTGTGCCAAAAGCCGGTATGATGACTATGTCGTCTTTTGTTAATTCATTCAAAGGAATCAGTTCCTTGCCTAAGGTATCTTGCAAGAATTGAACACCCTTACTCGTTAAGTCAGCATTTACTTGAGGATTGTGAATCATTTCACTTAGTAAAAAAATACGCTTTCCTTTATTTTCTTCAATGGTTCTATAAGCAATATCAATTGCGTTTTCTACCCCATAGCAAAAACCAAAATGCCTAGCCAAATACACTTTCACCTTTCCAAAATCAAGTTCGGTTGGGGTAAAATCTTTCTTAAGCTTATCCTCTGCCTTGCGTTTTTGTTTAATCGCAGTGATTAAGGAGCTTCTGTAGCCAGTGGGCACTTCAAAGTTTTTCATCTAATTGGATATTAACGTATACAAAAGTACAATCTTCGTTGCTTTTTCCCCTATTTTAATTTAGGGCTTGTATCTTTGCGCCATGCATTATGTATCTGTAGAAAATTTGACAAAAAGTTATGGCATTACGCCTTTATTTAAGGGTATTAGCTTTAATATTAACGAGGGGGATAGAATTGCCTTAGTCGCAAGAAATGGCGTAGGGAAAAGCACTCTTTTGAGAATTTTATCAGGCAAAGAAGTGCCTGATGCAGGAACCGCAAAAGTGCATAAAGATGTTCAATTGGTTTTATTTGAACAAGATCCTCAGTTTATAGAAACAGCCTCAGTGACTCAAAATTTGTTCAATCAAGACCATCCAATTATGAAAGCCATTAGTAATTATGAAATGGCCATGGAAACGGAGGATGAAAATTTAATCACCGATGCCATTATGGAGATGGAGGAAAATAATGCATGGGACTTTGAATCAAAAGTAAAAACGATTTTAACGCAGTTAAATATTCATCATTTAGAACAACCTGTTTCTAAATTAAGTGGAGGTCAACGTAAACGAGTGTCATTGGCAAAAACACTAATCCAGATAGGTTTTGAGCCAAAGCATGTTTTGTTATTAATGGATGAGCCAACGAATCACTTGGACTTGAATATGATTGAGTGGTTAGAGAATTATTTAGAACAAGAAAAAGTAACCTTATTGCTAGTTTCGCATGACCGATATTTTTTAGAAGCGGTGACAGATGAGATATGGGAATTGGAAAGAGAGAGATTATACAGTTATAAAGGGGATTATGAAAATTACTTAGAAAAGAAAGCGGCAAGGATTGAATCTGAATTAGCCAGCATAGATAAAGCAAAAAATACTTTCAGAAAAGAGCTTGAATGGATGCGCAAGCAGCCAAAAGCTAGGACGACAAAAAGTAAAAGCCGTCAAGATAATTTTTACGAGGTAGAAGCCAAGGCAAAGCAAAAGATTGAAGATACAAGCCTGCAATTGGATATGAAAATGACACGCTTAGGTGGCAAAATCATTGAGGCTAAGAAAGTGTACAAATCATACGGAGAGCTTGTTGTTCTAAAGGGCTTTGATTATACATTTAGTAAAGGGGAGCGTATTGGTATTGTTGGTAAAAATGGCGTAGGCAAGTCTACTTTTTTACAAATATTACAAGGGATTACCGAGCCAGATAGTGGTAAGATCAATGTGGGGGAGACGATTGTTTTTGGGCATTTCTCTCAAGAGGGCTTGACCTATAAAAAGGACATGAGGGTGATAGAGTACCTTAAAACATTTGCAGAACAATTTCCATTAGCAAGTGGTGGCACATTAAGTGCTGCGCAATTTTTAGAATTATTCTTGTTCACACCAGATAAGCAGTATACTTATTTGAGTGCATTAAGTGGAGGAGAAAAAAAGAGGTTACAATTACTCACTATTTTATTTAAGAATCCCAATTTCTTAATCTTAGATGAGCCTACGAACGACTTGGACTTACCAACACTTGCTGTTTTAGAGCAATTCTTAATGGATTTTGCAGGTTGCGTATTATTGGTTTCGCATGATCGGTATTTCATGGACAAATTAGTAGACCACTTATTTATCTTTGAAGGAAATGGAGTGATACGTGATTATCCTGGTAACTATACGCAGTTTAGAATTTTAGAAAAAAGCAAACAGAGTTATGCCTCCTTAAGTTCAGACATTACTACTCAAGTGGAACATGAGCCTAAATCAACTCCAAATAATAATTCGACAAACGCATCTATCGCAAGTGATTCTACTTCTGCCAGCGTTTCAAAGAAGCCTGCAGAAAAAATGTCCTATAAAGAAAAGTTAGAGTTAGATCAACTTAATAAATCAATGCCCTTACTTGAAACTCAAAAAGAGGCATTAACAAATGATTTGAATAATAGCACTGGGGACTATAATGAAATCACTGCATTAAGTGCAAAACTAGCTGTAATTACTTCAGAATTGGAAGCTGCAGAACTAAGGTGGCTAGAGCTAAGCGAAAAACAATAGAGTTAGAATAAAATAAATGAGGCCTAGTCGCCTTAGAAATGAGGCCCTTGTCTTGTATATACATTTATTGAGATAGGTAATTTAGTTGTAGAACGATATAGATAAAAATGCTATATCAATTTTACCTCTAAATAGAAATACCATGAAACCTATTGAAAGAATCTCCCTCTACCTTCAGTTTAGAAAAATCTCACCCCATGCATTTGAGAAAAAAATCAAGCTTTCAAATGGGTATTTCACAAAACAATTAAGACATCTTGGTTCGGTTGGCTCAGACATTTTAATCAAAATTAATATTGCTTATCCTGAATTAAATATTTTATGGGTATTGATAGGCGAAGGTCAGATGATTGTGGAAGATAGCGGTCGTTCTCATGCGAATCATCCAAATGTAGTCGAAGACTTTTCAAGTAGGTATACCACTGAAAATAAAAAGATGAAGCTTTTAGAAAATGATTTCGACAAATTACAAATAGCATTAAGAGATAAAGAGAAGATCATTGGCCTATATGAATTCATGTTAAACGGCAATCCTCCGATATCGAGTAGCACTAGTGTGGTCACTAGAATGGATGCATAAACAGCTTCAACAAAATGAATATTTGTCTATAAAAAAGGCACTCAATTGAGTGCCTTTTTTATTAAATGTTCTATCGTTACTATGTTTATGCGTAAGAAGCAACTGGCTCACAAGTGCAAACCAAATTTCTATCTCCATGCGTGTTGTTAACACGAGCAACCGTAGGCCAAAATTTATTTAAAGCTACATATGGTAATGGGAACGCAGCTTCTTGTCTAGAATAGGCATGATTCCATTCGTTTGCACAAACTACATGTTGTGTATGCGGTGCATTTTTCAATGGGTTATCCAATTTATCAGAACGTCCATCTTCAATTGCTTTAATCTCTGCATGAATTGCCAATAATGCATCACAAAAACGATCTAATTCAGCCATATCTTCACTTTCAGTTGGCTCAATCATAATTGTGCCTGGTACAGGGAAGCTCATTGTTGGTGCGTGGAACCCGTAATCGATTAAACGTTTAGCCACATCTTCTGCTTCAATACCTGCAGTAGCCTTAAATGGTCTAAGGTCAATGATAAATTCATGAGCACAAGTACCATTCTTACCAGTGTATAGAATTGGATATACTTTATCTAATCTTGATTTCATGTAGTTTGCATTCAAGATCGCATAACTAGTTGCTAATTCTAATCCTTTAGCGCCTAACATTTTAATGTAAGCATAACTAATCAATAAAATACTTGCAGAACCTAATGGTGCGCCACTAACCGCATTGGTTTCGTCACCATTGTAAATATGTCCTGGTAAATAAGGAGCAAGTTTGTCATTTACACAAATTGGTCCAACACCTGGTCCACCACCACCATGTGGGATAGCGAAAGTTTTATGTAAATTCAAGTGACACACATCTGCACCAATATTTCCTGGGCTAGTTAAACCAACCTGTGCATTCATGTTTGCACCATCCATATACACCATACCACCATATTCATGTATGGTATTGCAAATGTCAATGATCGTTTCCTCGAATACACCATGTGTAGATGGGTAAGTCACCATTAAAGCGCCTAAGTTATCTTTATGCTGAATTGCTTTTGCTTTTAAGTCTTCAAAATCAATATTACCTGCAGCATCACAAGCAACCACCACCACTTTAAAACCAGCCATCACAGCACTTGCTGGGTTCGTGCCGTGTGCACTGATTGGAATTAAAACAATATTTCTATGGTTTTCATTTCTCGCAGCATGGTAAGAACGGATCGTTAATAATCCTGCATACTCACCTTGTGCACCACTATTTGGCTGTAAGCTACATGCAGTAAAGCCTGTAGTTTGACATAAATAAGCGCTTAATTCTTTTGCTATTTCCTGGTATCCGATGGTTTGATTCGCTGGAGCAAATGGATGTAAGCCACCAAAACAAGGCCAGCTAACTGGAATCATTTCGGTTGCAGCATTCAATTTCATCGTACAACTACCTAAGCTAATCATGCTTGTATTTAAAGAAAGATCTTTATTCTCTAATTGCTTGATATAACGCATCATTTGTGTTTCACTATGATGTGTATTGAATACAGGGTGTGTTAAATAACTGCTCGTTCTAACAAGTTGACCAGGTATGGCCACATTTTTAATACTTGCATTTAAAGCATTTGCTTTTTTACCTGTCAATGTTTCAAAAACTGCAACGATTGCTTGAATATCTTTTGCGGATGTGGTTTCATCAATGCTTAATGAAACTGTACCATTGTTAAAGTAGTTGAAATTAATATTTTTAGCAGATGCAATTTCATGTAGCTTACCTGCATCAAATCCTTTCAAGTGCAATGTATCAAAATAGAATTCGTTAACTTGTTGGATGCCTAAGCTTTCTAATTGTTGTGCCAAACCTTGCGCATGACTATGCACTCTTGAAGCAATTGCTTTTAATCCATCTGGTCCATGGTAGACCGCATACATCACCGCCATATTTGCCAGTAATGCTTGTGCAGTACAAATATTTGAAGTTGCTTTTTCACGCTTGATATGTTGTTCTCTTGTTTGCAATGCCATTCTTAAAGCACGATTACCTTGCGCATCTATACTTACTCCAATCAATCTTCCTGGCATGCCTCTTTTGAAAGCATCTTTTGTTGCAAAATAAGCAGCATGTGGTCCACCGAAGCCCATTGGAACTCCAAATCTTTGTGTGTTACCAACCGCTACGTCTGCGTTTAATTCACCTGGGCTTTTTAATACAGTCAATGAAAGCAAATCAGCTACTAAGATCACCATGCCACCTAATTGGTGCACTTGATCAATAAAACTGCTATAATCTTCGATGGCGCCATTTGAATTTGGATATTGTAAGATTGCACCAAAGAATTGATTGTCTAAAGAGGCAGTTTTAAAATCACCTGAAACAAGTTCAATGCCAATTGGGGTTGCCCTTGTTTGTAAAACAGATTTTGTTTGAGCAAAAATAGCTTCATCAACAAATAATTTTGGTTGACTAGCCACTTCTGATTTATTCACGTGGTTAAAGATCATTGCCATCGCTTCTGCAGCTGCTGTTGCTTCATCTAATAAAGAGGCATTGGCAATGTCCATTCCTGTCAAGTCTGTAATCATCGTTTGAAAATTCAATAAACTTTCTAAACGTCCTTGAGCAATTTCCGCTTGATAAGGTGTGTACTGTGTATACCAACCTGGGTTTTCAAAAATCGTTCTTAAAATCACAGAAGGTGTGATGGTGCCATAATAGCCTTGGCCAATGAAATTTTTTGCTACGATGTTTTTTTCACCAATCGCTTTTAATGTTTGTAACATTTCAAACTCAGTCAATCCTTCCGGAATTTCCATTGGCTTTTTTAAACGAATATTTGCAGGTACAGTTTTGTCAATTAATGCTGCCAAATTCTCAACGCCAACAGCAGCTAACATTTTTGCACTATCTACTGGATTGGGGCCAATATGTCTTTGGATAAATTCTGCGCCACTTTGATTCATTTTCGACTGAATTGAAAAGGTTAAAAATTGCCACAAATATAAGCTTTTTAAAGCCTGCATGTAGGACGAGTTGGACCTTTGGTTCATGAATGGGGAAAGCTTGTGGATGAGCTGCAAATAGTTTACTTTTACAACCTATTATGCAAGCGAATACTGAACATTTATACGACACCCCTGCACCAGAGCAGCTAAAGAAATTCCAGAATTTTTTAAAAAGAGTGGATAAGAAGGTTATTTTAAAGCAATTACCCGATTTGCATGAGGCTGCTTTTGAAAAAATTAACTGTTTAGATTGTGCTAGATGTTGTAAAAATTACTCGCCTCGTTTTAAGATGCCCGATATTAAAAGAATCAGTAAATATGTGGGGATGAAAGAGACTGCCTTTATTGATAAGTATTTAAGTATGGATGAGGAAGGAGATTATGTTTCTAAAACTAGACCTTGCCCTTTTTTAGGGTCGGATAATGCTTGCAGTATCTATGACCATCGACCAACCGATTGCCAAAGATTTCCATACACTGATGAAGATGTGTTTTTCAAACGCATTGCCATCACGATGAAAAATGCAGAATTCTGTCCTGCAGTGCATGATGTGATGAATGGATTATTAGCAAAATAATACTAGATCACCCATTAGTATTCCATATCCTTTAATTTTGGAGCCTTAAACCAAGTTGTGAAAACAACAAGTATCGTCATTGTCCCTCCAAATACAACAGAGGGGATAACCCCCATTGCTTTTGCAGCTAATCCACTTTCAAACTGACCTAATTCATTGCTGCTATTGATGAACATCGAGTTCACGGACATTACCCTTCCGCGCATATGACTCGGTGTTTTAAGTTGTACAATGGTGCCACGAACAATCATGCTAAATCCATCTAATATGCCGCTCATTAATAAGGCTGCAAATGATATCCAAAATATTTTTGAAACTGCGAATACAATAATACAAACCCCAAAGCCTGCAACAGCTAATAATAATTTTTTTCCTTGTTTCTTTTCAACAGGGAATAAGGTGATCAATATAATAATTAAGATTGCGCCAATGTCAGTTGCTGCATTCAGCCATCCAAAACCGATAGGTCCTACTTTTAAAATATCTCTAGCAAATACGGGCACCATCGCAACTGCGCCGCCAAATAGTACAGCAAATAAATCTAAAGACAAAGCGCCTAATAATTCTTTCGTATTGAATACAAAACGTAAACCTTCTTTCACACTTTCTAGTGGCTTTTGCTCAACTACTATAGGGTGTGGCGGCTTTGCAGTGATTTTTTGTATAAAGAAATAGCCAATTGCAACCAATATGGCAACTAGTATTAGCGATTGATGTATTCCAAAACCGGCAATCATGAATCCAATACTTGCATGACCAACCACGGATGCGCTTAACCACATGCCTTGGCTCCAAGTTGTTGCATTTTGTAATAAGTTTTTGGGTACAATTTCTCCCACCAATGTGCCAAAACCTGGACCGGTGAATGAACGAATAATTCCTGTGCAAAAAATAACAAAATAGATGCCGATAGCGATTTGCAAATTCCCTAATTGTGCATTACCGAATGAAGATGATAAAAGTAATAAGCTGATAGCGCATACTAAATAGAGTCCTACGCCTCGTAAAATGATTTTCCTTTTTTCGCTTTTGTCAATCACGTGTCCAGCATATAAGGCAAGAGAGACGGCTGGGATAACTTCTGCTAGTCCAATTAGTCCAATAGCAAAAGGCTCGTTGGTTAATTCATAAATCCACCAACCAACTAAGGTGCCCATCATCCTTAATCCCATTATAAATAAAAAGCGCCCAATCATTAAATTCCTAAACTCTGTAATCCTTAACGCTGCAAATGGGTCATTAGTGGATTGTGCCGAATTATTTTCCATGAGCAAAGGGTTGTTAAATTAGGGTAAGGTAAAGTAATGTTGACCTTCCTCTAGGTCTTTATCTAAGGCGTCAATAATGACTTGAAAATGCTTTTCATTGTACAAAAAATCAGCATTACTTGCATCCACAAAAATTGTTTTGATATTATGCTGTTTGATATAACTTGTATAGGTTTCTTGTAGTTTAAACAAGTATTCGTCAGGAATACTTTGCTCAAATTTCCTGTTTCTTTTTTTAATATTCCCTTGTAATCTATTGACTGGAGAGTGAAGGTAGATTAAGATATCTGGAGGGGTAAGTTGCTGCACAAATACGTCGAACATTTTTTGATACAATCTAAATTCCTCTTCGGGTAAATTGACTTTTGCAAAAAGCAGACATTTGGTAAAAATATAGTCCGATACAGTCACGTTTTGAAATAAGTCGCTAGACTTTACCATTTCCTGCTGCTGCTTGAATCGTTCTGCTAAAAAAAATAATTCTAATGGGAAAGCGTATTGTTTTGGGTTTTCGTAAAATTTGGTCAAAAATGGATTCTCTGCGAATTCCTCTAAAACTAATTTAGCGTTAAAATGCTGTGCGAGTAAATGTGAAAGTGTTGTCTTCCCAGCACCAATATTCCCCTCAATTGCTATAAAATGATGCTTCATAATGCTATTCATACTTGCCGCCAAAGATAAGTTTTGGCTGCTTTATTTCTCCGTTTTTTTATACACAACGGAATTGTCTTTGCAGGCTTGATAAAGCTGAGAATTGGACTTTTTTAACACAGGATGTTCAAAATCTGCTGCAATTTCCACTAAAGGCGCCAAAACGAAGTTCCGTTCTGACAATCTTGGATGTGGAATAATTAACCCATCGGTCTCAATTATTTCTTGGTTAAAGTAGATAATGTCTATATCAATATTTCTTGGTCCAAGAGGAATCAGTCTTTTCCTACCCATTGAAACCTCTATTTCTAATATCGTTTCTAATAAATGTGCTGGACTTAGTGCAGTTGTAATAGCCAATGCTTGATTATAAAATGCAGCTTGATCCTTTAATCCCCATGCTTCTGTTTCGTATATGGCCGATAGATTTTGAATAGGGCCACATTTAGCCTCAATTCTATTACGAGCAGTTTCCAAATTAGCCAATCGGTCGCCAATATTACCGCCTATCAATAGGTATGCAAGGTTCATAGATGTAGGGTGAAAATGAGCACAAATATCCATATTTTTACACGGCAACCTTCATTTTTGGTTGCTTATTTCAATTTCTTTTACAATCTGAATTATATGAAAAGTTTCTTTAAATCATTCTTAGCCGCATTACTTGCTTTATTTATTTTCTCTTTTTTAGGAGTGATGCTTTTAATTGGTATTGCTGCAAGTGTATCTTCCGAAGAAACAGTTGCTGTTCCTGCAAATGCGGTGTTGGTGATTGACCTTGGGGAAACCTACACTGAAAAAGAAGTTTCTGATCCTTTTACAGAAATCATGAGTCCAGGAAAAGGGAAGTTGCCAAGTTTGTCTAATTTGATTGGCTTGATTCAGCATGCAAAAAAGGATTCAAGTATCAAAGGTATTTATATCAAGTGTCAGCAAAATCCAAACGGATATGCTGCATCAGAAGAGATAAGAAAAGCATTGGTGGATTTTAAAAAAAGCAACAAGTTTATTGTAGCTTATGGTGAAACTATTTCTCAAAAAGGGTATTGGGTGGGTAACGTTGCGAATGGCATTTATACCCATCCTCAAGGTGGATTAGAATTCAATGGATTCTCATTGGAGACGGTATTTTTAAAAGGCATGCTGGACAAATTAGATGTGGAAATGCAGGTGTTTTATGCTGGAAAGTTTAAGAGTGCCACGGAGCCGTTTAGATATACCAAAATGTCTGATGCAAATAAATTACAAACTAGTGTTTGGTTAAATGGCTTATACAATGATTTTATTGCTACCGTTTCAAATTCAAGAAATATTACGCCTGAAAAATTAAAAGCAATGGCAGATGAAGCGAAAATTCAATCTGCGCAAGATGCATTAAACAATGGCTTAGTAGATGGGTTGTATTATGATGATCAGTTTAAAAAAATGGTTGCAAAAAAGTTAAAAGGAGTCGCTGAAAAAGACATTCCTTTTGTTTCTATTAAAGATTATGCAAAATCTGTTGCACTAAGAGGCTCTGGTTCTGGTAAGATAGCAGTGGTTTATGCAGATGGTGATATTGTGATGGGAAGAAATATCAAAGAGTCTATTGCGAGCGATGATTTTAGACTTTTATTACAAAAAATAAGAGGGGACGAATCTATTGACGCGTTGGTATTAAGAGTGAATTCTCCTGGTGGTAGTGCACTTGCAAGTGATATCATTTGGAGAGAATTAGAGTTGATCAAAAATAGAATTCCAGTGATTGTCAGCATGGGTGATGTGGCTGCTTCGGGGGGCTATTACATTGCAGCTGGTGCAGATTCAATCTATGCGGATGCCAATACCATTACCGGCTCAATCGGTGTGTTTACGGTGATACCAAACATCTCTGGCTTTATGCAAAATAAATTAGGGGTCACTTTTGATGGGGTAAAAACTGCTGCGTATGCCGATGGCCCTACTGTCACTAGACCACTGAATTCAATGGAGCAAAAAATGTTACAAGCAGGAGTTGATAGTATCTATCATACATTCAAGTCCAGAGTCGCTAAAGGAAGAAAAAAATCAATAGAATTTATTGACTCAATTGCTCAGGGTAGGGTTTGGTTAGGTTCGGATGCAATTGGGGTTGGTTTAGTAGATAAAATTGGCACATTAAACGATGCAATTGCATCTGCTGCTAAAATGGCTAAAGTGAAAGGGTATTCTATAAAACAATATCCTGAGCCAAAATCTTTCTTCGAAGACTTGATAGAAGATTACCAGGATTATGTCAAAGTGAAATCAATTGAGTCAGAAATAGGAGCGAATCAATGGCAGATTTTAAACCATATGAAATCTGTACAAAAGATGGTTGGAACACCTCAAACTCGATTACCTATCTTTGTCGTTAAACAGCCTTAAATCAATGCGTCCATATAGTCAAATCAAAGCCATGTTTGCCATAACAAGGGCAAGCTTGCGTTCTATTTTACGAAGCCCTTCTGCAGTTGTATTTAGTATTGCATTCCCGCTAATTTTTATTTTAGTATTTGGATTTTTAAGTAGCGGAGGGAATGTAAATGTAAAAGTAGCATTGGCTTCTAATGCTGATACCACTAATATTGTGTATGCCAAAATCAAATCATTAGCGGGTTTAAAATTTGTAACTGGAGATAGTTCAGTTGTGCATGCAGATTTAGCAAAGGGTAAAATCACTGCCTTAATCGATATTCAACCAACGCAGCATCCTAATCAACCCAATCAAATACAACTAACTAGTTCTGCCGCTGCTAATCCGCAGAATATACAGTTGATTAAATCTATTTTAAATGCGGTGATTGCAAACATCAATGCTGCACAATTCAAGGATGCACCTACAATCGCAGTCGTAAAGAACGAAGTGATAGAAGTGCCAGGTAGAACCTATCGAACGATTGACTTTATTTTGCCTGGCCAACTTGGTTTTTCTTTATTAAGTTCAGGGGTTTTCGGTGTTGCGTTTTTATTTTTCAACTTGAGACAACAACTTGTATTAAAAAGATTCTATGCGACACCTATTCGTCGTTTATATATTATTCTTGGTGAGGCATTAAGCAGGGTTATTTTTCAGTTGATGACAGCGATTATCATTATTGGTATTGGTCATTTTGTCTTTCAATTTACACTGGTACATGGTCTAGTGACTTTTTTAAATATCATGGTGCTTAGTTTTATAGCCTTGGTCTTGTTTATGGGCTTTGGATTTATTGTGAGTGGTGTAGCTAAGAATGAAAGTACCATACCGCCATTTGCCAACTTGATCACTTTGCCTCAGTTCTTACTAGCAGGTACTTTCTTTTCGGTTGACTCCTTTCCAAAATGGCTGCAACCTTTTTGCAATATTTTACCTTTGACGCATTTTAACAATGCGATGCGTGATATTGCTTTTGAAGGAGCCAATTTATTTTCCGTAGGAAATGAAATTGGGATACTCTTAATTTGGATAGTTGTAGTGTATGCTGCAGCGTACAAAATTTTTAAATGGGAGTAATATGAAGTTGATCCGTTTTGCACTTATTAGTGTTTTTATAATTAGTTTATTAATCACTGCTATCTCTAGTCTGTTCCCTTCAGTGGTGATTACTTCTAGGGCTGTCGAAGTCAATGCAACGAATACGCAAATACAAAAATGTATCAAAGATTTATCTGCATGGAAGGGGTGGATGAGCGATTGGAAAGACCAATCCGTTGTGGTAGAAAATGGGATAGCCAAAGTAGGTACTCAGACGATCGAAATGCTTTCTTCTAACGATAGTACGGTTGTATTAAATTGGGTTGCAACAGGACAAGCGCCTTATAAGGTTCAAATTGAATGGCTCCCTTTAAAAGAGGGCACTTATGTTATTCATTGGTCTTTCGAACAACATGTTCGATGGTATCCTTGGGAAAAATTTCAGACTTTGTTGAATGAAAAAGTATTGGGTGCAAAGATGGAAGAAGAGTTGCAACATTTAACTGCATGCGTTTTATCCAATGAAGCATTGGTGCAATAAAATTTTATTGAAATAAACGCGCCTAGATTGGGCTAGGTATTTTTCTCTTGCTCCTTCAAGTATTCGATATTTCTTTTTATCCCATTTAACTTCGACCTTAGTAAAGGGGATTGTTTAAATCTTGCTTTGAATGTAGTCTCTTCCATCTCTAGCCAATTATCCGAAGACATATTTAATAACCCTTCGATTGGTTTGAATTTAGACTCTTGATGTGGATGACTAAATCGATTCCAAGGGCAAACATCTTGACAAATATCACAGCCAAATGCCCAATCTTGATAGGTCCTATCCGATGGCGTTTCAATGGATTGTTTCTTTAACTCAATGGTATAATAACTAATGCAGTGATTTGCTTCAATTGTCTTATTGGGTAAAATGGCATGAGTAGGACATGCGTCAATGCATTTTGTACATGTGCCACAATAATCTTTTGCAATGGGCTGATCGTATATTAATTCTAAGTCTATAATTAAGCTAGCAATGAAAAAGAAGGAGCCGTTTTTTGGCTGAATTAAGTTTCCATTTTTACCAATCCATCCTGCGCCAGATAACCAAGCCCATGATCTTTCTAGAACGGGTGCAGAATCTACAAATCCCCTGCCTTCGATTGGCCCAATTTGTTGACGCATTTCGTCCAGCATTTGATGCAAGTTTGTTTTAATCACATCATGGTAATCTTGTCCATATGCATACTTTGCAATCTTAGGAAAGCCATCTTCTTGCGCTTGTTCTGGATAATAATTCTTTAAGAAAGTAATCACTGATTTTGCGCCAGGAACCAATTTTGTTGGATTAATCCTAAGGTCAAAATGTTTTTCCATGTATTGCATTTCCCCATGGAAACCTTTAGCAAGCCATTGCTCTAATCTAAAAGCATCTTCGGTTAATTCTTTTGCTTGTGCAATACCACAAAAATCAAATCCGTGTTTTTGTGCTAAGGCCTTTATGAATTTTGTATTTGCAAACTGATTCAATCTTCAAGGTTCATTTTATGTAAAAAACGATGTGCTATAGGCGCAATCAAAATGCCAATATTGGTGATGAAGATAACACCACTAAATAAAGCATAAAAAGAAGAAAACATTTTTCCAATATTCGTTTGAATGACAACGACTGGTCCCATGCCACTTAAAATCATTGAAGCATTATGCAAAGCATCTATCCAAGACATAGGTGCTAAAAACTTATAGCCCAAAATGCCAATCCATAAAGAAATAAATAACACAATAGTAGCCCATGAAAGGTTGATTAAAATTCTTTTGATATAAACAGAAGAGGGCGCTAATGGCTCACTCTTGTGTTCATATTTTGGAAGTAATGGGTTTCTTCTATGTGCCGTTTTCATATACAATAAGCTTGTATGTAAAATTAGCAGAAAATTAGACGCTGGACTGACTTTATTGCTCTTTTTTAAATGATAACAAGACATAATTGCTGAATTCCTTAGGTGGCGTTCTATTTGTGGGTATATTATAAATACTAAAACTAGTACTATGAATTTAAATCAATATACCATCAAGGCGCAAGAAGCGATTCAAGCAGCACAGCAGTTGGCTTACAATAACCAACATGCATTTATTGAAACAGCACATTTATTAAAGGCAATCCTTGGAGACAAGGATAGTCCTACTGATTTTTTATTGAAAAAAAATAACGTTCAGCCGGCATGGGTTATTCAGAAATTAGATGCTTTGTTTGAAAAATTACCAAAGCAACATACTGGAGAACCAGCTTCTGCATTAAGTAAGGACCTGAATGCGGTATTGTTAAAAGCAACTGCCTCTTTAAAAGATTTTGGAGATGATTTTGTCACAGTAGAGCATTTAATTGTAGGTATTCTACAAGTGAATGATGTTGTAGCAAAAATTTTAAAAGACGGAGGCTTAACAGAGAAAGGATTAAAGACTGCTATTACAGAATTAAGGCAGGGAGAAACGATTAAATCTGCTACACAAGAAACGCAGTTTCAAGCATTGTCTAAATATGCAAAAAACTTAAACGACATGGCCAATAAAGGAAAATTAGATCCGGTGATTGGTCGTGACGACGAGATAAGAAGGACCTTACATATTCTTACAAGAAGAAGTAAAAACAATCCGATTTTAGTGGGAGAGCCTGGTGTGGGTAAAACAGCTATTGCAGAAGGATTGGCGATGCGCATTGTAAATGGAGATGTGCCAGAAAATCTAAAGTCTAAAATCATTTATGCTTTAGACATGGGCTTATTAATTGCCGGTGCAAAATACAAAGGTGAATTTGAAGAACGTTTAAAAGGCGTTGTGAAAGAAGTAACTGGCAGCGATGGCGAAATTATTTTATTTATTGACGAGATTCATACCTTGGTTGGCGCAGGTGGTGGCGATGGTGCAATGGATGCAGCTAACATATTAAAACCAGCATTGGCTAGAGGTGAATTAAGGGCAATCGGAGCAACCACTTTAAATGAGTATCAAAAGTTTTTTGAAAAAGACAAGGCTTTGGAAAGAAGATTTCAAAAAGTAATCATTGATGAGCCTTCTAAAGAAGATGCAATTTCGATTTTGAGAGGTTTGAAGGAAAGATACGAAACACACCACCATGTGCGAATTAAAGATGAGGCAATCATTGCGGCGGTGGAACTTTCTTCTAGGTATATTACAGATCGTTTCTTGCCTGATAAAGCCATTGACTTAATCGATGAGAGTGCTGCTAAGTTAAGGCTTGAGATGAATTCTATGCCCGAAGATTTAGATACCTTACAACGTCAGATTCGTCAGTTGGAAATTGAAAGAGAAGCCATTAAACGTGAGAACAATCCGGATCAATTAAAACAATTAAATATTGAGATCAGTAATTTAATGGTGCAACAAGATACCCTTACTGCAAAGTGGAAAGTAGAAAAAGAATTAGTAGATAAGGTACAAGAAGCCAAATCTCAAATGGAGCAATTAAAGCAAGCTGCAGAAGTAGCTGAGCGTAATGGAGACTATGGGAAAGTAGCTGAAATCAGGTATGGTAAATTAAAGGAACAAGAGACTTTATTATTAGACTTGACCAACCAATTAAAAGATTTAGGGGAGGATGGTAAACGTTTAATGAAAGAAGAAGTAGATGCAGATGATATCGCTGAGAATATTGCAAAAGCAACGGGTATCCCTGTGCAAAAAATGATGCAATCTGAAAGAGAAAAATTAATGCATTTAGAAGCTGCTTTGCATGAACGTGTGATAGGACAGGAGGAGGCTATTACTGCTGTGTCCGATGCTATCAGAAGAAGCAGAGCAGGATTACAGGATCCTAAAAAGCCAATTGGCTCATTCATTTTCTTAGGCACAACAGGTGTAGGTAAAACTGAATTAGCAAAAGCTTTAGCAGATTATTTATTTGATGACGACAGTATGATGACTAGGATTGACATGAGTGAATACCAAGAGAAGCATACTGTTTCAAGATTGGTTGGTGCGCCTCCGGGGTATGTTGGGTATGATGAAGGGGGGCAATTAACAGAGTCGGTTCGTCGTAAACCATATAGTGTGGTTTTATTAGACGAAATTGAAAAAGCGCATCCAGATGTTTGGAATGTTTTATTGCAAGTTTTAGATGATGGAAGGTTAACGGATAATAAAGGAAGGGTAGTGAATTTCAAAAACACCATCATTATTATGACAAGTAATATTGGTAGTCATTTAATTCAAGAGGCATTTGAAGATGTCACAGACAAGAACTTAGATGAAAAAACGGAGCAAGCTAAAACAGAAGTGATGAGCTTATTGAAGCAAACCATCCGACCTGAGTTTTTGAATAGGGTAGATGATATTATTATGTTCTCCCCATTATTAAGAAAGCAAATGTCTTCGATTGTTCAAATTCAATTGAACCAATTAAAGTCATTGGTTGCCGAGAATGGCATGCAGATAGAATTCACTAATTACTTGGTTGAGTATCTGTCTGAACAGGGATTTGACATGCAATTTGGGGCAAGACCATTGAAGCGCTTAATCCAAAAACTGGTTGTGAATGAATTAAGTAAACAAATCTTAAGTGGCGCAATTGACAAGTCTAAAAAGGTCTTGATAGATATCTTTGACGGGGTCGTTGTTTTCAGGAATGAAGGTTAAATTGCCGGAACAGGATTGAGCTGTTGAAAGGCTTTTTGAAGTCTTGATTTGTAAATGTATATTTGACGGATAGAGGTCGAACCCTATCCGTCAAATTATTTTATGGCAAATACAAAGAAAGCAGCAGTTGGATTTATATTTCTCACATTGGTGATTGATATTGTTGGTCTAGGTATTATTATTCCAGTAATCCCACAGTTGATCGAAGGCTTACTTAACACACATGATTTAAGTAAAGCATCTTTGTATGGTGGCTGGATGACTTTTTTATATGCGACAATGCAATTTCTTTTTGCACCTTTAATTGGAAGCTTAAGCGATAAGTACGGAAGAAGACCCGTTTTATTGATCTCCCTATTAGGATTTGGATTGGACTATTTGTTCTTAGCTTTTGCACCTTCCATTTTATGGTTATTTGTTGGACGAACTATTTCTGGCATTACAGGAGCAAGTGTGACCACAGCATCAGCCTACATGGCGGATATTAGCGATGATTCAAATAGAGCACAAAATTTTGGTTTGATTGGTGCTGCATTTGGTATTGGATTTATCATTGGACCTATGTTGGGTGGATTCCTAGGAGAGATAGGCCCAAGGCTACCATTTATAGTAGCGGCATGTTTGGCTTTACTCAATGTGATTTATGGTTATTTTGTTTTGCCAGAATCTTTGCCTGTTGAAAACAGAAGGGCTTTTGATTGGAAGAGATCAAATCCACTAGGTTCTTTATTTCATTTGAAAAAATACCCTGCAGTTTCAGGTTTAATTTTTGCACTCGTTTTTATTTACTTGGCATCCCATGCTGTACAAAGCAATTGGAGCTTCGCGAATATGGAAAAATTTAAATGGTCGCCTAAGATGATTGGCTTCTCATTGGGTATGGTAGGCCTTCTTGTAGGTTTGGTACAAGGGGTACTTATTCGCTACATCAATCCTAAATTAGGGAATGAAAAGTCTGTTTATTTTGGTATTGCATTATACGCAATAGGACTTTTCTTGTTTGCTTTTGCGTCTAGCTCATGGATGATGTTTGTCTTTTTAATTCCATACTGCTTAGGAGGTATTTCTGGACCTGCTTTACAATCATTGATATCGGTACATGTCCCTAAAAATGAACAAGGAGAATTACAAGGTTCCTTAACCAGCATTATGAGTGTCACTTCTATTGCTGGGCCTTTGATTATGACCAGCCTATTCGCTTATTTTACCAAGCCGGGGAATCCTATTTATTTCCCGGGCGCATCTTTTTTACTAGGGGCTATCTTTATGCTTATTAGCGCTGTCATTGCTTATACAGTTTTAAAGGGAGAAACTAAGTCAATAAAGGCTTAGAGTCCCTTACTGTTATTATATTTGTGGCTCAATAAAGGCCAAATTATGTCTCCATTAATGCAACAGTTGCAAGAAACTGCTCGTTTTATTCAGTCAAAAATCAGTGCATCCGCTAATACCGCAATTATTTTAGGTAGTGGATTAGGTAATTTATCAAGTGTAATTGAACCCGAGTTTAGTATCCCTTACGGTGATATACCAAATTTTCCAGTGAGCACTGTCGAGGGGCATAAAGGAAGACTAATCTTAGGTACATTGAATGGCAAAAAGGTTTGGGTGATGGAAGGCCGTTTTCATTTTTATGAAGGGTATACAGCAGAGCAAGTTGTCTTCCCAATTCGTGTTTTAAAATTATTAGGGGTAGAGAATCTCTTGTTATCAAATGCAGCAGGTGGTGTAAATAAAGATTACCAAGTTGGTGATTTAATGATCATCAAAGACCATATAAGTTTCTTTACAATCAATCCGCTTTTAGGTAAAAATGAAGCTGAATTAGGAACTCGTTTCCCAGACATGAGTGAACCTTATGCAAATTCATTTATAGAGAAAGCAAAACAAATAGCTGCTTCAAATAATATCAAAGTACACGAAGGTGTATATGTAGGAGTGACTGGTCCAACTTTCGAAACCAGAGCAGAATATCAGTTGATCAAAATTTCTGGTGGAGACGTAGTAGGAATGAGTACGGTCCAAGAGAATATAGCAGCTGTGCATTGTGGCATGAAAGTATTTGCCATGAGCGTAGTTACTGACCTAGGCATTAGAGAAGATAATAATGTAATCACACACGAAGAAGTATTAGCAGCTGCGAATGCCGCTGAGCCATTGTTGACATTAATATTTAGTGCGCTGGTAAAAGAAGTTGCTGCTTAATGCAATCAACTATTCAAAATAGAATCATTTTAAAAATGACTTTTAGGTCAAGCCTATTATTTGCTTTGGTTTTCTGCTCATTGTTGAATGGACAAGTATATGGACAAAATATGCGCTATAATTCATTTAGTAGTGGTGGAGGTGGTAGAGACTCTTTGCAAAAAAGAGATAAGTCTGAAGATTCAATTGCGGTATTTTATAAACTATACAATAGTTTAACTATCCAGACATTGGATACAAGTGTACAAGATTTTTATACAAAATTCATATTACCCTATACTAATTATCATCTAGGTAATTTAGGCAACGCAACAAGATCTTATATTTTTAGTCCCTTGCAAAGGGGTGGATGGGATGCAGGATTCAGGGCATTTGAGGCATATAATTATACCTTAGAGCAAACCCCATTCTATCAAACCACAAAGCCTTATACAGAACTAGGGTATCTATTAGGGGGTAAAGGGGAGCAGTTGATGGAAATATTGCATACACAAAATAAGACCAAGTTATTCAATTACTCTTTTGCCTATCGTTTTAGTAATGCGCCAGGGAACTTAAAAAATCAGCATGCGAACTTAAACAACATGCGTATTAATGCGAACTATCAATCAAAGCGAAAAAGGTATGCATCCTATTGGGTGATGTTAATCAACAAATCGGCTTCTTCTGAAAATGGTGGATTAGTAAATCCAGACTTAATTGACAGCCTTTCATTGAATAATCCATATGAGCTAGAAACCAGACTGGGCGTTAGTGGTACGTCATTTAGAAACCCATTTAATACGAATATTGCAACTGGCTCTACTTATAAAGAGAATGTTTTTGTTTGGAAGCAGAGCTATGATTTAGGTCAAAAGGATTCGGTGGTAAAAGATACAGTCACGACTTATTTATTTTATCCTAGACTAAGATTTCAAAATGAAATAAAGTACCAGTCGAATCAATTTCTTTTTTCTGATGCAAATCCGTTGGCTTCAAATTATGAAACCTATTTTAATTATAAGAAGTCAATTGAGGATGGTGTGGTGTTTCAAGACAATTGGAAGCGTTTTACGAATGAATTTAGTTTAGTTTCTTTTCCTGAAAAAACCAATCCTAATCAATTTTTACAAGTAGGTATTGGGTATCATCAGATGAATTACAACGACAGTTCAGTTCAATGGGCAAACCATGATATATATGGACTTGGTGTTTATAAAAATAAGACCAAGAATTTGCGTTGGGATTTACAAACTTCTGGAAAATTATTTTTGAATGGTTACCATGCTGGTGATTATGAAGCACAGTTCTCTTTAAGCTCTTTAATAAATAAGCAAGGGGATAAATTGGAGTTATGGATGCAAAATTCAAATAGAACACCCTCGTTTAACCGACTAGGCATTACCTTTTTCCCTTTATTGAAGATAAACGGTATTCAAAAAGAAAATATAGTTGAATTAGGCGCTCTTTGGACAAAAAATAAAATAGGCTTAATTACTTCATTTCAATATAAACTAATTCAGAACTTTCAATACAATGGATCTGGCTTTCAACCTTTAGTATACGATAAGACATTGAGCTATGTAAAAGGAAGTTTATCTAATAAATTTCATTTAAGTCGTTATTGGAATTGGTACAATGAATTAACAGTACAGGTGGTTGATCCAAATGCACCAGTCAACCTGCCATTCTTGTTAACTAGACAAAGGGTCGCTTTTGAAGGCAACTTTTTCAAAAATTTATTTTTGTCAACAGGTTTAGAGTTGATTTATCATTCTAATTTCCAACCCGATAGTTATATGCCATTGACTGGTCAGTTTTATTTGCAAGACCAATATACAACTAGGAATAGACCAATGGCCAATGCGTTTTTGAATTTCAGAATCAAGCGTTTTAAAGGTTATGTCCGAATGGAACAATTAAATACTTTATTAGCGTCTAGTAATCAATTAGGTACGAGGTATAATTTTACTGCTGCCAATTATCCTGGAACTGGAACCTGGTTAAGGGTCGGAATTTGGTGGAATTTTATCAATTAGTATTAGCTTTGTACTGTGAAACAGTTTTTAACCATACTGCTCTTATTAGTTTACAGCTTCTCCAGCATTGGAGCAACTGTAAAAACACATTTCTGTGCGGGTAAGGTTCAAAAATGTGCTTGTGCAAAATCTTCGAAAAAAGATACCTGTTGTACTGAGAAAACGACTTTTCTAAAAAAGCAAGATCAACACCAATCAACTGTTGTGCACACGGGTATTCATTTTGTGCATTCCGTTGCAAAACCGGTTGACTTTGTCCGCTTTATTTCAACTCCAGTTACTGCGCATGCTTTTGTAATACCCATACAATCCAAAAAGAGCCTGTTATTCTCCAGTCCTCCAATCTATGCCTTGGACTGTCTTTACTTAATTTGATTTTTTCAACATTTGAATAAATAAGCACCATTGCTTCAGAGCATTTGTTTATTTAGGCACTCAGTTTCTATTTGAAACATTCATTTTTGAATCTTTCCTTGTTGAATTTTAAAATCATTTTATGAAAAAAATATTTTTATTGATCGGCTTCTTGACTGCTTCAATCGCTATCGTTCATGCGCAAACTGCTACAAAACTAAAAGTGGCTGGTAATTGCGGCATGTGTAAATCTAGTATAGAAAAAGCAGCAAAATCTGCTGGTGCGACTTCTGCTAATTGGGATGCAGAAGCAAAGTTGTTGACTTTAATGTTTGACGGTAAAACAAATTTGGAAAAAATTGAAAATGCGATTGTTGCAATTGGTTATGACACAGAACATAAGACGGCAACAAAAGCCGCTTATGATGCATTGCATGAATGTTGCAAATATGATCGTGCTGTAGCAAATGAAGTTCCGTCAGAGATTAAAAAAGTAAGCTTAGTAGCTTCTGGTTTAACCTGTTCTATGTGCTCTAAAGCTATTTTTAAAGCGTTAACAAAATTGGATTTTGTAGAAGAAGTTAAAGTAGATATTGAAAAGTCAATGTATGTAATGACGTTTAAGGCGGGCAAAAAAGCGGACATCGATTTGATCAAATTAGCAGTGACAGATGCTGGTTTTGGTGTTCAAAGTTTGATTTATGAATAGGCAAATCAAATCCATTCACTTTTGTGTCATTTCGCTGTTATTGATACTCTTGATTAAGCCAACAATCGCCCAAGAATTGTATGTATTTACGGAGCCTGCAAGTACTAAGCCTTCAGGTGTACTGGGAATTAAACATAGCTTTCAGAAAATGGGGGGTAATAGTAATCGAGACAATCAATATACACAAGTGCAATTTGGGTTGAATAAAAAACTTTCTATGTATTTAGGTTCAAACTATGCTGGCGGAGATGCTTATGCGCAGTATCGGTTTTATACTAAAGATGCAATGTATGCACATACGCGCATGGCAATTTATGCTAAAGCAATTCAATCCAATCTTCAAGCAATTCATACCAATGCGGTTATGCTTGACGGAGAGGAGTCTGTTCAGGGTGTAGGATTGATTGTAACCAAGTTAAAGCATAAGTGGGCAAGTTCTTTGAGCATGGGCTATTTACAAAAGCAAGATTGGAGTCGTCATTATGGGCGAGGTGCTTTTCAATATAGTTTTTCCAATGGCCTCTTGGTTTATCCTAAACGTTATGCTTCCTATGGACAAACAAATGTAAATTTATACATGGAACTAATTGGGCAGAAATTAGTATCTGGCAGGGGGCAATACCTAGATGCGGCGCCCTCTATTCAATTGATTTTTAATAGTCAAGCCAAGCTAAACCTTGGTTATCGGTTTGCCCTATTAGAAAAGACCAATCGAATGACCAATAATAGTTTATACCTGAGCCTAGATTACCTTTTTTTCAATGCCCTGCCAAGGGTAAAACACCTAAAAAAACCTTAACTTTATTAGGTGAGAAAAGTGCTAACTATATTTTTGATGTCTCTGTACCTCCTTGGAGCTACAGAGGCTTATCAATTATTGAAACTTCCAAATTTGGTGGCGCATTACAAAACGCATCTTGAAGTTTCAGATGGACTTAGTTTTAGTAAGTTTATTGATATGCATTATTTTACTGTTCAAACTTATGATAGCGATTTTCAGCAAGACATGGAATTGCCATTTAAGTCTTCGAATAGAACAATTTCTCTATTAAATTTTGTGAGTGTATTTGCTCCCAAAAGTTTCAGCATTCAACCGATTGAATTTCCAATTAATAGAACCTATTCTGTGGTGGACGATCGATTTGATTTATCTACAAAATTGAATGCAATTTTTCAACCTCCTCGAGCGTAACTTATTTTACATTTTTTAGCAATGATATTTCCTATTTGATAGGGGTATCCAATCATTATGTTGAATAAGATTTTTTATTATGTTATCGAAAATTATACAGTTCTCTATTAAGAATAAGTTAGTTATTCTGTTGGGTTTATTTGCATTGGTATTAGGTGGGGTTTATTCTATATCCAAATTACCTATTGATGCGGTACCTGATATTACAAACAATCAAGTATTGATCATCACATCTGTCCCTAGTGCTGGTGCGCCTGATGTGGAGCGATTGATTACAGTCCCAATTGAACAAGCAACTAGAAATATACCTGGTATTGTAGAACAAAGAAGCTTTTCAAGATTTGGATTAAGTTTAGTCACCCTAGTTTTTAATGATGATGTTGATATTTATTGGGCAAGGCAACAGGTGTCAGAACGATTGATTACGGTGAAGTCTCAAATGCCAGAAGGAATGGGTATCCCGGAGCTAGGCCCTTTAACTACAGGCTTGGGAGAAATTTACCAATATGTGGTAAGGCCCCAAAAAGGCTATGAAGGAAAATATAGTTTGACGGAATTAAGAACCATGCAGGATTGGATTGTTAGAAAACAATTATTAGGAACACCCGGCGTAGCAGACGTCAGCAGTTTTGGTGGTGCTGTAAAGCAATTCGAAGTGAGCGTGAATCCTGAATTACTCAAGCAATATGATTTATCAGTTAATGATATTTATACAGCCTTAAATGATAATAATCAAAATGCAGGAGGGGCATACATTGAACATGGTCCTGGAGTCTTATTTATTAGAACAGAAGGTATGGTGGATAGCTTGGGTCAAATAGCAAGTATTCCAGTAAAAACATTATCGAATGGCATTCCATTATTGATTAGAGATGTGGCGGAGGTGAAACTAGGCGAGGCTACTAAATTTGGGGCTACTGCTTTCAATGCAGATGGAGAAGTGGCAGGAGCAGTGGTGATGATGCTGAAAGGTGAGAATAGTAAACAAGTGATTGCAGATATAAAATCTAAAATTGCAACAATTCAAGAGACTATGCCAGAAGGCGTTGTAATTGAACCTTTTTTGGATAGAACAAAAATGGTAGACAATGCGATTGGAACAGTGTCAAAGAACTTATTAGAAGGGGCATTGATTGTTATTTTTGTTTTGATTTTATTCTTGGGAAATCTAAGAGCTGGTTTGGTTGTTGCATCGGTGATACCTCTATCTATGTTGTTTGCATTTATTTTAATGCATCTGTTTGGCGTAAGTGGCAACCTAATGAGTTTAGGTGCTTTAGATTTTGGTTTATTAGTAGATGGTGCTGTCATTATTGTAGAAGCGGTATTGCATCAATTATACCATAGCGGTAAGAAGGAACAACGTAGTCAATTGGATAAAACGGAGATGAATACAATCGTTGGGCAAGTGTCAAATAAAATGATGGGCGCTGCTGCTTTTGGACAGATCATTATTTTGATTGTGTATTTACCAATCTTGTCCTTGTCAGGTATTGAAGGGAAAATGTTTAAGCCGATGGCGCAAACTGTTTCTTTTGCATTGATTGGCGCATTTATTTTATCCATTACCTATGTACCTATGATGAGTGCATGGGTATTGAATAAGAATAGAGTACAGAAGGAAACATTGACCGATAAGTACATGCAAAAGTTGGAAGCTTTCTATGAGCCATTATTACTTAAGGCTTTGAAAATACCTAAACAAATTGTTGGGATCACTATTGCTGTTTTTATTGGGGCTTTAGTATTATTAACTACACTCGGTGGCGAATTTATTCCCAAATTAGAAGAGGGTGATTTTGCGGTAGATACAAGATTATTAAGTGGAAGTTCTTTAAACACCACTTTGGACGCTACACAGAAAGCTTCTAAATTATTGATAGATCGTTTCCCTGAAATTCAAAAAATTGTCACTAAAATAGGGGCAGGTGAAATTCCGACAGATCCTATGTCAATGGAAGCTTCAGATTTAATGATTATTTTAAAAGACAAAAAAGATTGGGTTTCAGCTGAGTCATTTGATGAATTAGCAGATACCATGGGAAAAGTCATGGCTCAAGTACCTGGTATTACATCCGGCTTTCAGTTCCCAGTACAGATGCGCTTTAATGAATTAATGACTGGTTCTAGACAGGATGTATCTTGTAAGATCTTTGGAGAAAATTTGGATAGCTTATCAAAGTATGCTGCTTTAATGGGCAATTTAATTTCAGAAGTGGATGGGGCTAAAGATTTATATACCGAAACCGTAACAGGTATATCGCAAGTAGTAGTGCACTTTAATAGAGCAACAATTGCGAAATATGGTGCAAATATTAAAGAAGTGAACCAAGTCATTCAATCTGCTTATGCCGGGGGCGTTGCAGGTAAAGTTTTTGAGGGCGATAGAAGGTTTGATTTAGTTGTAAGGTTAAACGCTGTTCAAAAAAAGGATTGGCAACAAATTAAAAACTTAATGGTGACTGTGGGGGGTGGAAAACAAGTGCCGTTGTATGAATTAGCGGATGTTAAAATTGAGGAGGGGCCTTATCAAATACAAAGAGAAGATGCGGCAAGAAGGATTGTTGTAGGTTTTAATGTGCGCGGAAAAGATGTGAAGACAGTTGTTACGGAGGTGCAAGAAAAAGTAAAAAAATCTATTCAGTTTCCACCAGGATATTATGTTGTATATGGTGGACAATTTGAAAATTTAGAACATGCAGTGAGTCGCTTACAAATAGCTGTTCCACTTGCCTTATTGTTGATTTTAGTGATGTTGTTCTTTGCCTTTAATAATATCAAACATTGTTTATTAATTTTCTCTGCTATCCCGTTTTCTGCAATTGGTGGTGTATTTGCATTGTGGTTAAGAGGTATGCCATTTAGTATTTCCGCAGGAGTTGGTTTTATCGCCTTATTTGGAGTAGCAGTGCTTAATGGAATTGTATTGTTAACAGAAATGAATAAATTATCAATGGAACCTAATAGAACAATTTTAGATATTATTGTTACTGCAACCAAAACAAGGTTAAGGCCAATTCTAATCACGGCTTCTGTTGCTTCCCTTGGATTTATTCCAATGGCAATAAGCAGTGGTGCTGGAGCAGAAGTGCAGAAGCCCTTAGCGACAGTGGTGATTGGAGGTTTACTATCTGCTACGCTTTTAACTCTTTTTGTGCTCCCAATATTTTATCAATTATTTGAGAAAAAAAGAATTGGACAGTCTTCTGTTTCAATTGTATTATTCATACTTGGAATGAGTGCAACAGGTCTTCATGCACAGCAATTGCCTGTAAAAAAGAATTTGACAAAGGTCATCGAACAAGCTAAGCTTGCATCACCAACCCTAAAAACAACCGAAGCACAAATAGCTTATTACAATGCACTCACTAAATCAAGCTTTGACCCTGCCAAATTAACCATAAGAGGGGAGTTGGGAAAGGTGAATAGTAGTTTTAATGATTCAAAATATGCAGCTGAGCAAGTGCTAGATTTGCCGCAAGTATACCAAGCGCAGAAAAATTTATACAATTCCATTGGCCAAACGTATACGCATCAAGCTACTTTAGATGAAAATTTTATCAAACATGCTGTTGAGCAATTATATGTGGAATTGCAGTTCCAAGTTGAGAAAGGTTTATTATTAAGCAGGCTAGATTCGATCTATAAAAAACAACTAACAGCAGTTGATGCAAGATTTAAAGCAGGGCAAGACAATGGTTTGGAACAAATAAACATGCAAAATTGGGTAAGCTTGCATCAACAATCAATGATTAAAAATCAAAGTGAGCTATTGAATTTGCAAAAAGAATTTACCATTTTATTGCAAGAATCTACTTTAATGCTCCCAGAAGATCATTTAAAATTTGAACCTAAATTAATTGATACAGCTTTAGGATATAATCATCCATTGAATTTGTATTGGGCGCAGAAATTACAAGCTGCTTTAGCGGAAACAAGTATCGCTAAAGTTAAAATGTTGCCTCAATTAGCCGTGGGTTATACAAATCAAAGTTTCAGAACAAATCCAAATGATCAAAATAGATTTAACTCATACACCCTTGGATTAAATATCCCTTTATTCAGAGCTGGTTTGAAACAAAAGGTAAAAGCGAGTCAAGTCAACGAAACAATCGTTGCCCTCGAAAAAGAAAAAGCTATTTTTGATTTAAATCTGCAAATTCAAAAAGCCTGGAGTAATTATCAATCGGCTGTAAATCTATACCAGCATATTCAGAAAGTTTTAATACCCAATGCTAATAAAATGGCAACAATGGCTAATATGTCTTTTAAAGAAGGGCAAATCAGTTATATAGAATGGTCTAATGCAATGAGTCAAGTTCAAGCAATTGAACTTCAATCATTGGAGTCACTTGCTTTATTTAACCTTAATCAATCCACTTTATATTATTTATTATCTAAGTAATATCTATAAACTGTATACAATGAGAAAAATATATACAATCCTTTTAAGTTCAACAATTTTATTCGGTTGTGGAACTAATCCAAGTTCGGTTGAAGCTAATAAAGATTCAACAGACGTTGTTTTATCAAACAAAGTACAATTGACGAATGAGCAGCTAACGCTTGCTAAATTAACGCTTGAGCCTATAAAACAAGGCAAGATGAAAGGAGAAGCACATTTGAATGGAGTAGTGGATGTACCACCAACAGGTGTCGCATCTGTAAGTATACCCTTAGGTGGCTATATCCAAGACATTAATTTAATCCCTGGCACTTATGTTAAAAAAGGCCAGACCCTTGCAACTGTTAAAGATCCTGCCTATATACAATTGCAAGAAAATTATTTAGCAGCTAAAGCCAAACTAGATTATTTACAACAAGACCTTGATCGTCAAAAATCTTTGTTATCGCAGGAAGCAGTTAGTAAAAAGGCAGTTCAACAATTACAGACAGATTATACAACAAACATGATACAGCTTAAAGCTTTGTCGGAACAGTTAAAACTCATTAATATTAATCCTGCCTCATTGACAACGGAAAAGATGACAAGTTTGGTTCAATTAACAGCACCGATAAGTGGGTATATTACTAAAGTCAATATCAATCGTGGAAAATACGTTACGCCTTCGGATGTTTTATTAGAGATCATGGATCCTAATGATATTCATGCGGCAATCACCATTTATGAAAAAGACATTGCAGGATTTAAAGTAGGGATGAAAGGTACAGTCACCATTACACAGGATCCAAGCAAGAAGTATCCCGTAACAATTTTGGCTGTATCGCAAAATATCAATGAAGACAAAACGGGCTTACTACATTGTCATTTTGATCAAATTCCAAAGCATGTTTTACCAGGCATGTTTTTGTCCGCCGATTTAGCTTTAGAGTCAAATGATGCTGTGCTTATTCCTATAGAAGCTGTGCAAAGGTATCAAGGGAAAGATTATATATTTATACAGACTGCTGCATTGGAGTTTGATGCTATTGAAATTAAGGTGCGTCAGACAAATGGGGAATACGTTTCTGTAAACAATGAAGATGCTAAAGCATGGATTGGTAAATCAATCGTTGTAAAAAATGCTTTTAGTCTATTAGGAAAATGGATGAACAAGTCGGAGTAATAAAAATAATTACAGTTCAAAATAGCTGATACTGCCACCTATCCAGGTGGCAGTATCGTTATAACTAACCCCAATCATAGCGCCCTTGCTAATTCTTGTTAAATTATTCACAGCAATATATTGTTGCTTTTCGTTATCCCAAAAGTAGAAAATTCTAACTTCTGCCTTAGAGGGTCCTGAAGGTGTTTCAATACAAGCAGCATATTGTACTTTTCTTTGCAAAATCCAATGCTCGGGGTTTTTAATGACGGCTAATTTTTCTAGTGTAGGTTCTAGCATCACCCCCTGTCCTCCAAAAGAAAATAAGGGTTTACATATATAGTCTTCCAATGCCCCTTCAATACAGTCCTTATTTATTAACCAATCTGATAATAAATAAGCATCTGGAATACAGGCATGCTTTAATAAAGGCAATATGAATTTACTGATTCTAAAAAAATGGTTTGGATGATTGACCCATTCAATGTCTACTGCTTTTTGAAGCAAATTAAATTTTTCAATAAAAACAGGTTCCTGTTGCATTAATTCATCATAAACAACTCGATTATAAATGCGTTCTATTTTAATTTCGACACCTTCTTTACAATAATAGAGTACGTTGTCTTTTAGATAAATTTCAGAAAGACAAACAAGGGGTGTGTCAAACCATTTTTCTGTTAAAAGTAAGTCGAGTTTTGTTTTTTGTTCTAAAGGTTTGATCTCTAGAAGAACAGTATGTTTATCCACATCGCCATGAATCATTTTCGATAAAAAAGTTTTGTAACTATTTTCATCATAGCCATTTAGATAGGGAGAGAAACCTTCTGGTAAGTTATAGGCATGCTCTAAACCCTGTACTTGTAGAATTTCAAAAGCAAACAAAGAGGGAAAACCCTGTAATTCTATTAATTGTGGCGTCTTATTACCATCTTTCCCTTCGGCTATAGCAAAGTCTATGACTAGGCATGCAGGAAAGGCTGCTTCATTAGGGATATGTAAACCATTTGGTATTGCTGAATCAGTAATTGATTTAAAGGACTTGTCTGTTATGACATCACAGATATAGGCGCCTGTTGAAAGTAATTCGGCTTTAAAATTTTTATCTAAAAAAACAGGAGTCTCAGCTATTCTAAATGGGATACAATTCTTAAATTCTGAATTTAAATAAGACAAATATAATTGATAGCGCTCTTCTGTAAATTGAGTATTGAAGGCAGCCCTTATTGAAGGTATCATGCAAGTAGCATTTGGTTCAGAAAGTTAGGTATAAAACGGTTGCTTGTCAATTCAATTTTGTCAGGATCTTGCAAAGACAACATTATTTGATCCCATTTATCTTCACTAAAGTCCTCTTTTACTAGATTCTTAATTGGTGCTGATTCGAAATAATTAACAAGTCTTTCTTTTGTTGCTTCTGGATGAAATTGAACCCCAATCATTTTTTCATTAAAGGCCACAGCCATTAGGGCTCTTTGAAATGGTACTTGAGGCCTAATTTTTTCAAGTGCTATTATGGATGCGCCCATCTGATCGATCTTCACATCATTTGGCTCAATGATTTGATACAACCTACTTTCTAATGCAAAAAATGGGTCTGGCAATTCATTGAAAATTGAGTGGGTTGTTGTTGGGTGCACGGGAAGTATACCTAATTGCTTTGATTTTCTTAATCCAACCTTGCCAATATCAAAATGCCTACATGCCAATTGAAAGCTATGACATATCAATAACACTGGTTTTTTTAATAAAAACATATTATCTAGCCAGCTGCAATAATCAATGTCCCATTGTTTGCTACTACTGTCTATTGGTGAGCCTGGTCCGCCAGATGAAATATATAAATCGAATTGGTCATTCGGTAATTCATTTTTCACCCTAACATCAAACACCTTAATTTCAATAGTTACTTCATATTTTTTGCTCCAGTCATTGAGTATATCATTGATGCAGTCCATCCCCATATTGGCAGTGCCATCATATAAATCTAAAACTGCAATATGAAAGGGAGTGACTTGAGGCATTATAAATAACTCAGATTTGTTTTCGGGCTCAATTGCAATAATGTTTCATACATTAATTGAATAGTGTCTACAATGTCTTTTTTGTGAATCATTTCCACTGTGGTATGCATATACCTTAATGGAATTGAAATCAAAACTGATGGACAGCCATCATTCGCATAGGCAAAACTATCAGTATCAGTGCCGGTGCTTCTGCTTAAAGTTCTAAATTGAACAGGTATTTTCTTATTTTTCGCAGTCTCTTCCACAATCGCTAATAATTTATTATGGATTGCTGGAGCATAAGCCAATGATGGACCTTTGCCGCATTGAATATCGCCTTCAATTGCTTTATTGATCATTGGTGTATGTGTATCATGTGTCACATCAGTAACGATTGCGATGTTTGGCTTGATTCTTCTAGCAATCATTTCGGCGCCTCTCAATCCAATTTCTTCTTGCACTGCGTTTACTACGTATAAGCCAAATGGTAATTTCTTTTTATTCTCTGAAATCATTCTTGCAACTTCTGCAATCATGAATCCACCCACTCTGTTATCAAATGCCCTTCCAATGATAAAATCATGTGCAAGTTCATCAAATCCTTCTTCATAAGTAACAACGGCGCCAATATGAATACCTAATGCTTCTACTTCTTTTTTAGATCTCGCACCACAGTCCAAAGTAAGGTTGTCAACTTTTGGTTGAGGTTCTTTTTGCTCTGGGTTGCTTAGTCTTGTATGAATTGCTGGCCATCCGAACACAGCTTTAACTGGTCCTTTTTTACCATGAATCCATACACGCATTGAGGGTGCAATTTGATGGTCTACACCACCATTTCGTTTTAAGTAAATTAATCCTTGGTCGCTCACGTAGTTTACAAACCAGCTTATTTCATCCGCATGTGCTTCAATCACTACTTTAAAAGGGGCATCTGGGTTGATTACACCAACAGCAGTACCATAAGGGTCTGTAAAAGTAGTGTCTACATATTTTGTTAGGTAGTTTAACCAAATCTTTTGGCCACTACTTTCAAATCCTACTGGAGATGGGTTATTGATATATTCTTTTAGAAATGCATAAGATTTTGCATCAATTAATTCTTTCTTTTTAGACGTGCTTGTTTTTTTTGTTGCTGTTTTTGCCATAAGGAGTCGTTTAATTATAACCCTTGCAAGATACTACATTCTGTATTTATTAATACATTTGTAACAAAGGCAAGTTGCATGAAGGAACAAAGTGTAAACATGGAGGTTTTAAAGGGATTGGACAGGTCCAACTTCATAACCCATGCTTTAGATTTAATGAGGCGCCAAGCTGCTTTAAACAAGGTTTATGCTGAATGGCTAGATTTAATGAAAGTTGATTTAAGAAAAGTTGAAAGACTAGATCAGATTCCTTTTTTACCAATCCACTTTTTTAAGACACATTCCATATTTACTGGGGATATTTGTCCCGATTTTTATTTCCAAAGCAGTGGTACAACTGAAGATACCCTTAGTAAGCATTATGTAGCAGATTTGTCTGTTTATGTACAAAGCTTTATAACTTGTTTTAATCAATTTTATGGAAATCCAAAAGACTATTGTATACTAGGGCTTTTGCCTAATTATTTAGAAAGGCAAAATTCTTCCCTTGTTTATATGACCAATCATTTAATTGAAGCAAGTGAAAATCCATTAAGTGGATTTTATTTATATGATTTTGAAAAATTAAATAAGACATTGGAACTTGTAGAAAAGTCGCAACAACAAACTTTATTGATTGGGGTCAGTTTTGCTTTGATGGATTTTGTAGATGCTTTTCCGCAAAAATTATCCCATACAATTATCATGGAGACGGGAGGAATGAAAGGCAGAAAAGAGGAGTTGTCAAAACCTGCATTACATGCTTATTTAACAAAGGGCTATGGTGTTAAATCCATTCATTCTGAATATGGTATGACTGAATTATTAAGCCAGGCTTATTCTACAGGCGATGGAAAATACAAATGTCCTCCATGGATGAAAGTGCTAGTTGCTAATGAATCTGACCCAAGTGAAATTACAGAGTCGGGTAGAGGCGTATTGCATATTATAGACCTAGCCAATCTAAACAGCTGTGCTTTTATTGCAACAGAAGATGTTGGAACAGTTTATACAGATGGAAGCTTCGAAATAATTGGCAGGTTAGATAAAAGTGCAAGAAGAGGGTGCAGCTTATTGGTTGTCTAAAAATAGTTTTTCAATTTGCTTTATAAACTCCATATTGATATTATAATTGTATTGTCTTTTATCCGACTCTTCCCTTTGTTTTACAATTAATAATTCTGATTCCCTAGTTGCTAATTTAAATTTCTGATTGATACGAAGAAAAATATCACTCCTACTTTTATTTTGTGTAATGGTGTCTTTTTGATGCACTCCAATAATTTTATTGATGCTCTTAATACTTATTTGTTCATTCTTTATCTGTAATTGGACTATTGCTTGAATTAATTCTTTCTCAACAATGGTTAAAGCACTAAAAAAATTTTTATACAATATTGATTGAACTTCTAAAGGCAATTTTTTTCTTTTGAACCTTTTATTGTATAAGGTATATAGCAAGATGGCTATCAATAAAACAAATACATTTCCTATTATTGGTCTACTTGGAGCTATTGAATTTAATAATCTTTGTAATAAACTATTTGTGTAAATTGGTTTTACTTCTGGATCTATAAAGTCATTGTCTTTCAATTTAATGGATTCTGAAGCTAGGATTCCATCCTTATCAATTTTGATTAAATAAAATTCAGACCCCATTACAAATTGGTACATATGTTCCGGGTTACCCTTGTATATCTCCAGCCATTTTTCTCTAAATTCTGCCTGTCTACTTTTGCTTAAAGAGCCAAATTCATTTTTTTCGAAATTGACCCAAAATAATTCTAAATCTGCATGAAAAATAAGATTAGAACCAAAGTAGGACCTTAAATCTGGACTTTTCTTATTCAATTCACTCAAAATCGGGTTTAATTTGCCTAAATTTTTCCAGGTTCTATCTTTAAAATTAAAAACCCTGCAAGTGTCATCAGTATTTGTTGATAGTGTATTAGGGAAGTCTGTCTGATATAGAGAAGAAGATAAATAGAATTTCCCCTGATTTCTATCCATAAAATAGAAAATGCTATTCCCAGGGCTTTGATAAACGGGTACTTTTTTATTTGAACTAAATAATTCCCATTCATGTGTTTTATTGCTAAAAAAAGTAAAATGGTCTTTAATTTTCCAAAATCCAATACCGCCATATTGAAATACTGTATCCTTGTAAATCCAATTGATACTACCAAAATTTACCCCAGTGTGGATGGTTGAGTCCAACCTTATAAGTTCATATTTGCTATCTCCGCTTTTACGAATCTGATACAATCTTCCAGTGCCCATGGGCTGTAGTATAAGATTCTTCTTTTCCTTGATTAGCGCAATACCGTTTACTTTAGAATCAAAACCGAATCTAAAGTTCTCTTTGAATAGGTGAAGATTAAGATTATGAGTACTATCCTTGGTAATAAAATTTAGGAAACTAATTTCTGCTTTAGATAATGGGTTAGTAACCATTTCTTCTTGTGCACTTAGATCAAATTGCGAAAAAAATAGCGCTAATGAAAGCAGCAATGATTTTAGATTCATTTAACAAATCTAATAAAATTACCTATATAAAATAACCTAATATATTTTTATTCAAATTTAATATATTATTAATATGTAAATCATTATTATTAAATATTATAAATGATAAAAACAATTTTCACCGCTTAGTTTACTAAATAATTGGAGATAGAACCTTTTCTAATGAATATTTACATTCAGAAAAAAAACGAATTAAAGAAATATTAAATACATAAAAGTATTATCCTTTGGGGGAAGGATAAATGGGGTGATCGGGATTCGTCTTGGTTGCCCCAACTTTTTTTACAAGTAAAACTCCAACAATCACAAGGATGGTTCCTATAATTTGCTCCAAACTAAATGGTTCACCCAGTATCCATCTTGCTTGAAATAAGGTAGAAACAGGCCCAATACTGGTAATGATAGCTAAATCATTGCTTCCAACCCTTTTCATCCCCCCACTAATTAAAAAGGAGGGTATAACTGTGGCAATGATTGCAAGTGCAACAACATAAAGCAGGCTACTTGAGTGAAGGATAGGCAATGAAGCAATTAAACTTAAATCTGAGCTATGTGTTACAAGGTAATGGATGAATATGCCTATACTAGCAGCAAGCATCGAAAGGCTTGTAAATTGAGGGGCACCAATTTGGGGTATAATTTTACCAGAGCCAACTAAATAAAAAGCATAGGTGATGGCACAAAGTAAAATCATCCATGTGCCATAAAAAAAGGATTCGCTCTCATGTATCTGATTTAGTTCACCCCAATAGGCGAGTCCAATTCCAAAATAAGTGATACATATTGCCATCCACTGCTTTTTACTAATAGCTACTTTGAATAAAATTAAATTCAAAACCACAGCAAGTGTTGGATAGATAAATAAAATGATTCTTTCGATACTTGCAGATACATATTGCAATCCAATAAAGTCAAATAAGCTGCTTAAATAATAGCCTAATATGCCAATAAAGCTTGCATAAATATAGGTTGCCCTACTTGCTTTTTTGACCTGCTTATATGAAAAGAAGAACCACATTGCGGCAACATAAAAGGGCAATGAAAACAGCATTCTTAACATCAACAAGCCACTTGCATCAATTGTTGTTGTTTTAAAACAAAGTTTAATCCAAATGGCTTTAGTAGAAAACAAAAGGGTTCCTAAAATGGCCCAAGCAAATCCCTGATTGTATATTTTATCTCTTTTTATACTGCTAGTTTAAATTTATACAGCAACATTAAAATCTCTCAATGCATCATTCAAGCTTGTCTTTAAATCGGTGCTTGGTTTTCTTTGTCCAATGATTAAAGCACAACTTACTTGATAGTCTCCTGCAGGAAAGCTTTTTGTATAGGATCCAGGAATCACCACACTTCTCGCTGGAACTCGTCCTTTATACTCAATTGGCGTAGCGCCACTAACATCAATAATTTTAGTGCTCTTTGTTAATACCACATTCGCACCGAGTACGACCTCTTTTTCTAAATGTACACCCTCTACCACAATACATCTGCTACCAATAAAACAGCCATCTTCCACAATAACTGGACTTGCTTGAAGTGGTTCTAAAACGCCACCAATTCCCACTCCGCCGCTTAAATGCACGCCTTTGCCAATTTGAGCACAACTACCAACCGTTGCCCATGTGTCAACCATGGTGCCTTCGTCTACAAATGCACCAATGTTTACATAGCTAGGCATCAAAACTACATTTTTTGCTAAATAGGCGCCATACCTTGCAATTGCATGTGGAACTGCTCTAACACCCAATTCAGCATAGCCAGATTTTAGTAACATCTTATCGTGGAATTCAAATGGAGCTATCTCCCAAGTTTGCATTGGTTGGATCGCAAAATACATAAGAATTGCTTGTTTAACCCATTCGTTCACTTCCCATTCAGTTCCATTAGGTTCAGCTACTCTTAATCTTCCTTTATCTACTTCCTCTATTACTTCTCTTACTGCATTACTATAAACTTCGTCTTTTAATAAAGCTCTATCGTTCCAAACTGTTTCAATTTTTGACTTTAAGTCCATTTTATTCGATTTTGGCAAAAATACAAGTTGAAGTAGAAACTTTATTCCTTTCTTTTACACATTCAATCTTCTTGCTTTAAGCCTTAATGTTTAATTTGCAGTATGTTCTTGATGGAAGAAGATATTGCCAATGCTTTAGAAGTCCTACGTGATGGAGGGCTCATTTTATATCCAACCGATACAGTATGGGGGATTGGATGTGATGCAACGAATTCCAATGCCACGTCAAAAATTTATGCGCTAAAAAAAAGAGCAGACACTAAAGCGATGATCATGTTGGTTCCAGAAGAACAATGGATTTTGGATTATGTGGAAACAGCCTCTCCAATAGTAGTGGATTATATAAAAGGTATTTCAAAACCTACTACGGTGATTTATGAAAAAGCAAAAAATCTTGCAGATAATTTAATTGGAGCCGATGGTACTATTGCAATCAGAATTTGTAAGGCTGATTTTGCATATAAATTAATGAAAGCTTTTGGCAAGCCCATCGTAAGCACCTCTGCGAATATTGCGGGTCTACCAACCCCAATGTGTTTTAAGGATATTTCTTTAGATATTATTGAAGGTGTAAACTATGTTGTAAGATCGCATCAAGAGGATACAACTTTAAAGCAACCTTCAGCAATTGTAAAATGGGAACAAGATCAATTAATTGTAATTCGTCCTTAAATGAATCTAATGCAACATAAAATCTTAGTCATACAGACCGCTTTTATTGGAGACGTAGTGCTAGCAACAGCTTTGTTGGAATCGATTCATCAAAATAATCCCAATACCTCTATTTCCATATTGGTGAGAAAAGGCAATGAAGCGTTATTTAAAGGACATCCTTTTCTTGACCAAGTCTTGATTTGGGATAAGCAGCAAAATAAATATGGACATTGGTTACAGTTGTTAAGTGTAATTAGAAAAAATAAATTTGATGCAGTACTAAATGTGCAACGTTATGCTGCAACAGGTTTGTGGACTGCATTATCTGGTGCAAAAATGAAAATTGGTTTTGACAAGAATCCACTTTCATTTTTATTTACGCATAAAATTGCACATCAATCAATTGGAAATGGTTTACATGAAATTGAACGAAACCATGCATTATTAGCACCTTTAGGTTCATTACCAAAAGCTAAACCAGTATTGTATCCATCTATTGAAGATGAAAAACTTGTTGCTTCTTATCAGGCTCAGCCCTATCTATGTATGGCGCCAGCATCTGTTTGGTTTACAAAACAATTTCCTGTTCAACAATGGATTAAATTATTGAAACAGATTCCATTTAATGGACCAATTTATTTGTTGGGGGGCCCTGGCGATAAGCCGTTGAATGACCAGATTATGCAAGCTTTGCAAATGCCAAATTTGGTGAATATGGCCGGTCGACTTTCTTTTTTAGCTTCTGCGGCATTACAAAAAAAGGCGGTACTTAATTATGTAAACGATTCGGCACCGATGCATTTTGCTTCGGCCGTAGATGCGCCGGTAGCTGCAATATACTGTTCTACGATACCCGATTTTGGCTATGGTCCTTTGTCCTCTAAGTCCTTTATAATTGAGACAAAACAAGCTTTAGCGTGCAGACCTTGTGGTTTACATGGTAAAAAGCAATGTCCTTTAGCGCATTTTAATTGTGCCGAAACCATTGAATTAGAACAAATCTATCAACCTCTCCAACAAGTGCTACAAGATTAGTACTTTTGCGCTTATGTTGATTGAACTCACCACAGAAGAAAAAGAACTATTAGTAATTGCTGGTGAAGCAGCTGCTAATTTAAACATACCTGCCTACGCGGTAGGTGGTTTTGTGCGTGATAAAATTTTAGGAAGGAATACAAAAGACATCGACATTGTTTGTTTAGGAGATGGCTTGGAATTGGCGACAAAATTTGCGCATCAATTTAAACCAACGCCGCCAGTTTCATTATTCAAAACATATGGAACTGCGCAAGTCAAATTAACAAGCATTGAATTTGAATTCGTTGGTGCTAGGAAAGAATCTTATACAAGAGAAAGTAGAAATCCTAAAGTGGAGCCAGGAACATTAATAGACGATCAAAATAGAAGAGACTTTACAATTAATGCCATGGCAGTCGATTTGAGTAAAGATAATTTTGGCGCATTGATGGATCCTTTTAATGGCATTGCCGATTTGAAGTTAAAAATCATACGAACTCCATTAGCACCAGATCAAACATTTGATGACGATCCTCTAAGAATGATGCGTGCTATTCGTTTTGCGACACAGTTGGATTTTGTAATCGAGGAAAATACCTTTAAGGCCATACAACAAATGGCAGATCGTATTCAGATTGTTTCTCAAGAAAGAATCACAGATGAGTTACAAAAAATTATGAAAAGCAAGCAGCCTTCAAAGGGTTGGTATTTGTTAAAAGAGGCGGGTTTATTGCCCTATATATTTCCTGTTTTATTAAAACTAGAAGGTGCAGAAACACTTGACGGTATAGGCCATAAAGATAATTTTTCTCATACTTTACAAGTACTTGACAATATCGCAGAAAATACGGAAGATGTTTGGTTAAGATGGGCAGCCTTGTTGCATGATATTGCAAAGCCAAATACAAAAAGATTTGAACCAGGTTTTGGATGGACTTTTCATGGACATGAGGTAGTGGGTGCAAGGATGGTACCTAAGATTTTCACACAACTCAAATTGCCTTTAAATGAGCACATGAAAATGGTTCAGAAACTAGTGGCTTTGCATTTACGTCCCATTTCTTTGACCAAAGAAAATGTAACAGATAGTGCAATTAGAAGGTTATTGTTTGATGCAGGAGAGGATATTGACGGGCTAATGTTACTTTGTTCAGCAGATATTACAAGTAAGAATAAGCAAAAAGTGAAGAGATACCTTCAGGGCTTCGAAATGGTAAAAGCAAGGATCATAGAAGTGGAAGAAAAAGATCAAATGCGCAATTGGCAGCCACCAATTACTGGCGAGATGATTATGCAAATATTTAACATTCCACCTTCTAAACAAGTAGGTATCATCAAGGATGCTATTCGTGAAGCAATACTGGATGGAATTATCCCTAATAACTATGAATCTGCGCATCATTTCATGTTGGAGGAAGCGGCTAAGTTAGGGTTAGTGCCAATTGCATAAAAAATGCTTCATAATCAAGCTAATAAATCCTAATTTAGCATTTCAAAATCACCAAAATGGCCATTTTAAAGTTTAGAATTTCTTGGGAGGAAGATGATGCAATTTATAGAGATGTATTGGTGAAACATACGCAACAATTTATCGACCTGCACCAGATAATTTTAAAGTCATTTGAGTTTGATGATAAACATGATGCTACTTTTTTTAGAAGTAATGAAAAATGGCAAAGAGGAAGAGAGATTAGCAAAGCTGTTTATGAAAAAGAATATATAGTTCCTCCATTAATGATGAATGAGGTTGTTATTGGATCAGAAATTTTAGATACCAATCAACAATTTGTCTATGTATATGATTTTGCAAAATCATGGACCTTTTTAATTCAATTAATCCAAGTGATTAAAAATGCGGATGCCGATATGGAACAAACCTATCCAATGGTTTCAAGAATTGAAGGTGTGGGTCCAATGCAATATGGCACAAAAGGATTATTGGGTCCTAACTTCACCGACATTGAAGAAAAATACGATTTAACCGAAACGCAGGATGGTTTTGGTGAAGAAGGTGAAGACGGCGATAATGGAGACGATGATCCAGATGAGTCTGATGATGAATCTGCAGATGATGGAGGTATGTTTGACGATAGCTCTGAAGCATTTTAACTCCTAAATTTTTTATCTTGACGCCTACTGTTTATATCGTTGTTGGTCCTACCGCAGTTGGCAAAACAGCTTACGCTATTGAGCTTGCAAAAAAATTAAAGACAGAAATTATTTCAGCCGACGCAAGACAATGTTTTAAAGAATTAAATATTGGTGTTGCAAGACCAACTACTTCAGAGTTGACCACAGTAAAGCATCATTTTATCGCAAGCCATTCTATTCATGAACCTGTCAATGCAGGCGTTTTTGAAACGTATGCATTGGAAAAGACAGCCGAGTTATTGAATCAATATGGATCGGTGGTTATGGTTGGTGGAACAGGTTTATATATTAAAGCTTTTTCAGAAGGCATGGACGCCATACCTGCTATAGATCCAGCAATACGTCTTCAAATCCAAAACGATTTATCCAATAATGGCTTAGCGTGGTTGCAAGGACAGGTTGAAAAATTAGATCCAACTTATTGGGCAGCTGCAGATTTAGGAGAACAACAAAATGCACAAAGATTATCAAGGGCATTAGAAGTGGTATTAGGAACAGGACAATCTATACTTGATTTTCAACAACAACAAAAAAAGCACCGACCATTTGCAATTCAAAAAATAGGCCTTGAAATGCCAAGAGCACAATTGTATGACCGAATCAACCAAAGAGTCTTACAAATGGTCGAACAGGGTTTAGAAGAGGAGGTAAGGTCACTCGTTCCTCAGTTTAATTTAAATGCGTTACAAACCGTTGGCTACCAAGAATGGTTACCTTATTTTGAAGGAAAGCAATCTAAAGATGCCGTTATCAGCGCGATCCAGCAAAATACAAGGCATTATGCCAAAAGGCAAATGACCTGGTTTAAGAAAGATGCGTCTATACAATGGTCCTAGCTTGTAAGCCTATTTGTTAAATAACTATAATTTTCCTTTTTTCGGTAGTTATACGCATTCATACATTGTTTTTTCTTCCTATTTTTAACCCCATAACATTTAAATATTATACCTATGCGTATCCAGTTCGGCATGGCTATTTGCGGGATGCTTTTTTTACAAGCAGCAACTGCACAGCAAGCTATTCAATTTGAGAAATATACTTTACCCAATGGGTTAAAAGTGATTTTACATGAGGATCATTCTGCGCCAGTAGTGGCAGTGACAACCTTATACCATGTAGGATCAAAAAACGAAGACACTGCTAGAACAGGCTTCGCCCATTTCTTTGAACACTTATTGTTTGAAGGATCAGAAAATATCAAGAGAGGGGAGTTTGATAAATACATTACCAATGCAGGTGGTGCATTAAATGCAAATACTTCTCAGGACCGTACTTTTTATTACGAGTTATTGCCATCTAATCAAGTTGAATTAGGATTGTGGTTAGAGAGTGAGCGTATGATGCATGCGAAAATTGAACAAATTGGCGTGAATACACAACGTGAAGTTGTTAAAGAAGAAAAGCGTCAACGTGTTGACAATCGTCCTTATGGCTCATTTTTATCAGAAGTATTAAAGAGAGCTTATAAAGTACATCCTTATCAATGGTCTCCAATTGGTAGTATGGAGCATTTGAATGCAGCTAAATTGGATGAGTTCATCAATTTCTACAAAACTTTTTATGTTCCAAACAATTGTGTTTTATCCATTGCAGGAGATTTTAATAAGGCAGAACTAAAAGCAAAAATTGAAGCTTATTTTGGCCCAATTAAAAAAGGAGATCGTCCAATCCCAAGACCAACTATTAAAGAACCAGCTTTGGGTGGAGAAGTAAGAGATGTGATTTATGACAATATTCAATTACCAGGTGTATTCCAAGCTTATAGGGCACCTAAACAAGGTGGCGACGAGTATTATGCATTCAATGTGTTATCTACTATTTTATCTGGCGGTGAATCTTCTAGAATGAACAAAGCCTTGGTTGATATAAAACAACAAGCAGTCGCTGCGCAATCAGTGCCATTTTTTAATGAAGATGAAGGGTTGTTTATTGCCTTGGCTATTGCAAATATGGGTGTGAAAATTGAAGCTTTAGAGCAAAGTATGGATACAGTGATCAACCAAATAAAAACTGAATTGGTTGGGGAAAGAGAGTTCCAGAAAGTGAAAAATCAAATTACAACACAGTTAGTAACTGGTAATGCAACTATGGCAGGTATCGCAGAAAGCTTGGCTAATAATGAAGTGTATTTTGGTGATGCTAATTTAATCAATACAGAATTAGAGAAATACAATAAAGTAACAAGACAAGATGTTTTGAATGTGGCTAAAAAGTATTTGAATAAAGACAATAGAATTGTATTGTATTATTTACCAAAAGAAAAACCAACTACTAAGTAAGCACAGATGGATGATTACTTTAAAAATTAATTTTATGAAAAAACTATTTTATTCTTTTATATTCTTATTGCCCTTGGTTTCAATGGCGCAAAATATTGATCGATCAAAAGCACCTAAGCCAGGAAAAGCACCTGTGATACAAGTGGGTGATCCAGTTAAATTTACTTTGGCAAATGGTTTGCAAGTATTTGTCGTAAAAAATACAAAATTGCCAAAAGTGAGTGCGACACTTGCTTTGGATTATGATGGATTTAAAGAGGGTGATAAGGCTGGAGTAGCGGAAATGGCCGGCTCTTTATTAAAAAGAGGAACCGTAACAAAATCAAAAGCTGAATTAGATGAGGCCGTTGAATTTTTAGGTGGTAGCTTGTCAACTTCTGCACAGTCTGCCTCAGTATCTTCTTTAAAGACGAATTTCCCAGCCTTATTAAATTTAATGGCTGAGGTGGTTTTACAACCTGCTTTATCAGCGACTGAGTTGGAGAAAATTCGTACACAAACATTATCTGGAATTGAGTCAAATAAAGATGACGCTGATGCAATTGCAGGCAATGTGGTTAAGAAACTAGTGTATGGTGCATCTCATCCTTATGGCGAGTTGATGACAACAAAGACGGTTAATAATGTAACATTGAATGATGTTAAATCATTTTTATCTACTTATTGGAAACCAAATGTTGCCTATTTGGTATTTGTGGGTGATATTGATCCAGCGACTGCAAAAACTTTGGCTGAAAAAAGTTTTGGTGCATGGAAGAAAGGGGTGGTTGCAAAACAAGATTTTGCAAAACCAGCTAAGCCAGTTCAAACTTATGTAGCGATTGTAGACAGACCATCTAGTGTTCAAAGTGTTGTTACAATTGCTTCTTCGGTAGATTTATACCCTGGATCTTCGAATGATATTGCAGGTTCTGTGATGAACAATATTTTAGGAGGCGGATTCTCTGGTCGTTTATTTGCGAATTTGCGTGAAAAGCATGGCTTTACTTATGGTGCTTATTCGTCTTTAAGTGCGAGTCGTCAAATTGGACTATTCCAAGCAGAAGCATCTGTACGAAACGATAAAACGGATAGTTCAGTTCAAGAATTATTGAGAGAAATCAATATTTTAAGAAATGAGCAAGTAGGGGATGATGAGTTAAATAGAATGAAGAATTACTTGTCTGGTGGTTTCGCAAGGTCATTAGAAAATCCTGCTACCATAGCAAATTTTGCATTGAATATTGCGCGTAATAAAATGCCTGCAGATTACTATCAAAAGTATTTAACCAATCTAGCAGCGGTTGACGCAACTAAAGTGAAAGAAGTGGCTCAATTATTCATAAACCCTAATCAAATGCATATTGTGATTGTAGGTAATGCAAAACAAATTGCTAAGGGCTTAGACAAGTACGGTCCAGTTAAATATTTTGACATAGAAGGCAATGAGATAGCAGCGCCAGTTGAAGCGAAGGCGGATGCCTCTTTAACGCCAGCGGTGTTAATGGACAAAGTAATTGCTGCATTGGGTGGTCAAGCTGCATTGAATAGTGTAAAAGACATTCAATATAAAGGTAAAGCAGCTTTAATGGGTCGTGAAATTGAGATGAACCAAACTAAAGTTTTACCAGGTAATGCGATCTTAACAATGACCATGGGTGGCATGGTTGTGTCAAAACAAGCTGTAGTAAATGGAAAGTATAGTGTAGCACAACAAGGTATGGAAGCGCCAATTACGGACGATTTAAAAGAAAGTTTAAATGAAACCGCAACCTTACACCCAGAAACAATATTTATAAAGAATGGGTATAAATTAAAGATTGCAGGAGCAGATAAAATTGAAGGTGCTGACGTAATTGATCTTGAAGTAACTACACCTTCTGGTAAAGTATCTCACCGTTTTTATGATAGTAAGACTTTCTTGTTAGCAAAAGTAGCTACGACACAGGAAGTGCCTGGAAGAGGTTCAGTTACACAGCAGCAATTCTTTAAAGATTATAAATCTATTGGCGGTGTTCAAATTGCAAATGAGGAAGTATTAGATTTAGGACAGTTTAAATTAAATGTTAAGTATTCAGACATTAAAGTAAACCAAGGCTTGAAAGCAGAAGACTTAAAATAACAAGTATACTCCTTGATAAAAAAAAGAGCCATCCGAAAGGGTGGCTCTTTTTTTTATTGTGCTATTGATGATCGCTTCTATTTTTATAAAGATATTTCTAATTTGTATTAGAACCTTATGCCGTATCCAATATTGAATAATACAGCGTTGCTATTTTGAACGCCAATTGGGCTAGGCTTGTCAATTAAGCGATAAGGAACCACAGCGTCCCTATTCGTTGAAGTACTGATTGTAAAGTCAATAAAGTGCTTATTTGTTCTATATCCGATACCTCCTGAAACAATAAATCGAGAAGGTGTAACCAGTGTTTTGCCATTTTCGTCCGCAAATTCATTTTTATAAGGACTACCATAGTAAGCCGTACCACCTCTTACCATCCAGTTGCTTGTTAATTTAATTTCAGAACCAATTTTGAAATTGATATTGTTTTTATAAGTCGCTTTCATGGTTGCATTCAAGTCATCATAATAATCTGCAGATGCCTGGTCAAAATCATTGGTATAGAATCTTGTCCCTGCGTAATTTACCCATTCGATATCTGCACTAATAAAACCTAAAGGTTGAGTTGGTTTGCCTGGGCTTGCAAAAAAGTAACTACCACTAAATGTTGCCTTTGTAGGGGTCATCACAGTGTATTCTCTTATGCCAGCATTGCCATTGTTTAATTCATCTGAACTTGTAGAAACGGTCCCAGCATAGGATTCAGTATTTGTTGTCATATCTGCAGATAGCCTGTCTCTAAAGCTAATTAACTGTGGCGTATGCAATGCAAATCCTAAACGTAAAAAAGATTCAGGTTTGTAAATCAAACCAAATTTAGCGCCAATACCCCAACCTTTTGAACTAAAATCTTCATTGAAAACAAAACCACCAAATTGATTTTTTGTATTCGTTGTGTTCAAATCAGTCTCAGAAACCTGTAATGAACGATTAAAGTTGACAATCGGCAAAACGATACTAGCACCTAAATACAATTTATCCTCAACATTACCGCCCCATCCAAAAGTCAATTCATTTGAACTTCCACTAGTATAGGAATCAAATGTTTGATTGACCCCACTTGAAATTGGTACTAAGCTTTGGTAACCAGCAAGATTTCCGCCAGCATCAGCGATGGTATCTACCAAATAAGTTCTGAAAGCCAAAGAGCTTCCAAAAATATAGTTGTTTTCTGCTGCACCCATGCTTGCATTGTCATAGTATAATTCTTCTAAAAATTTCTCAGAGTAACTACTGAAATTATTAACGCCTTTAAATCTTTGTCTGCTATTAAAGTCTGCAATTTGCGTGAAACTAATTGAGAATGCAGTACTCGAATACCCTCTATTCTTTTTGCCGTCTGCAAATACAAAACCAATATTCCCCAAGTTGTTTATAGACTTAGAAGTACTTGTTGTAGTGCCTCTGTAATCAATCTTTGATTCTGTATTTAAATATTTACTAGTAATAAGTAATTCGCCAGACTTGTAAAAACCTAATCCTGCAGGGTTGATATGTGCAGCTGATAAGTCGCCCCCTAAGGATCCCATTGCGCCACCAAGTGCATTACTGCGTGGTGTTCCATTAGGTGCAAACCAAGATAGTCTTAAACCATCTTCTGGTCCTTGTGCTTTTAATGTAGTACTAACGAGTACCAATAATCCTATTATAATTTTTTTCATAATGCTTGCTTGTTTTAAGAAAATGCTTCTTTGTCCAATTATCTATTTCCTCCTCTTGGTGGTCTTGAACTAGTACCTGAACCAATACTATTAAATCCACCACTTCTTCCTCCTGCGTTATTGTTTGAACTTGGTGCAGAATAGGTTGGAGCAGAATTGCTGGCTTTATTTTGATTGCCATTACTGAATCCACCGTTATTGAAATAACGAGCAGGACGATCGAAACTATTTGCTTGATTCGTGTTGCTGTTATTGGTTGTTACGCGTCTCAATAAGTTTCCAAAACCATTATTTAAAGTTGGATTTCCAGTATAACGTGTTGCGCCATTTGTAGTGTTAGAAAAATTATTTCCTGTACTATAGTTTCTATTATTTCTATATGCTGCTAGTGCAGGTGCGCTTGTTTGTAAGGCTCTTGGTGTGTAATTGTTTCTTTGCATAGGGAAATTACTTACACCACCTCCGTAATAGATTGGTCTGTAGGGGTTCCAGTAACCAGCAAAATAGGGATTCCATCCGCCCCATCCGCCAAAGCCACCGAATCCGCCACCCCAGAAAGGATCGAAGCCCCATCCGCCCCATCCACCGAAGCCACCGCCCCAAAAGGGATCAAAGCCCCAACCCATACTTCCTGCCCAGAAAGGATCGAAACCCCATCCGCCCCATCCACCGAAGCCGCCTGCCCATCCACCAAAACCGCCACCCCAGCCAAAACCATTGCCCCAGAATGGATCCCATCCACCCCAACCACCGAAGCCACCGAATCCGCCATAGCCCATTCCAAATCCGATTCTAAAACTAGGGTTATTCCAATAGCCAAAATCATCGATACTTGACCAACGATTTCTGTTTGCGACTTTCAATCTTAAAAATCGATCATCTTGGAAGTTTTGATATTCTTGGTATTCGTCTTCCTCATTTACTTCTCTATATGCAGCATTATTTCTGGCCGTCGCTCTAGTTGTATTATCCGCTTCTTTAGAGGGTGTGTAATATAAATCGTCCGTTGCCGTAGTCGTAGTTTGTTGTAGACTTGTACAGCTGGTTACGAAAAAACTGATTGCCATAAGAACAATGGCGTTGAACCCAAACTGGGGTAGGTTTCTTTGCTTTTTCATAGTTGTTCATTTTTTGGTTTTAATATGCCCCTGATTTAGCATACATTTGACATCCTAAAGGTAATAAAGTTTAAAACATAGAGCGTTTTTCGTAGATGTTTTGTTACAATATAAATGTTAAGAATTTTACAAAATGGCAAAGGAACTAACTTCAAGAGCACAGGACTATTCACAGTGGTATAACGACCTAGTTTTAAAGGGGTCATTAGCAGATTACAGCGCAGTAAGAGGCTGTATGGTGATTAAACCATATGGTTATGCTTTATGGGAAAATATGCAAGCAACTTTAGACAAAATGTTTAAGGATACTGGTCATGAAAATGCTTATTTCCCCTTGTTTGTTCCAAAGTCTTTATTTGAAGCAGAGGAGAAAAATGCAGAAGGTTTTGCAAAGGAGTGTGCGATTGTGACACATTATCGTTTAAAGACAGATCCAAATAACAAAGGCAAGTTGATGGTTGATCCAGAGGCGAAGTTGGAAGAAGAATTAATTGTTCGCCCAACGAGTGAAGCCATTATTTGGAATACTTATAAAACATGGATTCAGTCTTACCGTGATTTACCAATTCTTGTGAATCAATGGGCGAATGTGGTGCGTTGGGAAATGAGAACAAGGTTATTTTTAAGAACTGCTGAATTTTTATGGCAGGAAGGACATACAGCACACGCAACAAAGGAAGAAGCAATAGGAGAGACAGTGAAGATGTTAGATGTGTATGCTGATTTCGCAGAGAATTGGATGGCGATGCCAGTGATCAAAGGTGTAAAAACACCAAACGAGCGATTCGCAGGTGCAGAAGATACTTATTGTATTGAAGCCTTGATGCAAGATGGAAAAGCTTTGCAAGCAGGCACATCGCATTTCTTAGGTCAGAATTTTGCAAAAGCATTTGATGTAAAGTTCAGTGATAAGAACAACACATTAGATTATGTATGGGCTACTAGCTGGGGTGTGAGTACAAGATTAATTGGTGGATTGGTGATGACGCATAGCGATGATGAAGGTTTAGTTTTACCTCCGCGTATCGCACCATTACAAGTAGTGATTGTTCCAATTTTTAAAGGCGAAGAACAAAAAGCTTTACTAGACGATAAAATACACGCGATGGTGGCTTCCTTTAAAGCTGCTGGAATACGTGTAAAATATGATGATTCAGATAATCAAAGACCAGGATGGAAATTTGCAGAGTATGAATTAAAAGGCGTACCTGTAAGAATTGCAGTTGGTCCACGTGACTTGGAAAATAACCAAGTTGAAATTGCACGTCGTGATACAAAAGAAAAATCAACGGTGTCAATGGAAGGCATTACTGAAACAGTAGCTCAACTATTGTTAGACATTCAGTCTAATTTATTCAATCGCGCTAAAAAATACAGAGACGAACACATTACTAAAGTAGATACTTGGGAAGATTTTATCGCTGTATTAGATACAAAAGCTGGATTCGTTTCGGCACATTGGGATGGCACGCCAGAGACGGAGGAAAAAATTAAAGAAATGACAAAAGCGACTATTCGTTGTATTCCTTTGAATAACGAACAAGAAGCGGGTGTTTGTATCTTGACAGGAAATCCTTCTGTTCAAAGAGTTTTATTTGCACGCGCATATTAGTCTTTAAGCATTCATTAACATGCGACAAAAACCAATCCCTCCAGCACTCACGCCTTATTTAGAGGGTAAAGTATTGTTGATTGACAAACCACTGCAATGGACTTCTTTTGATATGGTCAAAAAAGTGAGGTGGTTAACAAAGATCATGAAAGTGGGACATGCTGGCACGTTAGATCCTTTAGCTACAGGCTTATTAATTATTTGCACCGGCAAGTATACCAAGCAGATTAATGACTATATGGGAATGACCAAGGAGTATACCGGAAGTCTAGTACTTGGTGCCACAACAGCTTCCTATGATTTAGAACAGGAGCCAGAAAATTTCAAATCAATAGATGCCATTACAGCACCGCAAATTTTAGAAACGACCAATCAATTTATTGGTACTATTTTTCAGATGCCCCCTCAACATTCTGCCATTAAAAAAGATGGGAAAAGATTGTATGAATCTGCGCGTCAAGGAATCGAAGTAAAAGTAGATCCAAGACAAATCACGATTGAAGCTTTCGAGATTACAAAAATAGATTTGCCAACCATTGAATTTAGGGTTGTTTGTTCCACAGGAACTTATATCAGAAGTTTGGTACATGATTTTGGCCAAGCATTGGGTGTTGGTGCTTATATGAGCGGCCTTAGAAGAACAAAGATTGGTGATTTCAATGTAGTAGACGCAATGCAATGGGAGGATCTAGAAAAAGAAGTGAATGCTTTATTAGAAGGGTAGTCCAATACCAAATTGCCAAGCATAATTATTGACTTTAAGTCCATTGGGTTTTACCTCCGTCCATTTCAAATTGCCAAAATCAAGCCATCCGTTATTGTACAATCTTGTTGGGTCTTTCATCTTCATGGCATAATCAATTCTGATAGTAAAATAATCAAAATCAAATCTCAGTCCAGTACCAATACCAATGGCTAGATCTTTATAAAGTCGATCTAGTTTAAATCCAGCTTTCGGATCATTTCCTAAATCTCTTGTGTTCCAAATATTACCGATATCAGTAAATAGTGCGGAACCAACTTTATAGGAACCAAATTGTAATAAAGTAAAACGGTATTCTAAATTCGCTTCTAACTGCAAGTCGCCAAAACGATCAAAGTTTTGACGTTGCGCACTGGTGTCATAAAAAGTGGAACTACCAAGACCTAATTGTCTAAGACCCCATGCACGCATGCTATAAGGGCCTCCAGCAGTGAATTGTTTAAAGAAGGGTAACTGCCCACTTAGATTGTTATTATTACTATAATTATTACCCCATCCACCCATTAAACGCCAGGCAATTTCAGTATTCGAATAGGTATAAGTAGAGCGGTATTCGGCTTCAATTTTTAGATAACGATAAAAGTGTTGATTGAACTTTTCAGAAAGACCCAATAATCCACCTGCATCTTCAATACCCAATCTTAAATATTCTTTTTGGTGTGCATTCCTTCTTGAGTTACCAATATTGGTATAGCTAATTGTTTGGCTTATAATATTTCCTTCATTGAAGGAAGACCTTAAAAAAGGATTTAAAATCAAAAGGCTATCTAATTTCGAAAACTTATTTAATTGGTATAATTCAATATTTAATGGTCTATAATTAATTACATGCTCCTTTCCGTTCTTCAACTTTTTCCACTCATAACCCCAATTGGTCGTGAATGATTTTAATTGATAGTAATCCAATCTGTCCATATAAGAACCATATAAAGAAAAGTTCGTTTTAATGTTTTGATTTGGTTTTGCTTCCTTTTTAACAAATGGAATAATCAAATTTGGGAAACTGTATGTTTGTCCTATATTCCATAAGAGTGTTTGCGTTAATTTATCCGAACTATTTAAATTTAACTCTACGCCTAGTCTTAAGCTTGTAATAGATGGTATTGCTTTTCTTTGTACATTTTTATCTCTATAGGTAAGGTTGGTAGAAAGACCCAGTAGGTTACCAGACCCAATTTGAGCCGTGTTTCTACTTCCTTCAATATCAAAATTGAAACTTCTTCTACTATTCGGGACTAAAAAATAATGTAAGTAAACACTGTCATTAACAATGGTTGTTCTTCCATCAATTTGTTGCCAAGCCCCTAATCCGCTAAATCTGTTCAAAGTTTGATAAAAACTTGTTTCATTAAAAGGACTTCCATTTTGTATAAAAGACTGCTCCTTGAATAGGGAAGATTTGAATTTAGGTGCACTGTACAAGTGAATTAAATTTGCAAGACTATCCCGATTGGTTGGCGGATTTAAAAGTACAGAATCCGGATTGTCTAATACGGCTAGATCGCTATAAAACAATTGCTGTCCAATTAAGTATTGCTTCGTAATGCCCTTGGTTAGATTTCTTAATTGAAAACTAATTTTCCAATTAGGGTTTTGATTTTTCCTTTCTTTTGCTTCCGTGATTTGTGCAATCTGACTTAAAGGATCAAGACTTAATTTCATTAAGGAAGCATCAATGGTATCTACTTCTGCAAATATTTTTTCTTTGGTGAAATTATAGAATCCTTTAGACCTAAATAAAGCCACTAACCTGTCTAATTCATTGTTGATACCTTCATTCGAGTATGGTTGTCCTTTTTTTAAGTAGCTGTCTTTGCTATTTTTTAGTGCAATATCTTGTAAAATAGGATCAGATAATTGAAAAGCAATAGTATCTAATAAAGTTTTCTTATTTAGGACAACTTCCATTGTTACAGTCGTCCTCCATTCTCTTTTTACCGTATCAGTTGTTACGATTGGAGTAAATAAGGGATGATGGTAGCCTTCTGTCGCAAGAAAATTGGACATATATTGTATGGTCCTGCTTATTCTTTCTGGTTGGTAGCTTTGTGGTTTAATGATGGTATTTAAAAATCCATATTGTCGAATCTTACGCACTTTAATACTATCGTCCCAATAATTGTCTAATGCAATACTGAGCTCCTTTGCGTTGTGTTTGGAGGGGGCATCTTTGATGACCACTTTGTTCTCATATAGAAAAGCTTTTTCCTTAGGATAGTTGTGCACAATCGCATTTTTGAAATCTGCACAGCTATTTAAAAAAAATAAAAGGCTGAATAGACTCAAACTTGAGGAGAATCGAATAATTTTAACTTTCCCTAACTGCATGAAAATGATCAATAAGAATGAGCTCAAATATATCCAATCTTTCGCCCATAAAAAACATTGGGCCGAAGAATCTGTATTTATCGTTGAGGGACCAAAGATGATGGAAGAGTTAATGGCATCTGATTGGGTTATTCGTCAAGCTTATGCAACAAAGGATTGGATACAGAATCAACCTTTTAAGCCACATTATGTCACAGAAGTGGAAGATTTCGAGTTGGATAAGATGACGCAACTACATAAAGGCAATCAGGTATTGGCATTAGTTGAGAAAAAGCAAAATAAGTCAGGTATCCAATTAAAGGGGAAGTTGACATTGGTTTTGGATGGCATACAAGATCCAGGCAATTTAGGAACGATTATTAGAACGGCTGATTGGTTTGGTTTAGACCAAATTTTAGTGAGCGCAGACACGGCAAGTTGTTACAATCCTAAAGTAGTTCAAAGTACGATGGGCAGTATATTCAGGGTTCAAGTGATTGTAGCTGATTTATCAGATGTTTTAAAAGAAGTTCAATTGCCAATCTATGGAGCAGTGCTTGAAGGGAAATCAATTCAGACAACGCAATTAGCCAAAGCGGGAATTCTTATCATTGGAAATGAATCTAAAGGAATAAGAAAGCCATTACAAGCATTGATAACTCATCCAATTACGATTCCGAAAATGGGTCAGGCAGAATCATTAAATGCGGCTGTTGCAACAGGTATTATTTTGTCTCATTTCCAACATTAATCGAATCTTACAGCTTTTGCAGGGCTCAATCTTTTTATCCAAAGCGTGGGCAAGAGAAAAGATAAATAACTTACTAAAGCAGTGCCCAATACCACACCAATTACTTGTATTGGTTTAACTAGAATAGGCAATATATCAACTAAATAAGCAGATTCGTCTAATTGAATCCATTGAAATTTTTGTTGTAAAATAGAAACGCCAATACCAATTAATACACCCAGTGCAATGCCCATCCATGTGATAAAACTTGCCTGATACATAAATACTTTACGTATCATTTGATGAGATGCGCCCATGGCAGTTAAGCCGCCAATCATTGGGACACGCTCTAAAATTAAAATCAATAAACAAGTTACGAGGTTAACAATCGCAATCAAAAGCATAATAAAAATGGTAATATTTCTATTGATGCTTTGCACTTTGATCCAATCAAAGAGTTGAGGATAGACATCTGCACTTGCACTACTAACCCAATTTTCTGGAAGTGTCTTTTTTATTCCATTTTGAACTTCATCCACCTTGTCAAGGTCTTTCAAATTGACTTGATAGCCATTGATCATATCTGGTGACTGAACTAATTGTTGTAAAAGCTTCAGGTCTACAAACACATTTTTTAAATCATATTCTTCAATCCCAGTATGAAATAGTCCAACGACAATAAGTTTTCTTTCCTGCACAGCGCCGTTTTGTAAAAAGTATAATTTGACCTGATCTCCTGTGTCAATTTTTAATTTTGAAGCAATTGCTTTAGAGATAACTACTTCTCTAGAAATAGTTTGCGCATCCGATTTGATAGTTCTTCCTTTGCTTAAATCCGGGATCATTGAAAAGTCAGCAATGCCTTTTGCATTCAGGCCTTCAATTTCTATTTCTTTTGCAAGCACCATTGTTTGATTTAAATAGGGCGTTGCGGATACTATTTCAGGGTTTGATTTTAATTGATTTAAAATAGCCGGATTTTCATTCAAGTAATTGCCGTCAACGGAGGCAATTTGAATATGTCCCCAGAAGGAAAAAACTTTCTTACTTATGACTGACTGAAACCCGTTTACAATCGAAAAAGTCAATAAGATTGTAGCGACACTTATTGCTGTTGCGGCAATAGATAGCCTTACTATAAAACGGGTATAGTTTTTTTGTTTGAAAAAACTAATTCTTTTAGCTATTTCGAAAGCAGTATTCAATAGTAAATTTTAATCAAATCTACTTTTTTATCTCTATAATTAGCACTTTCAGCTTAGTTTCGTTGTAGTAAATCAAACCTTATGATCAAGTGGATTTTACTTGTAGGCTTGTATTTTTTCACTTTGCCAGTTTCGGCTCAGGTTGAAAAGATACTTGATACCAATATTCGAACAGTTCTTGTATACCCAAAAGGGAAACCCTTGGCCCTTCCAATCATTGGGTTGAATACAGGGGAGGAATTATCAATACAGTTTGATGATTTAAGCGCGCAATACAAGCAATATTATTTCACCATCGAATTAATGGACATCAATTGGCAACCAGTTGCGCTCAATCCTTTTGATTATATAAAGGGGCTTACTCAAAACAATATCAGGAATTTTTCTATCTCTTCTATTGCCCAACAAGCCTATTACCACTATTCGTTTAATTTTCCAACTCCAACTTGTAAACCTATTAAATCTGGTAATTATTTAATGAAGGTTTATAGACAAGGTCAGGGCAATGAACTTGTATTTAGTAAACGTTTCTTTATAGTTGAACAAATTGTACCCATTGTCGCTAGTATTCAGGAACCCTTTGATGAACCCATTTCAAAGTCGCATCAAAAAATTCAATTAACATTGGATGTTAAAAAACTTCCATTTTTTCAACCTGAATTTTTACATGCTGCGGTGATTCAAAATACAAGGATGAATGACATGCTTGTTTCGAATGCGCCAAGTTTTATAAGAGGCAGTCAAATTGAGTATAATGCGGATAAAGATTTTGTTTTCCCTGCGGGCAAAGAAGCAAGGTGGTTGGATTTGCAAAACCTAAGATTTAAAACAGACCGTATTGATAAGATTCAACAAATGGGGTATGGTTCGAATATTTTTTTGAAGCCAGATCAGTCGCGGGCATCCATTCCATATTATACTTTTAAAGATTTAAATGGACAATTGTTAATTAGTAATTCTGAGTCCATAAGGTCCGAGGATCAAAATGATTACGCTAATGTGTTGTTTACTTACCTGCCTACAAATGGAATAGCCTATAATGGAAAAGACCTTTATCTTGCTGGAGCACTTACAAATAATATCATAGACCAGCATGCGAAAATGCAATGGAATAGTGCCTTAGGTAGGTATGAAAAATGGCTCAATTTAAAACAAGGGTATTATAGTTACAATTATATACTCAGATCCGTTTTGGCGCCCAATCCAATGCATGATTTTATGTGGACGGAGGGAGACCATTGGGAGACGGAGAATAGTTACACTATTTTTGTTTATTATAGGGTAGCAGGAAGCAGGTATGACCAAATTATTGGATTTTCTAGCCTGAATTCGATCCAAAATTGGTAGGAAAAATGAGGTGTATTTACTACCTTCGCACCGGCAGGTCTTACACGACCAGCTCCTGCTGAACCTCCCCAGGGTAGGAATACAGCAAGGATAGGCGGTTGAGCGGTGCGATGTGAGTAGCCTGCCACTTTTTTATATTCTTATATAGTAAAGTGGCAGTTTTTTTTAAGCGTTGAATTAATAGCAACAATAACACAGACTTTTAACTTTAAAACGACCCTATGAAATTTTTTATTGACACCGGAAATTTAGCTCAAATCAAAGAAGCCAATGACCTTGGTATCTTAGATGGTGTAACAACCAATCCTTCTTTAATGGCTCAAGTGGGTGTTAAAGGTGAGGAAGCAATTGCAGCACATTATAAAGCAATCTGTGAATTAGTAGAAGGGGATATCAGCGCCGAAGTTTTATCTACCGACTTTGCTACAATGGTGGAAGAAGGTAAAAAATTAGCAGCGATTCACCCAAATATTGTGGTGAAAGTGCCCATGATTAAAGATGGTATCAAAGCAATCAAATGGTTTACAGATAATGGTATCAGAACTAACTGTACATTGGTGTTTTCTGCTGGCCAAGCTATATTAGCTGCTAAAGCGGGTGCTACTTATGTATCTCCATTTATTGGACGTATTGACGATAGTTCTTGGGATGGAATGGAATTGATTAGTCAAATCCGTCACATATACGATGTACAAGGTTTCAATACTCAAATCTTAGCTGCGTCAATCCGTAACGCTTTGCATATTGTTAAAGCAGCTGAAGCGGGTGCAGATGTTTGTACTTGTCCTTTAGATTCAATTTTAGGTTTGTTAAAACATCCTTTAACGGATATTGGATTAGCGAAGTTCTTGGAAGACGCTAAGAAAATGTAGTTTAACGTTAAATAATATTTTTATAAATAGTTTGAAGCCTCGCATATTGCGGGGCTTTTTTATTGATGCTTAAGTGCTTCTCGCTTGGACAAGTTAGAAAGTTTCGGGTGCGCTTTTATAAACAGGATGACCCATTTTGCATTCGTGTTTGCATAACTACGTAATGCCCATCCAATTGCTTTTCGTATAAAAAAGTCTTCTTCAAATTGACAATATTCAATATAGTCCGTAAGTAAGGTAGTATTGGTTTTTTCTTTGTACAACAACTGGAAGAGTATACTCGTTCTCTGTAACCATTTGTTGCTGGAACGATTCCATTTGTAAGTGTATTCTTCAATAAATTCCGGGTAGGTTAAAAAGAATTTTCCAATCACATGACTATTCGTACTATCTACAGAATCCCACCAACTATTATGGGTAATCATCCATTCAATAAGGGGTAATGTTTTCTTAGACCATAATTTTTTATGATGTCCTAAAAGTTCAATTGCAAAATAATGCAGTTCCCTTTGTGGTTCTCCAAAGCATTCTTTTATGAGCGTAGTTAATTCGTTGTGGTCCTTTATTGGGTTGGCTTTATAAAACGACTTACTCAGTGATCGTCTTAAGGGGGTCTTTAATCCATAAAATTCAAACTGGTTCAACATATAGGCCTTTGCACCTTTTGCAATAGTTGCATCGGCGTTAGCTGAAAATATTTTTTGAATCGCTTTTAAATAAGGATGTGCCATAGCCTAAATGAATTAAACACCTACAACTCTTTTGTTGAAGGCACTATTTCTTGCTGCTTCTAATACACGAATAATATTCGTGCCTTCTGCTGCCGTGGTTGGCAAAGGGCCATTGTTTAAAATGGCATCTGCCATCTTATCATAGAATGTTCCATAATTGCCTGGAATGCTTGGGATCACTTTATTGGTAATGATGCCATTCATATCGGTATATAAAACACCATAATCTTCTGTTGCTTCAGCGCCCCAATTTGGACTATTTGGTTTTTTACCAGCGATTAAATCTGCTTCTTGCACATCCGACCTTTTTTTAATAAAGCAACCCTTTGTTCCATATACTTTATAACCAGGACTCTCCGTCATAAACAACATACCACTGGTTAATGTGATACGGTGAGATGGGTAATAAAGAATCAATGTAAAATAATCATCAATGATGGACACTTTTCTAGTAATTCTGATATCTGCAAAAACCGCTAAGGGCATGCCGGATAATAAAATTGCTTGATCCACTAAATGCGGTCCTAAGTCATATAATAAGCCAGCACCCGGTGTAACGGATTCCTTGTGTTTTTTAGGACTTAATGTTGTTCTATATCTTTCAAAAGAAATTTGCACATCTTGTAGTGTACCAATTTCTCCTTCTTGAATTAATTTTTGCAATGTTAGAAAGTCTGCATCATACCTTCTGTTATGGTAAACAGCTAATTTCAAACCTTTGCTTTTTGCTAATGCATCTAATTCCTCTGCTTCTTTTGCAGTTACAGTGAATGCCTTTTCTACTACGACATGCTTACCCGCTAGCAATGCACTTTTAGCATAAGTAAAATGCGTATCGTTAGGACTATTCACTACGACTAAATCAATCGTTGCATCCGCTAATAATTCCTCATAACTATTATAAGACTTGGTGCCGGGGTAGGCAGCTTCAATATTTTTGGAAGAGCGCTCCCAACTTCCAACTAAATTGAAATTCGGATTGGTTGCTAAAAATGGCGCATGGAAAACTTTTCCGCTCATGCCAAAAGATACTAGTGCTGTGTTTATCATGCATTAAAGGTAAAAAAAATCCCCCCAATTACTTGGAGGGATTTTAAAAATTATAAGAGGTGTTACTATCCAGCAACTTGCTTTCTGATGATGTTCAATGCGCCACCAGCTTTAAACCACTCAATTTGTTGTTGGTTATAAGTATGGTTTGCTTTGATCGTATCAGTTGTTCCGTCCTTATGTGTTAACACTAAAGTCAACGGTGTGCCTGGAGCGAAACTAGTTAAGCCTGTTACATCGATGCTATCATCTTCTTGAATCTTTTCGTAGTCTGCTTTATCTGCAAAAGTCAATGCCAACATACCTTGCTTTTTCAAGTTTGTTTCGTGGATACGTGCAAAAGACTTTGTCAATACCACACGTACACCTAAATGTCTTGGTTCCATTGCAGCGTGCTCACGAGAACTACCTTCTCCGTAGTTTTCATCACCCACTACAATCGTTCCAATGCCAGCAGCTTTATAAGCTCTTTGTGTATTTGGTACGGTATCGTAGTTGCCATTAATTTGACTCTTTACGTTGTCTGTTTTTTCATTGAAGAAGTTAACAGCGCCAATTAATAAGTTGTTAGAGATATTGTCTAAGTGACCGCGGAACTTCAACCATGGACCTGCCATAGAGATATGATCCGTTGTACATTTTCCTTTTGCTTTGATCAATAATCTTAATGATTTAAGATCTGTTCCTTCCCATGCCGCAAATGGATCTAATAATTGTAAACGCTTAGATGCTGGATCTACCGCTACAACTACTTTTGAACCATCTTCTGCTGGTGCTTGGAAACCTGCATCTTCTACAGCAAATCCTTTTACTGGTAATTCATCACCAGTTGGAGGGTCCAATTTAACTTGTTCGCCTTTATCGTTTGTTAAGGTATCCGTTAATGGATTAAAAGTTAAGTCGCCCGCAATTGCTAATGCAGTTACTAATTCTGGAGAACCCACAAATGCATATGTATTAGGATTGCCATCAGCACGCTTTGCAAAGTTTCTATTGAAAGAGTGCACGATCGTATTTTTTTCTTTTTTCTCTGCACCAACACGCTCCCACATACCGATACATGGACCACATGCGTTTGCAAATACTTTCGCACCAATTTGACTAAACACATCTAAGAAACCATCTCTTTCAATGGTGTATCTTACTTGCTCAGAACCTGGTGTGATCATGTATTCTGCCTTAGTTGTCAAACCTTTTTGAGCAACTTGTTTTGCTAAACTTACAGCACGGCTAATATCTTCGTAAGATGAGTTGGTACAGCTACCAATTAAACCCACTTCAATTTTTGTAGGCCATCCGTTTGCTGCAGCCGCCTCTTTCATTTTAGAAATAGGTGTAGCTAAGTCTGGAGTGAATGGTCCGTTTAAATGTGGCTCTAAAGTATCTAAATCAATTTCAATTACTTGATCGAAATATTTTTCTGGATTTGCATATACTTCAGCATCTGCTGTTAAGTGTTCTGCTACTGCATCTGCTAAAGCAGCTACATCTGCACGACCTGTTGAAGATAAATAACGGCTCATGCTTGCATCGTAACCGAATGTAGAGGTAGTTGCGCCAATCTCAGCACCCATATTACAAATGGTTCCTTTACCAGTGCAGCTCATGCTTGTCGCACCTTCACCAAAATATTCTACAATCGCACCAGTACCACCTTTTACAGTTAAGATACCAGCCACTTTTAAAATCACATCCTTTGGAGCAGTCCATCCGCTCAACTTACCCTTTAATTTGATACCTATTAGTTTAGGCCATTTTAATTCCCAAGCCAATCCTGCCATCACATCACATGCATCTGCACCACCCACACCAATCGCTAGCATACCTAAACCACCTGCGTTTACTGTGTGAGAATCGGTACCAATCATCATACCTCCTGGGAAAGCATAGTTTTCTAAAACCACTTGGTGGATAATACCAGCACCTGGTTTCCAGAAACCTAAACCATATTTGTTAGACACAGAAGCTAAGAAATCATATACTTCTTTACTTTCTGTTGTCGCAACTTGTAAATCTTGTTTTGCTTCAATTTTTGCAGAGATCAAGTGATCGCAATGCACTGTACTTGGTACAGCAACTTTAGGACGACCTGCTTGCATGAATTGTAATAAGGCCATCTGTGCTGTTGCATCTTGCATCGCTACGCGGTCTGGTGCGAAATCAACATAAGAACCACCTCTTTCGAAGCCTTCTAATTTTTGGTCTGTATGTAAATGAGAGAATAAAATTTTCTCAGATAAAGTCAAGGGGCGTCCCAACATTTTACGAGCCGCTTCTACTTTTGCTGGCATTTCAGCATATACTTTTTTGATCATTTCGATATCAAAAGCCATAGTTGTCAATTTTAGGTGTTAAAACTGATGCAAAGGTAAGCCAAAATGACCCTCGGAGTGAGCAAAAAATGCACTTTATCTCCACTTTTTTGTCTAGATTTGGATACTGCTTAAACCTTTATAATGCAAAAACTGAGAGATTTCCTAGAATTACATGCTTTTGGCGTTTGTTCCGCCATAGGAGAACGTTTGGGTATTGCTAGCTCCAAGATCAGGACCTGGTTTATTTATATCTCTTTTTTGACCTTTGGTTCGCCAGTTATTATTTATATGGTCTTGGCTTTTTGGAGGGGGATGAAACATTATATCCTACTAGGAAAACGTAATCCTCTAAAGTATTAAAAAAGCCCTAAAGGATCTTTAAGGCTTTTCATATAATTTTTAACTAGATCACTGCCTTTCTCAGGCGAACTAATTTCTCTAATAAAGGTTCTAATAAATCCAATTTCAACATATTGGCACCATCGCTTTTTGCAACAGCTGGGTTTGGATGTGTTTCAATAAATAAACCATCTGCACCAGTAGCAATTGCTGCCTTAGCGATTGTTTCAATTAAACTTGGGTTACCACCTGTGATTCCTGAGGTTTGATTTGGTTGCTGCAAAGAATGGGTGCAATCCATAATTACAGGCACGTTGTTCTCGGCCATCGCTGGAATATTTCTATAATCTACCACTAAGTCTTGGTAGCCAAAAGTGTTACCTCTTTCTGTAAGCATGACTTTATCATTGCCTGCAAGTTTAATTTTGTCTACTGCAAATTTCATGGAAGCACCACTTAAGAATTGGCCTTTTTTTACATTGACGATTTTTCCTGTAGCAGCAGCAGCCACTAACAAATCTGTTTGACGACATAAGAATGCAGGTATTTGTAAGATATCTATGAACTGAGCTGCAATAGCTGCTTCTTCGTGCGCGTGAATATCAGAGGTAGTTGGCACATTGTATTTTGCGCCTACTTTTTTGATCAATTCCATACCTGTATCATCGCCAATGCCTGTGAATGAATTAGCGCTAGTGCGATTCGCTTTTCTATAACTCGCTTTAAAAACATATGGGATACCTAGGTTCTTACAAATAGTAGAAACCTTGTCGCCAATTTCCATTACCAAGGCCTCATCTTCTACCACACATGGTCCTGCTATCAGGAAAAAATTGTTTGGGTCGTAAGATTGTGCTTTGAATAAGTCTTGTAAATAGTTAGGTATCATAATCTGCGTTTTGCGTGGTCAAAGTTAATGGAATTATTTAATCATTTTTTTCAAACTCAAATCAGCGACAGTTCTTTTATCTAAAATGGCTAGTGTATTATCACGTACTTCAATCATTACTCGATTAATACCGCATTTCTTCTCATTACAATCTGCGCATTTTTCATAAAAGTTTAAACTCACACAAGGAAGAAGGGCAATAGGGCCTTCAATGGTTCTAAAGATGCTTGAGAGTTTTATTTTTTGAGGTGGTGAAGCGAAAAAATAACCGCCATTTTTGCCTTTCTTACTTTCTAGGTATCCTGCTTTTTTTAAAGCCAATAAGATGCTTTCTAAAAACTTAATAGGGATATTTTTTGCTTCAGCAATAGAAGCAATTAAGATAGGTTCTTCACCACCTTGCTCTACCATATAGGAGAGTGCTTGTAATGCGTACTGTGTTTTTTTAGATAGCATATAAATATTTTATAATCCTAAAACAGCTTTCATTGTGAAAATTCCTTTTCTTGTTGCCGCAAATTCAGCAGCCAAAACTGCACCCGCTGCAAAACCCTGTCTTGTATGTGCAGTATGTGTTATTTCGATTGTGTCAATAGGAGAGCTGTAAGTTACAGTATGTGTTCCTGGTGCAGGATCAATGCGTTCTGATAGAATACTTATTTCATTTGGATTGCTTGCAGCATCATTGACCCATGTATTTTTTCTACCTAAATTTTCTAAAATCTGCTCAGCCAAAGTAATAGCAGTTCCGCTTGGTGCGTCTTTTTTTTCTGTATGATGTATCTCCGTCATAGATACATCATAACTTAAATAAGGGTCCATTAGTTTGGCCAATTGTTTATTGATTTCAAAAAACAAGTTCACACCGATGCTGTAATTGCTTGAATAGACTAAACTGCCATTCTTTGCTTTACATGCATTTTCAACTTGACTCCATTCGTTCAACCAGCCAGTAGAGCCACTTACAACCGGCAAGCCATATTCAATACATTGTAAAATATTTTGAACAGCACTATGTGGGCCTGTGAATTCTATAGCAACATCAGCTTTGGCTGCAAGTTCTTTTGTAAACTCCGCTGCATTGGACACATCTATTTTAAAAACAATTTCATGTCCTTTTTCTAAGGCTACTGCTTCAATTGCTTTTCCCATTTTACCATATCCAATTAATGCGATTTTCATGCTTGCTATTTTACTTTGTGTATTTCCAATTAAACTTTAAGGATACGCCTGTTTGCTGATAAGCATCTGCACGCATGGGAGCCATTTTTAAACTCAAATTATTACTTACATCAAATTCTTTTAAATGTCCAGATACAGAAGCATCTACCACATTAATACCCCATGCAATTACAAACCACATGATGGAGTAGTCCCTATTTTTTCTAAAAATATTTCGATAACTCTGCAGCGAACCTGCACTTAAATTTGTTAAACTTGGATCTATCTTGCCTACATTGGTGTTGTCACCATTTGCTTCCATGATTCTTGCTTCGTAAGCAAATTTCGTTTTAGTATATAAATCATTATTGTAAACATAGGTCACTACTGGTACTGACAATAAACCATATACAAGTGGTAATTTCCAATATTGTTTATTGTATACTTGACCTAGGCCAGGCAAAATAGCAGATCTTTTTGTTGCTTTTCTTGGATCGTGCACTTTATAGATTGTCGTGCTGTCCTGTGCCCACAAGGTTTGTTGCATGCACAACAAAATCAATATGGTATAAAAACCTTTCATCTAACTAATACTTACTTGCATTGCTTCTAAGACCTTATTCAATGCATTAAGATCATTATAACTTATTGTGATTTTACCAGATCCATTTTTTTGATGCTGTAATTGCACTTGTGTCCCAAAATGATCCTTTAATTTATTTTCCAGTCTTTGATAAACTGGTGATAATTGATTGCTAGAATTTGCAGTTGCTTGTTTTGCTCCTGTTCCTGAACCTGATGTCATTTGTTTGATCAGTGCTTCCGTTTGACGCACTGTTAAACCTTTTTCGGTTATTTCTTTTAATAAGAAAAGCTGTTTGTCAACTTCTTTCCCAATTAATAATTTAGCTAAGCTCACACTCAAACTGCCGTTTCTCAAAGCTGCTTGAATTGCTGGAGGCAATTCCAATAAACGAATATAATTTGAGACAGTAGAACGATCTTTACCCATGCGCTCTGCAACTTGCTCTTGCGTGTAATTTAATTCATCCATCATTCTTTGATAACTCAAAGCAACTTCTATTTCATTCAGGTCTACTCTTTGTAAATTCTCAAGTAACGCTAATTCTAGTAATTCCTTATCATTTCCTAGTCTAATATACGCAGGAACATCTGTTAAGCCAGCAATCTTTGCGGCTCTAAATCTTCTTTCACCAGCAATCAACTGAAACTTGCCATTGGTTAATTGAGCCACTGTAATTGGCTGAATTAAGTCATGCATTTTCAATGACTGTGCTAATTCTTGTAAAGCTTTTTCGTCAAAATCTTTTCTAGGATTTTTTGGATTCACCACAATATCAGTCAATGCAATCCTATTTGTTGCAACTGCCTTTTCAATCGCAGCAGGTTGAACTTTGCCAGCAGGGTTTTTATACTCTGCATCCATATTTTGCAATAAAGAACGAAGTCCTTTGCCAATCAAATCTTTGCTAGGTGTGCTCTTGCTCATAATACTAATCTATTATTCTCTCGGCATTACTCATTTTAGTCATGCCATTTTTCTGTAATATTTCTTTTGCTAAATTCAAGTAATTCACGGTACCCTTGCTATCTGCATCATATAAGATGACTGGCTTACCAACGCTAGGTGCTTCGCTCAATCTTGTATTTCGATGGATGATGGTATTGAAGACCATTTCGTCAAAATGCTTACGCACTTCACTTACCACTTGATTACTCAATCTTAAACGACCATCATACATGGTCATTAAAATACCTTCTATCTGTAAATCTGGGTTTAACCTGCTTTGGACAATTTTGATTGTGTTCAATAATTTACCTAAACCTTCTAATGCAAAAAACTCACATTGAACTGGAACAATCACGCTGGTTGCTGCCACTAATGCATTCACTGTGATAAGTCCTAAAGAAGGCAAACAGTCAATAATGATAAAATCATATTGATCGTCTACTGCCGTTAAGAGATTCTTTAATACATTTTCTCTATTGGGGAAGTTTACGAGTTCGATTTCTGCACCAACTAAGTCTATATGAGAAGGAATAAGATCTAAATGTGGTATTTCGGTTTTCAATACAACATCTGCCAACGGGGTGCCATTGATCATTGCGTCGTAAAGACTCGTATTAATATTGTGTAGGTCGAATCCAACCCCTGTTGTGCTATTCGCTTGAGGGTCAGCGTCAATTAGTAAAGTTCTATATTCTAAAACAGCCAAACTTGCAGCAATATTGATGGCCGATGTGGTTTTACCCACGCCACCTTTTTGATTTGCTATACCGATTATTCTTGCCATAGTGTGCACTCCTTAATTTGCTTCAAAAATACGGCATAAATAGGAACATTTTGGGATTAAATCTGTTATAAAACAGCCGATTAGACTTAATTTTACTGCTTAATAACCGCCATGAAGAACCCCGTTTTCGTATTCGTCCTCATTAGTTTCTTGATTTTGATTGATTTTTACATCTTCCATGTCCTAAAAATCATGTTAAATGGAGCTAGTCTGGGTGTAAGAACAGCTGTTAGTTATGGTTACTGGTTTTTGTGTATTGCCAGTATCGGCTCCTTTCTTTTATTCCCTTTTGTTGTGAACCCTTATTTTAGACAATATGTTTTCTCCATTGGGATTGGTTGGGTGATTACCCAGATTACACTAGTTCTATTTTTTTTAGTGGATGATTTAAGAAGAGGGACATTTTGGACGATGGGTCAGGTAGCATCCACTGCTGGCGCAAAATTCATGAACACAGAAAATGGGATTCCAAGATCCACTTTTTTAAATTGGTTAGGTGTGGGCGTTTCATCTACCTTATTTTTCTCCTTATTATACGGATTTGGTAATAAGTACAAGTATCAATTGGTTCATAAAAAAGTAAAAATTAATAATTTACCAGAAGCATTCAAAGGATTTAAAATAATTCACATCAGTGATATTCATAGTGGTAGTTTAAAAGAAAAGGAGGCGGTTCAAAAAGGGATTGAATTGATACAAAAACAAAATGCGGATTTAATTCTTTTTACAGGGGACATTGTAAATGATAGAGCCACAGAAATGGAAGGCTGGAAAGATGTATTTGGTCAATTGGCTGCTCCAAAAGGGGTTTTCAGTACCCTTGGCAACCATGATTATGGCGATTATGTTCAATGGCCTTCTAAGTCAGCAAAGGAAGCTAACTTAAATGCATTAAAACAAGTGCATGCTTCGATGGGATGGAAATTATTAATGAATGAAAATGTATCTATCGAGCAGGGCGGTGCACAAATTAAATTAGTAGGTATTGAAAATTGGGGTGCTAAAGCAAGGTTTCCTAAATATGGCAAAATGGATCAAGCCATGGAGGGAGTGGATCCGAAAGAAGTGATCATTTTAATGAGCCACGATCCAAGTCATTGGGAGGCACAAGTGATATTGGAATACCCTCATGTAGACTTGATGCTATCAGGACATACGCATGGAATGCAATTTGGATTGGAGAATCCCTATTTTAAATGGAGCCCTGTACAATGGGTTTATAAACAATGGGCAGGTTTATACCAACAAGGAGCGCAGCAATTGTATGTGAATCGAGGTTTCGGATTCTTAGGATACCCAGGCAGGGTAGGGATTATGCCAGAAATTACTTTATTAGAACTTGTTTAATTTTTATAACAAACAACATTCCATGTGTAACATTTTTTAATTTAACACGTTGTAATTTTGTTGTCAACAATCAAATATTCTTATATGAAAAAAATACTCCTACTTGCCTTATTGCATATTTGTATCATTGCAGGGGCGCAAGACAAACTTGGTCTTGGAATTAAAGTTGGTCAAAATTTTACAAGTGTAAATTCTGTCGCAGTTGATCGTCATGCAGCATCTTATCATGGTGGCATCACGATGCAATTCGGCGTAACAGAAAAAATTAGTTTAGTGCCCGAGATTTTATTATCTCAAACTAAGTTATCAACAAATCCTTCTATTGTTGATTTACTTGGGAACAGTAGTTTAAAGCCTGAGACCTATCATTTAAATTATTTAATGTTGCCATTACTTGTTCAAGTAAAACCATTTCCAACTTTGTTGTTGCAAGCTGGTCCTCAATATGGCATTTTGTTAGACCAAAAGAAAGACGGTGTTGAAAATGCGCAGTTGGCATTTAAAGAAGGGGAGTTCTCTTTTGTGGGCGGTGCAAAACTAAACCTTGGAGGCTTCTTTGTGTATGGTCGTTACGTAGTTGGCTTGCAAAACATCAATGAATTGCAAGACCAAGCAAAATGGAAAACGACGCAATGGCAATTAGGTATAGGAATGAACCTATTTGGTTTTTAATGCCTTTTTAATTTCAAGTACAAATGCATTTAGTTTCTTTTGAGCAGCAATTTGTTGTTCAATAAAGCTATTGTCGTTTAAATCGCCTACGATAGCGTCCATTTCGGCTTGGTTTTCGTACACCATTTTTCTAAACGGATTGGTATAATCTTTTTCTCTTGAGCTTTTGATTCTAACAGTAATCTCTTCTTTTATCTCAAGGTATCGATCAAGCCATGCGTTTAATTTCTTAATACTTAGACCACTTATTGATTCGCCTTGTATCAATTCAAGACAATATAAAGCGTGCAAATTTTTCTTAGTTAAGTATTTGTCAGTTTGTTGCTGATAAAAATCATGCACCTCTGTCCAGGTATTCAACTTTTCTGATTTTATCTGTTGCAACATAGATTGAATAGATTTGGTTGGGATTAATTGCCCCCCAATATTCATCCATTCTTTGTTGGCATTTGTCGTTTTAATGCCCTTGATTTTTGTAGTTAAATTTTTCAATCCATTATGCGTCAATTTCTCAATTAACTGATCCATACCATACATGAAAATCATTTTTTCAAAAATGACAAAGGCGTCATAAGATTTGATCAACCTTGTTTTTCGTTTGCTATTCTCAAATCCTTCTACGAATACATCTAGTTGATCTATCTCTTTCTTCGTCTTTGATGCCAATAATTTGTAGCCTATTTCAGCTAATTGCGCTTGGTCTATTTTGATAGATTTCTTTTCTTTTAACAATTGCGCTTTAGCAACTGCAGCAGCAATGATCGCTCTACCTTGAATTAACTCATTTACACTGTCTGGTGCTAAATAATCGTATTCAAAATATTGATCAATATTTTTTCGCTTATCTCTGTCTTGGTATTTCCAAGCATTTCTTGCTAGGGCATAAAAATTATATAAGAACCAGTAGCCAGGCATGACCACTAATTCGTCTTTGGTAAAGTCGATGCTAATAAGTGAGAATGGGATTGGAATATTTAATTCATGGTTATAATCCCCTTTGTTTAGAATGGTAAAACTTGGGAAGATGGAATTATGCTTGATACTTACACAAAGCCCTGGCCAAAATCCTCTACCCATAATCACTTCGCCATCTGCACCACGACTATTGTGGTTAGAGCCCAATGTAGCACCTGCAGCAATATTACTTTGCCCCATGACCAATGCAGCACAAAGAAAGGAATTGTTATGGTGCTGTTCATGTGCAGGATAGATTAATGAATTCAATACCTCACAACAAGAGATGGTTGCATTTGGACCTAAGAAAGAGTTAATCAACCTTGCACCGTATTTTAACTGAGAATAATCTGACATGATAAAACGTACTGCTTTAATGCCATAAAATATTCTACAACCATATCCAATGATACCATTTACCAATTCAGATCCTTCGCCTATTTGTGTTTTTGCAACTTCGTTCGAATTGATGGTTACATTTTTTATTTTGTTCGCGCCCTTTAAATAAGCATCTGTGCCTATCCAGGTATCCTTGATGATCCTACAATTCTTAATGACTGTTCTGTCACCAATCTTACCATAATAACCTCTTTTATTGTCAAATTGCTTTTCGGTTAATTCAATAAATTTTTGTTGTAAAGCCTCGTCATGTCTGTTTCTTGTCCATAAAAAAGCATCCGCTGCTGTCATCCCATTAAAGGGTAATACTTTTCTGCCTGTATTTTCATTACAAAGCTCTAACCAGATTCTTACAGATTCTGATTCGCCTTTTTTTAGAATGCCGTTGCCAAATTTCGCATGATTAGTCGTAACAAGTTCATTGACGTTACTAATAATGACTTCTTCTCCTATGATATAATGTGACAAGTAGTTGACGTTGTGAATGGCAACATTATTGCCAAAATCGGAACTAATTATAGTAGAGTTGTATAAGCCAACAGGAACAGTTAAGTCGCTAAAGCAAAGACAGGTTGTTTCTAGATTACCAATACGAACCAAGCCAAAAAATGAACAGTTTTTAACCAACTCTGGGTTGAAAGCATTTGATACCAATAGTTTTGACCAGTCGTCACTTGTATTTCCGTTACGTACCAGTATCTCAATCTCTAGTGCGGTTAAGGAACGATATTTTATTCCGCTTCTATTTTGTTGATTGCGTAAATAATATTCGTCTTTACCTTTTGGCAATTCTTTTATAAATCCATAACCTAGCTTTTCGATTGCTACTTTTTTGATTTCATTCATGGTCTTTCGAATTATTTAAACATAGTAGGATGCATTTCATCCCATCCTGTTGCTTTTTGATATTGGTGTGCTATTGTTAATATAGTTCCTTCATCAAATAGTTTACCTACAAAACTAATGCCAGTAGGTAAACTATATTTTGGATCTAATCCTGTTGGTACACAAACAACAGGATGTCCTGTTAGATTGGTGATAGCAGATTGATTGCCTCCACCTCTTGATGGACAAATAATTGCATCATACTGTGAAACAATCTCATTTACTTGCTGCATTAAGATAGTCCTGTGTCTTTGCGCATTGATGTATTCCACGGCAGGTGTAAATCTGGATGTTCTAAATTGATTCGGCCAATCGTTTTTGGTTTGTCTTGTTAATGCATCATCAATGCCTGAGCGCGTCATATCATCAAATTGAGCAGCACATTCTGCACCAATAATAATATCCATCATATTAAACTGGTAAACACCACTATCGGGGAAGTTGATTGGGATTAATTCAATACCCATGCGCTTGAATTCTTTTAACACTTCAAACTCTGAACGATTGGTGTCTTTAATTTTATCAAAATAGTTTTTTGCGTAAGCTATTTTAAGTGTCTTAAGATTTGTTTTCGGGGCATAATTAAAGGGCATATCAACGGCAGAGCCATCTTTGCCATCTGTTCCATGTAAGTAATTGAATACAATTGCAGCGTCATTTGCCGAACGGGTGATAGGTCCTACTTTATCTAAGCTATAGCTTAAGGCCATAGCACCAGAACGACTAATACTTCCAAAGGTTGGCCTAAGCCCTGTTGCGCCACAAGTGGTAGCTGGTGATACAATACTTCCCCAAGTCTCCGTACCTATTGCAAAAGGAACAAGCCCTGCAACAGTGGCAGAGGTAGATCCTGCAGAAGAACCCGATGAGCCATAATTTAGATTCCAAGGATTTTTTGTTCTACCTCCAAACCAATAATCACCCATGGCTAATGCGCCTAATGTGAATTTAGCAACTAAAACAGCTCCTGCTGCTTTCATCTTTTGATAAACAAAAGCATCTTCTTGAATTATTTGATCTTTATAAGGTGCCGCACCCCAAGTAGTTTTTGTGTCTTTCACAGCAAACAAGTCTTTTAATCCATAAGGTATTCCATGTAATTGTCCTTTGTATTTTCCAGCGGCAATTTCAGCATCTGCTTGTTTTGCTTGCGCTAATGCCAAATCTTCTTGAAGGCTAATAACACATTGTAAAGTGTCGCCATATTTTTTGATTCTTTCGATAAAGAATGTAGTTAGTTCAAGCGAACTGATCTTTTTATTTTTAATTAAGTAAGCTAATTGCTCTACGGAATAAAATGCAAGCTCATTTTTATTAGCCGGTAATTTTATGTTCACTCCCGCATCCCACAAAATTGGTTTTTGAACTTTATTGAATTTCATGCCAGGCAAGATCGCAGAATGCCAAAGACTTAGTGGGGTGTTATTATTTAAAGACAATTTGTGCATCGCCTTATAATTGGCAACATTGTCTAATACATCATTGTATAAGGAGTCAATTTCAGGTTCTGTAAATTGCAGGTCCAATATTTTAGCACTACTCAAAAGGTCCGCTTTGGTAATAGGACGATCTTGAGCCATAATAGTAGCACTTGCAAGAAGCAAAAAGCCAAGAAGCATTTTTTTCATAAAAGCGGTTTAGGTACTTATCTCAAAGATAATATTACCTGCTCGTTTTTGAATTGCTAAATCGTCTTTTTTGCCCTCCATTTTGTCCTCCATTTTGCCCTCCTTCACGCGGCGCACGGCCTCTAGTGTTCTTTGGCTTACCCCAGCCTGCGTCTTTTGAGCTTTTATTTGCGTGAAACTGCTGCATTGGATAAGGATGGCTTTCGACCACAGGAATTGTTTTACCAATCAATTTCTCAATGTCTTTTAGGTATGCTTTTTCTTCATAATCACAGAAAGAATAAGCTGCACCAGATGCACCAGCTCTTCCAGTTCTGCCAATACGGTGTACATAAGTTTCTGGAATATTTGGAATCTCGAAATTAATAACGTGTGCTAATTCATCTACATCAATACCTCTTGCTGCAATATCAGTTGCAACCAATACTCTTGTGGACTGGTCTTTGAAATTACTCAATGCGCGTTGTCTTGCATTTTGTGATTTATTACCATGAATGGCTTCTGCAGAAATATTATTTTTTACCAAAAGGTTGACTACTTTATCTGCACCATGTTTTGTTCTAGTAAAGACTAAAACATTCTTGATATTTTGATCTTTCAACAATTCCATTAACAAAGCGTTCTTATTCACTTTGTCTACAAAATAAACAGATTGATCTATGATTTCTACTGTAGATGAAACTGGCGTAACCGTTACAGAGCTTGGTTTATTTAAGATTGCATTTGATAAAGTCACAATTTCAGGAGGCATAGTAGCAGAGAAGAAAAGAGATTGTCTTTTCTTTGGTAGTACTGCTAATAATTTTTTGATATCATGTACAAAACCCATATCAAGCATGCGATCGGCTTCGTCTAAAACAAAAAACTCAACATCTCTAATACTTAAATGTCCTTGGTTCATTAAATCTAATAAACGACCTGGTGTCGCAATCACTACATCAACACCATTTCTAAGTGCAGTTACTTGTGGACCTTGTCCCACACCACCAAAAATGACCGTACAATTTAATGGGGTATGTCTGCCATAGGCTTCAAAATTCTCCGCAATTTGAATGGCTAATTCTCGCGTTGGCGTTACAATTAATGTTCTAATTTTTTTGCGCTTCTCTGCAGGCTTATTTTGTAATAATAACTGAATAATAGGAAGTGTAAATGCGGCAGTTTTTCCAGTGCCGGTTTGTGCACAACCAAGTAGGTCTTTTCCCTCTAATATAATTGGGATAGATTGTTCTTGAATGGGCGTTGGTTTGGTATAGCCTTCTTCGAAAAGGGCTAATAGGATAGGCTCAATAAGGCCTAAGTCTTTAAAATTCGTACTCATAATGGACTGCAAGGTACGACAATTAAAATGGATGGCTTTTAAAGTGCGTATTTCTTCATTTGTCGGTGCATAACACTAAACCAGATAGGAGGAAAGAGGGAAAGGACAATCATGCCTGGATAGCCAGTCGGCATTTGAGGTGCCTGGTCCATATTCCTTAAAATTTGATACTTCCTAGAGGCTAAATAATGGTGATCGCTATGACGGCTCAACTCAAACAACATCAAACGTCCAATTACATGATTGCTATTCCAACTATGATGTGGCTTTACCCTTTCATAGTTGGTGCCTTCTCCTTTTTCTCTAGAAAGTCCATAATGTTCAATATAGTTAACTGTTTCAAGTAGGATAGCACCCATTAAAGCTGCTCCAATAAAATAGAGCATGATAGATAAGCCAAAGAAACTAAAGATACCTAAGACAAAACCAATTTGAATAAGTTGAAATAAAAACATTTCATTGTTTAGAATTGGCAAACTTCTATTTTTCTTTTTAGCTTCTTCTATTGCAATATGCCAAGCACTTAAATAGGTGCCTATAAAAGTTTGAATCCAAAATGCATATACTGTTTGTTTGTATTTAGCCGTACTTGGATCATGCGGTGTAGCAACATGTTTATGGTGTCCTTTATTATGCTCTATAAAAAAGTGCATATATAAACTTGTTAATAATAAAAGCTTTGCCAAGAATTGTTCAAATACATTTGTTCTATGTCCTAACTCATGTGCTGCATTGATACCGAAAGCACCACATAATAGCCCCATTGCTATAATTCTGCCTGCAATATCTACTGTGGAAAGAGCTGTATTAAAACTCGATAAAAATAAATACAAAGAGAGAAATTGTAAAGGCACTGTCATCCAAACAATTACATCATACCATTTATTTGATTTGGCTAATTGCTCTTCTATCTCGTCCAAGTTTTTAGGATCGGGTGCGATAAATAATTCAAGTGTAGGAATAAAAACAAACACATAAATCAAAGGGATCCAACAAAAAATACCTGTACCTGTAAATGCCAAATAGCATAATAAATACAAAATAAAGGGGGTCGTATATTTAAATGACTTAGTGAATGTAAGCATACTTAAATATAAGAATAAATTGCAGTAAAATTTATTCCACGGTCACCGATTTTGCTAAATTTCTTGGTTTGTCTACATCTATACCTTTGGCAACACCCACATAATAGCTTAATAGTTGTAAAGGAATGACGCTTAATAAAGGGGCAATGACTTCATCAATATCTGGTACAAACATCACATTGTCAGACATGGTTGGTAATATTGTATCTCCTTCAGTCGCGACAGCGATGATCTGTCCTTTTCTTGCTTTAATCTCTTGGATATTAGAGACTACTTTTTCGTAGTATAAATCTTTTGTTGCTACAAATACCACTGGTAAATTTTCGTCTACCAATGCAATAGGGCCGTGTTTCATTTCTGCAGCTGGATAACCCTCCGCATGGATATATGTGATCTCTTTTAATTTCAATGCGCCTTCTAAAGCGATAGGGAAATTGTACCCTCTACCTAAATATAAAAAGTCACTTGCACCTTTGTATTGCTTTGCAATGGCTTCAATTTTTGTAGTGTCTGCTAAAATTTCTTTTACTTTTTCTGGAACCGATGCCAATTCATTTAACAAGTGCACATATCTTTCGTCAGAAATACTGCCTTTTGCTTTTGCAATTTTCAATGCCATCATAGTCAATACAGCAAGCTGTCCAGTGAAAGCTTTTGTACTAGCTACGCCAATCTCGGGTCCTGCATGCGTGTAAGCACCTGCATGACTTAATCGAGCAATGCTACTTCCTACCGCATTGACTACACCAAAAATAAATGCGCCTTTTTCTTTGGCACTTTCTAATGCGACTAAAGTGTCAGCAGTTTCTCCACTTTGAGAAATAGCAATGATCACATCACCAGGATGAATGACTGGATTACGGTATCTAAATTCAGAAGCATATTCTACCTCAACAGGGATTCTGCAAAGTTCCTCAATCATATACTCTGCAACTAATCCAGCATGCCAACTTGTACCACATGCTACAATCATAATTCTAGATGCTTTCGTTAAAGCTTCTAAATGATTGTCCACGCCTGCCATGATAATTTGTTGCTGTTCGTGTAATAGTCTACCTCTTAAGCAATCAAATATGGTAGCGGGTTGTTCAAATATTTCTTTCAACATAAAATGGTCATAACCGCCTTTTTCAATGGCTGCTAATTCCATATCTAGTTTTTGAATGAATGGTGTTTGCTTTTCGTTTCCTAAGTTTTTCAAAATCAACTCATCCTTTTTCACAATCGCAATCTCATAATCATTTACGTATACTACCTCTTTAGTGTATTCGATAATAGGAGAGGCGTCACTCGCTAAAAAGTGTTCATCCTTGCCAATACCAATCACTAATGGACTTCCTTTACGAGCAGCAATGATTGTTTCTGGATCTTCTTGGTCAATTAACAAAATACAATAGGCGCCTACGATTCTTTTTAGGGCAATACGCAAAGCCTCTTCTAAACTGCTATCATTATTATCTTGAATATCTTGAATAAAATTTAATAACACTTCCGTGTCTGTATCACTCTTGAAAGTATATCCTTTTGAAAGTAACTCGGTTTTAATCTGCGTATAGTTTTCAATGATACCATTGTGCAACATGGCCAAGCGACCATTGTTAGATAAATGTGGGTGTGCATTTCGGTCAGAAGGTTCACCATGGGTTGCCCATCGGGTATGACCAATTGCAATATGGCTATGTAAGTTTTTACCTACTACTGATTCTTCTAATTCTGCAACCTTCCCTTTTTTCTTGTACACTTGTAATCCACCGTCTTGAATAATGGCCACACCTGTGCTATCATATCCACGGTATTCAAGTCTTTTTAATCCTTTAATTACCACCGGATAGGCTTCTCTACTTCCAATATATCCTACAATTCCACACATATTTTGACTTTTTGAGCTTTATTCAATAATTTAAGCGAAAATAAACATTAATCATTTAATGTATGCATACAGCCCTAGATTTTGATACAGCAGAAGACTTTATTTTAGAGGACGAACGCGTGTTATTGCGTCCTTTAGTGCATGAAGATGCGGCAATCTTAGTCCCTTTTGTGCAAAATGAGCCTAATCTTTGGAAATATGCATTGACGCCTATCACCAATAAAGCGGAACTGACAGGATATGTGGATGCTGCAGTTCAGGCGCGTACGGCAGGTACTGCGTATCCATTTATTGTTTTTGATAAAATACAAAACAAATATGTCGGTAGTACAAGATTCTATGATATTCAGGTTAATTATAAAACGACGCAGTTAGGATACACTTGGTATAGCGAATCTGTTTGGGGTACAGGATTGAATGAGCATTGTAAATTTTTACTTTTACAATTTGCATTTGAGAAAATTGGTTTTGAACGTGTAGAATTTCGCGCAGACTATCGAAACAAAAGAAGCATTGCTGCTATGCAAAAAATCGGTTGCACAGTAGAAGGAATTTTACGCAATCATTTACCAACAAGTGACGGCACAAGAAGAGATTCTATTGTATTAAGTATACTTAAGAATGAGTGGCCCTCTGTTAAAGAAGGGTTCCTTGCAAGAATAAAAATGCTAGACCAAAATAAATAAGGATTGCAGTTACGTCTACTAAAGTAGCAACAAATGGTGCAGAGGATACGGCTGGATCGGCACCTAATCTTTTTAAGACGATTGGCAACATAGATCCAGTAATGGTTCCCCAGATGACCACGCCCACAAGGGTTAAGCCGATTGTATTTGCAATCATGATCCAGTGTTCTCCATAAAATCCTGGAGAAATATAATGCCAAACCATAACGCGCATAAAGCCTATCATTCCTAGGACTACACCCAGTAATAGACCACTAATGATTTCTCTTCTTAAAATCTTCCACCAATCTTCAATCGTGATTTCTCCGACCGACATGGCTTGTATAATTAAAGTAGAAGCTTGAGAACCGGTATTTCCTCCGCTAGATAAAATCAATGGTATAAAGGTGGTTAGTACAATTACTTTTGCAATCTCTCCTTCAAAATAACCCATTGCAGTTGCAGTCAACATCTCTCCTAAGAATAATACCACCAACCAAGTAATTCTTTTCTTGAATAATTTAAAAATGGATATATCCAAATAAGGTTCGTTCAATGCTTCTGTACCTCCCATCTTTTGCATATCCTCACTGAACTCTTCATTGGTTACCCATAAGATATCATCGATGGTTACAATACCTAATAATACGTCATTGTCATCTACTACAGGAATTGCCACACGGTTATTCATTTTGAAAACCTGACTTGCATGTTCTTGGTCATCATATACATTCAATGCAACATACCTGCCATCAATAATATCTTTAATGATATCATTTGGCTTTGCCAATAATAAATCTCTAATTCTAATATCATCTACCAAACAACCCAATTCATCAATGATATAAATCACATCAATGGTCTCGGAATTCTTACCGTATTTCCTGATGTTATCTAATACCTGCGCAACTGTGTAATGTGGAAATACATAAACATAGTCGGGCGTCATCAAACGACCTACTGAATCTTCCGGGTACCCTAAAAGAGATAAAGTAATTTTACGTTCCTCTGGATCTAATAATTTAATTAAATCACGGATGGCCGCTTTTGGCAACTCCTCTAAAAAGTCGGTACGGTCATCGGGAGGCAATTCATTCAAGATCTTTGCAGTCTTTCTTGCAGGAAGTTCTTTAATGATATCCTTCTGTTGGTTGATGTCTAATAATTTGAAGACGCTTACCGCACGATGTACAGTCATCGTATCTATAATCATGCCCTCTTTTTCAGGAAATTCATTCACAAGCTCCACTACATCACTGATGTTTTGCTCGTCCAAGAATTCCTTCAAAAGTTGGATGTCTTCTCTAGAGAGGATCTCTAAAAAAACTTCTGATAATATGATTTCGTCTTCTAATTCGGCTGACATGGCTGCAATTTACGAAATACTTACAAGGATATGTTAACTTTATGTGATGATATTGCCAATTTTATACATAATGGATACCCCGCAGCGTGGGAGAGGTGTTTTTACGACTGAAGCAATTCCGGAGGGCACAACCATTGAAATAGCGCCCGTTATTGTGTTGAATGAAGCGGATCGTAAAATAGTGGACAGTACTTTATTACATGATTATATTTTTGAATGGGGGGAAGATGAAAAGCAAGCAGCTGTGGCACTGGGTTATGTTTCTATTTATAATCATAGTGTTGATGCCAATTGTACCTATGATATGGATTATGTTCATAAAACCATTCAAATACAAACAAAGCGTCCTATTGCTGCAGACGAAGAATTATGCATTAACTACAATGGAGACGGGGTAGTAGACAAGCCAGTTTGGTTTGATGCAAAATAAACACGACTTGATTTTAAAATAGTACAAGACAAACAGGCATGGAAACGGATGCTGTATTGGTCGTTTTAGTTAGCGTTCCATTGATTGGATTTCTTTTAAATACAACAATATTATTACTCGCTTGATTCGCAACCAACAACCATTTTCCATCAGCACTAATAGTGAAATTTCTTGGCATGACGCCACCAGAAGGTGTGTATTTTTTTGATTCAATTTTCAACAAACCCTGGGCGTCAATTTGATATTGAACAATATTATTTTCTGCCCCTCTATTACTAGCGTATAAAAATTTACCATCAGGACTAATATGAATATCGGCACTGCCTGGGTTTTCTTTAAAATCAGCTGGATGCGTGAAATCTCTTTGTAAAAGTTTAGCTATACCTTTTTTAAATGAATACACGCTAATGCTTCCAGATAGTTCTTCTAAGACATAAACTAGCTGTCCATTTTTTGAAAAGCTTAGATGTCTAGGACCGGCTCCTGGATTGGCATTAATGTCATGATTTGAATTTTGTTTTAATGGAGGATGTATTGCATTTTGATAGGAATAGATCTGCGTTTTATCCATTCCCAAGTCATTGACTAAAAGCCATTTTCCATCTGGACTAAAAAAGCTGCCATGCACATGGGCTTTTGTTTGTCTTGTAGGATGAATGCTTCTGCCTTCGTTTTGAATAAATTGTTGCGCATTGGATAATCTGCCATCTGCAAATCGGTGGAAACTAGTTAAACTACCTCCTGAATAATTGGCTACAAAAATATTTTTTTCATCCGGACTAATACTAATATGACATGGGTGCGCGCCCCTTGTTTCCACTTTATTAATTAGTTGTAATTTATTTTTTTCAAGGTTCAATACAAAAGAACTGATGCTTCCAATTTCATTTTCATTCACTGCATAAACAAATTGTTTGTCTTTTGAAATTGCTAAAAATGAGGGGTTTGAGACAGCGTCGGTATGGCCTTTTTCTGTAAGTGCTCCAGTGGCAGTATCTAAAAAATATAGGTAAATCCCTTTACTTCCATTTTGAGTATAAGTACCTACTAATAAATTGGCATTTTGTGCTTTTGATTGAGACAGATTTAAACATAAAAGACCGATTAAAAGGACTTGAACAACTTTCATTTCAATTTTATTTTAAACTGGTTTTATTTATTGATTGATATACTCTAACATAATCCATTTCCATAAAAGCCGGTAGCGTTGATTCATCAATGCCTTCTTTGCCACCCCAATTGCCACCATATGCTAGATTCAACAATAAATGCATTGGTTCGTCAAATGGCCAAGCAGCTTTACCAGTTCCATTATTTTTAAAAGTATAATAGCTTTTATGATCAAGCAAAATATTGATACTGTCTCGATTCCATATAACTGAATAGATATGAAAATTTGAATCAAAATCGGGCACTGAAATTGTATTTGTTTTTTGATTGCCAATAATATGGTTGAAGCTCTTTGTGTGAACGGTTGCATGTACGACGCCTGGATTGTATCCAACATGTTCCATGATATCAATCTCTCCGTCATCGGGCCACTTTAAAGGAGTAGTAGATCCCAGCATCCAAATAGCTGGCCAAGTGCCTAGGCCTTTGGGTAATTTTGCGCGCACATCAATTCTTCCATAAATCCAATCCCCTTTGCTTACTAACCTCGCAGAACTATATTTTTTACCACCTATTGTTTGCTTTTTTAATTCAATTGTAAGAATCCCATTTCGCACCCTTGCATTGCCTAGAGAATCCTTTGTATAATATTGCATTTCATTATTACCCCATCCCCAGTCTCCTGTGCCAACATCGAAATTCCATTTTGTGGCATCTGGTAATCCATTATAGTTGAATTCGTCGGACCAGACCAATTTCATTTTAGAAACTGTTTCGGCCTTGGAACCTTTTTGTTGGCTATAAAGAGCAAAGCTGTTTAAGGTTATTAGCAAAAGAGTAGCATACTTATGAAGCGGCATAAAACGATTGTTCGTGTTTAAAAAGGCGATGTCTTGTCTAAATTAGGTATTTTATGCTGTTTTAGTTGGGGATTTTGCAAAAGGGTCTTAAATTTGCAACATGTTATTAAACAACCATATCCATCATTTTCATGCGCTATCTAATAGGTAAGCTGTAGATGTTGGTATGTATCAATATTAAACAAAGGGCTTACTAAATAGTAAGCCCTTTTAATTTTTTATAATTAGTATATGCGATTAAAATTAGCGATTCAAAAATCAGGAAGGTTAAATGAAGATTCCATGCGACTTTTAAAAGAGTGCGGCATTGATATTAGTAACGGCGTCAATAAATTAAAAGCAGACGCAAGTAATTTTCCTATTGAAGTTTTCTTTTTAAGAGACGACGATATTCCACAATATGTTCAAGATGGTGTGGCTGATATTGGCTTTGTGGGTGAAAATGTAGTCTATGAAAAAGCCAAAAAAGTAGAAGTTGCGTATGAACTTGGATTTGGGAAATGCAGGTTAAGCTTTGCTGTGAGAAAAGGGGAGGAATTTACAGGCCCTCAGTTTTTGGAAGGTAAAAAAATTGCAACTAGCTATCCAGTATTGGTGCAAAAGTATCTAGATGAACATAAGGTGCATGCCGAAATTCATGAGATTAGCGGAAGTGTGGAAATTGCGCCAGGCATTGGCCTTGCCGATGTGGTTTGTGACTTAGTAAGTAGTGGGTCAACCTTATTTATGAATGGTTTAAAGGAATCGGAAACGATTTTAAACTCACAAGCGGTATTGGTTAAACGAAACAACTTGCCGGCCGAATTGGTCAGTATCTTAGAGCGACTGTTATTCCGAATGGAATCGGTGAAAAAAGCCAAGAAGAATAAATATGTTTTATTGAATGCGCCCAATGCGCAATTGGATAAAATTATTGCCTTGCTTCCTGGCATGAAGAGTCCAACGATTGTACCATTAGCAACCGAAGGATGGAGTAGCGTGCATACGGTGATTGCTGAAGCAGATTTTTGGAATTTGATTGAACAATTAAAAGCAGTTGGTGCCGAAGGGATTTTAGTGATACCAATTGAAAAAATGATTTTATAAGATGCAAGTATTTGAAGAACCGAAAAAGCAGGATTGGGAATCTTTGTTAAAGCGTCCAAGTTTTGATGCTGCTTTGTTATTACCGAAAGTTCAAGTGATTTTAGAAACAGTTGCCAATGAAGGCGACGCAGCGTTGTATAAGTATAGTTTAGAATTTGACCAGGTGCAATTAAAGTCAATTGCCATAGATCCAGCATTGGTTCAGGCAGCAGAACAATTGTTGTCGCCTGCGCTCAAGACAGCCATACAATCTGCTAAAGTAAATATTGAGATTTTTCATCAGGCACAAATTAAGAAAGAGGAAAAAATAGAAACCATGCCTGGGGTATGGTGTTGGAGAAAAGCGGTGGGTATTGAAAAAGTAGGTATCTATATCCCTGGTGGAACGGCACCTTTATTTTCGACGGTTTTGATGTTGGGTATTCCAGCAAAATTGGCGGGTTGCAAAGAAATTGTTTTATGTACACCCCCAAGAAAAGATGGAACAATCGATCCTGCTATCATTTATGCTGCCAAATTGGTTGGTATTGATCAGATTTATACGATTGGCGGTGTTCAAGCGATTGCAGCGATGGCTTATGGAACAGCAACAGTTCCAAAGGTTTTTAAAATATTTGGACCAGGCAATCAATATGTAACAGCTGCCAAACAATTCATTCAACAACAAGGGGTAGCGATAGACATGCCTGCTGGTCCTAGTGAAGTTTGTGTATATGCAGATGAAACAGCGATACCTTCTTTTGTGGCAGCAGATTTATTGTCACAAGCCGAGCATGGCATAGATAGTCAAGTGTTGTTAATCGCAACAAATAAATTCATTGTAGAACAAGTTCAAATTGAATTGAATCAGCAAATCGCAGTTTTACCTAGACAGGATTTCGCCTCTAAGGCGCTTGAAAATTCAAAAGCAATCGTGCTTGAGGCAAGGGAAGAGGCGATTCAAATGATCAATGCCTATGCCCCTGAGCACCTTATTTTGTCAGTTGACAATGCATTGGTGGTGGCGGAAAAAGTAATTAATGCAGGTTCTGTATTTATTGGTAATTATTCCCCTGAATCCGTAGGGGATTATGCAAGTGGCACCAATCATACTTTACCTACCAATGGGCATGCAAAAGCCTATAGTGGGGTGAGTGTAGATAGTTTTGTTAAGAAAATCACCTTCCAACAATTAACAGAAACAGGCTTGAAAAATATTGCACAAACTGTCATTCAAATGGCTACTGGCGAGCAATTGGAAGCGCATGCTCAAGCTGTTGCAATTAGAGTGAAAGATATTGAATCAAAAATGTAATTTTAAGGAACATTTAAATGAGGTATTATGGGATTTGAATTAGACAAAGTAGTTAGGCCAAATATTAAAACATTAAAGCCTTATTCCTCTGCGAAAGATGAATATACAGGTGAAGCGAAAGTTTTATTAGATGCCAATGAGAATAGTTTAGGATCTCCATTGACAAAATGGTACAATCGATATCCTGATCCTTATCAATTGGAAGTGAAAGAGAAATTGGCATTTGTAAAACAAATTGCAGCCAATCAAATTTTCTTGGGCAATGGGAGTGATGAATGTATTGACATTTTATTTAGAACTTTTTGTGAGCCTGGAAAAGACAATATCATTATTTGTCCTCCTACCTATCCAATGTATGAGGTTGGTGCAAATATCAATGATATTGAAATACAGAAAGCACCATTGTTAGAAGACTATCAATTGAATGTGGCACATATCGAACAATTGGTTAATGAGCATACTAAAATCATTTGGATCTGCTCTCCAAATAATCCAACTGGTAATTCATTAGATCGTATAGATATCGAAACCATCTTAAATCATTTTGATGGACTTGTTGTGGTGGATGAAGCCTATATCAATTTTTCAAAACAAAAATCTTTTGTTCAATCATTGATTGATTATCCAAACTTAGTGGTATTGCAAACATTAAGTAAGGCATGGGGATTGGCTGGACTAAGATTGGGTATGTGTTTTGCAAGCCCTGAAATTGTGGGTTATATGAACAAAGTGAAAGCGCCTTATAATATCAATATCGTTACACAAGAATTGGCATTGCAGGCTTTGGAAGAAGTAGGTCAAGTGAATGATATGATTAAACTATTAGTAGACATGCGCATTGCACTTGCAGATGTGATTTCGTCGATGCCACATGTGGTTAAAGTGTTTCCTTCTGATACCAACTTTTTATTTGTTAAAATCCCACATGCAAGAAAATTGTATGAATATTTATTAACAGAAGGAATCATTGTGAGAGATAGGTCTACTTTAGAATTATGTGAAGATAGTCTTAGAATTACAGTAGGTACAGAGCAAGAAAATACAGCATTGGTAGATGCGATGTACCAATGGATTACAAACACCTTTGAATAAGCTTAAAATAAAATAATAAATTCAAAATCAATTAAATAAAGCATCATGTATAAATTAAGTAACTTATTATTGGCTTGTTTATTTGCCTTTTCGGTGAATGCACAAGAAAATGCAGGATTAAGATTGCCTGCAGGATTTTCTGCCACCTTATTTGCAGACCAGATTGGTGCAGCAAGACATATTACAATCAATGAACAAGGGGTATTATTTGCCAAGTTAAATTATCCTAACAAGGCAGGACAAAGTATTGTGCGCATGGAAGATGCAAATGGCGATGGGCTTGCAGAAAAAATTAGTGGATGGGGAAAATATGGAGGAACAGGTATTTATGTAAAAGGCAATCAATTATATGCAAGTTCTGATGATGCTGTTTATTTGTACCAATTGGATGCAAAAGGCGAAGTGGTTAACCCAACAACGCCAAAAACAATCATTAAAGATTTGCATAGCAGAAGACAACATGCTTCAAAATCAATCACTTTAGATACGAAAGGAAATATCTACGTAAATATTGGCGCTTACTCAAATGCTTGTCAAGAAAAAGACAGATCAGTTGGTTCTAAAGGAATGATGCCTTGTCCTATTTTAGATTCTGCAGGTGGTATCTGGAAATTTGATGGCAGCAAAGAAAATCAATCTTATGCAGAAGGTAAAAGATATGCAACTGGTTTAAGAAACGTTATTGGTTTAGACTGGAACAATAAAACAAATAGTTTATTTGTAACACAACATGGTCGTGATCAGTTGAATACTTTTTATCCAACGATGTACACGGATGCACAAAATGCAGAACTTCCTGCTGAAACAATGTATGAAGTAAAAGAAGGAGATGATTGCGGATGGCCTTATGTGTATTATGATCCATTCCAAAAGAAAAAAATCCTATCACCAGAATATGGTGGTGATGGTAAATTAGAAGGGGGTAAAAATGCGTTGGATCCGTTGGTTGCTTTCCCAGCACATATGGCACCAATGGCCTTGTTGTTTTATAAAGGCAACCAATTCCCAGCTAAGTATAAAGAAGGTGCCTTCATTGCTTTTCATGGTTCATGGAATAGAGCTCCATTACCTCAAGAAGGTTATTTTGTAGCTTTTGTGCCCTTTAAAAATGGCAAGCCAGCAGGCGAATGGGAAATTTTTGCAAATGGATTTGCAGGCGCAGATAATAATAAAAGCCCAAGAGCTGCAAAGGCAAGACCATGTGGTTTAGCAGAAGGTCCTGATGGTAGCTTGTATGTTAGTGATGATAGCAAGGGTGCGATTTTCAAAATTAGTTTTAATAAATAAGTCATGGGTAGGAATCAATTTAAAATTGCTTGTTTTATTATATCGGCTTTCTTTTTAGTAGGCTTTACTGCGCATGCGCAGAACATGCAAAAAGGTAAAAAAATATATGAAGCCAAATGTCTTGCTTGTCATCAAGCTGATGGCGGTGGCGTTCCGAACATGAATGCACCTTTAGATGGCGCAAGTAATGTGGTGGGAAAAGACATTGCGAGATTAGTTCGTATTATTCGTTATGGCTATAATGAGCGTGTGGCATTAGATGGATTTTATTATAGCAATGCGATGACAGCCAGTCCAGACTTGAAGGATAATGAAATAGCAGATTTGTTAACTTATATTAGAAATAGCTGGTCCAATAAAGCGCCTGCAGTCACAATTGCACAAGTGCAGGCCGTAAAAAAGAAAAAATAAAACATGCGTCCAATTTTATTCATTGATAGAGATGGAGTGGTCTTAGAAGAACCAGCAACAGATTTTCAGATAGATCATATCGATAAAACTGTTTTTGTACCTAGAGTGATTTCGAATTTAAAAAAAATTGCCAATGATTTTGGGTACTATAAAGTGATGGTGACCAATCAAGATGGACTTGGTACGGCTTCCTATCCAATAGAAACTTTTAAACCTTACCAGGATTTAATGTTACGTACTTTAAAAGGGGAAGGTTTTGAATTCGATGAAATATTAATTGACACCACATTTGCTAAGGACAATGCGCCAACAAGAAAGCCTGGAGTTGGTCTGGTAAAGCATTTATTAGACGCTTCAAAATTTGATCTTTCTAACTCTTACGTTATTGGAGATCGATGGTCTGATATTGAATTGGCAAAAAATTTGGGCTGTAAAGCGATCTATTTAAAGTCCAATTTACATTCAATGACTCCTGAACAAGAAATTGCTTTAAGACCCACCATCGCATTTGAAACATCTAATTGGGAGGATATTTATAGTTTCTTAAAATTAGGTTTAAGAAAAGTGGTACATGAAAGAAATACCAAGGAAACCAAGATTCATGTTGAATTGAATTTAGACGGGAAAGGCGATGCTTCTATTCACACAGGTTTAGGTTTCTTTGACCATATGTTGGAGCAGATAGCAAGACATGGCGCTTTGGATATGAAGATACAATGTGACGGGGACTTACATATTGATGAGCACCATACGATTGAGGATGTGGGTATTGCATTAGGCGAAGCATTCGCAAAAGGATTAATGGATAAAAGAGGGATGGAGCGATATGGTTTTGCGATTCCAATGGACGAGGCGGAGGCCAAAGTATTAATTGATTTTGGTGGAAGAAATTGGATCGTATGGGACGCAGACTTTAAACGAGAAAAGATTGGAGAGATGCCAACAGAGATGTTTTTCCATTTTTTCAAGTCCTTTAGTGATGCAGCTAAGGCAAATATCAATATAAGTTGTAAAGGCGATAATGAACATCATAAGATTGAAGCTATTTTTAAAGCCTTTGCGAAAGCGATTAAAATGGCAGTAAAAAGGAATCCTGCGAGTGATGCCCTACCAAGCACCAAGGGCGTTTTATAAGCCTAACAGTTGATAGTTGCTGATGGTATGTTTTTTTGGTGAAAAATGGCGAATACCTTAATTTTGTACTCTAATGAAAACAATAAACAATTTTTGGTGGTGGCATACAAACTCCGTTGGGGTATTGTAGTGACATGGCCATGATTGTCAACTTATATATAAACCCCGACAGCTGCTGTCGGGGTTTATTTTTTTAACGAATGTTCAACTAAGAGAAGAAGATGCAAAAAATGAAGCTACAAACTGAGGTGACTAAAATGTTAGCCGATACATATACACCTGTTGGAATCTATCTCCGATTAAGAGATCGGTTTAGAGATACGATCTTATTAGAGAGTACAGATTCACATGCTGCTGAAAATAGTTATTCTTTTATTGGTGTAAATGCAATTGGTGGTATCGAAATCTCAAGCTTAAATGAAATTGAATATAAATACCCAAAACAAGATCCTCAGAAAGAGTTGATTAAAAATGTACAAGACGCGCCTGATCGAATCTGGGCTTATATGCAACATTTTGATATTGAAAATCCAACACAGAAAGAAGCCGCATTTGCTCAAGGTTTATATGGATATACCACTTATGATGCCATTCCTTTTTTCGATACCATTGAATTTAAAGAGGGGGTTCCAACCATCCCATTGATGCGTTATCGTTTATACCAGTATGTAATTGCATTCAATCATTTTAAAGATGAATTGTATATCTGTGAAAACAAAATTCAAGGAATCGATTCTGAATTAGACGTACTACTTTCTTATATTAAAAGTAAAGACGTACCTCAATATCCATTTGCTATAGTTGGCGACGAGTCTTCCAATTTTACCGATGAAGCTTATAGAGCTGCTGTTCAAAAAGGGATTCAACATTGTGTGCGTGGAGATGTTTTTCAAATTGTGTTGAGCAGAAGATTCCAACAGCAATTTAAAGGCGACGAGTTCAATGTATACAGAACTTTAAGAAGTATTAATCCTTCTCCTTATTTGTTCTTTTTTGATTATGGTGATTATAAATTAATGGGCTCTTCTCCAGAAGCACAGATCATTATTAAAGGTGGGAAAGCGGTGGTACATCCTATTGCAGGAACTTTTAAGCGTTTGGGTGACGAAACAATTGATGCAGCAAGGACCCAAGAATTGTTAAATGATCCAAAAGAAAATGCAGAACATGTGATGTTGGTGGATTTGGCAAGAAACGATTTAAGTAGGGTTTGTACCGAAGTGCGCGTAAAGCAATATCGTCAAGTGCATTATTATAGTCATGTAATTCACTTAGTGAGTGAAGTGGAAGGGAAGGTAGCAACAGACGCTAATCCGTTTCATTTGATTGCAAAAACTTTTCCAGCCGGCACTTTGAGTGGGGCACCTAAATTTAAAGCAATGCAGTTGATTGATGCAATAGAGTCAACTAAGAGGTCTTATTACGGAGGTTGTATTGGGTTTGTTGGTTTTGATGGCAGTTGCAATCAAGCAATCATGATTCGTACATTTTTAAGTCAACAAAATACATTGACTTATCAGGCAGGTGCGGGCGTCGTTGCGGCAAGTCAACCGGAAAGTGAACTACAAGAAGTAAACAATAAATTGAATGCATTAAAGACGGCCATAGTATTGGCGGAGAAAATATAAATTAACCAAGATGAAAATATTAGTTTTTGATAATTACGATTCCTTTACCTACAATTTGGTTCAATTAATTAAGGAGCAATCCAATGCAACAGTGGAGGTGTTTAGAAACGACGAAATTCCATTGGAAGCAGTGAAAGCCTATGATAAAATATTACTATCACCAGGCCCAGGTATCCCATCTGAGTCAGGTTTGCTTTTGCCTTTGATAAAGGAGTATGCTGCTACTAAATCAATCTTTGGAGTTTGTTTAGGTCAACAAGCGATCGCGGAAGCTTTTGGGGGAAGTTTAACCAATTTATCTAAAGTTTACCATGGCATTGCAACACCTGTTGAATTGATTTCTGAATCTATTTTATTCGAAGGCTTGCCTAAAACATTTAATGTTGGGAGATACCATAGTTGGGTCGTGAATGAATCAGATCTTCCATCTTCACTAAAAATTACTTCAAAAGATGCGGAAGGCTATATCATGTCTTTAGAGCATAAAGAATTTGATGTTAAAGGAGTACAATACCATCCAGAAAGTGTTTTAACACCAGAAGGGGCTAAAATCATTGCAAACTGGTTGAAAACTAATTAAGATATTTTTATAAGATGAAAAAAATTCTACAATATTTATTTGAACATAAGACTTTAAGCAGAGAAACTGCTAAGGAGGTCTTGCTTCAAATTTCTCAAGGTGCCTACAATGAACACGAAGTGACTTCCTTTGTCACTGTGTATTTAATGCGTAGTATCACGATCGATGAATTGATGGGTTTTAGAGATGCTTTATTATCATTAGCTGTCCCTTTGAATTTAGGTATTGATAATGCAATAGATATAGTTGGAACGGGTGGAGATGGTAAAGACACATTCAATATTTCTACTTTGGCGTGTTTTATCGTAGCCGGTGCAGGTCAGCCTGTTGTTAAGCATGGTAATTATGGGGCATCAAGTGTAAGTGGGTCATCAAACGTAATGGAACAATTGGGGTATACCTTTAAAAATGAGGAAGCGGCTTTAAGGAATGAAGTTAAAACTGCAGGCATTTGTTTTTTACATGCGCCCTTATTTCATCCTGCATTAAAAGCGGTTGGACCAATCAGAAGAAATATTGGACTTAGGACATTCTTTAATATGTTAGGGCCTATTGTGAATCCTGCTCAACCTGCTTTTCAATTGATTGGAGTATATAATTTAGAGATGGCGAGAATGTATAATTATGCTTTGCAAACTTTGGGCAAGGAATTTACTTTGATTCATAGTTTAGATGGATACGATGAAATTTCACTCACTACCGATACTAAAATCATCACCAATAAAGGGGAGTTTATAATGACGCCATATCAACTTGGAAAACGTAAAGTATTTGCAGAAGAATTACACGGTGGAGATACGGTGGAATCTGCTGCTGCTTTATTTAAAAATATTATTGAAGGAAAAGGTACCTGGTCTCAAAATGCTGTTGTATTAGCAAATGCGGCGATGGCGCTTCAAGTAACAGGGCAATATGAAAATTATGAAGCTGCATTTCAAGCAGCTGTATTGAGTTTAGAATCTGGCGCTGCAAACAACACCTTAAAGCAATTAATTAGCCTACAATAATGAGTACGAATATATTAGCCAAAATTATTGAGCACAAGAAGATCGAAGTGGCCGAAAGGAAACAACAAATAAGTAGTGCATCATTAGAAGCAATGCCTTTATTTAAGAATGAAACATTTTCTTTAAAGTCGAATTTATTGAATCCTCAACTAACTGGAATTATTGCAGAGTTTAAAAGACAATCCCCTTCTAAAGGTATTATCAATGCTAAAGCATCTGTAGAAGCGGTGGCAAAAGCGTATACGCAATTTGGTGCTGCAGGCATTTCTGTTTTAACCGATTATCATTTTTTTGGCGGACATATTGATGATTTGTCAATTGCAGTAAAAAATCCAATTCCTGTTTTAAGAAAAGAATTTATTATAGATGAGTTCCAATTGATTGAAGCAAAGGCCTTTGGTGCTTCTGTGATTTTATTAATTGCGGCATGTTTAACCCCAGATCAGACGAAGTCCTTGGCAAGCTTTGCTAAAAGCCTTGGTTTAGAGGTATTGTTAGAGATTCATGATGCTATTGAACTGGGTCATATCACAGATGAAGTTGATTTTGTGGGTATTAATAATAGAAGCTTGAAATCATTTGAGGTCAATATCGAGCATAGCTTAGCACTTAAAAATCAGTTGCCAAAAGGGAAATTAAGTATCGCTGAGAGTGGCATTTACAGTGTAGAAACATTTAAGCTTTTAAAGCAGGAAGGCTTCAATGGTTTTTTAATGGGGGAGTACTTTATGAAGCAGGAAGATCCAGCAGCTGCATTTGAAAATTTTGTACAAGCAATTAAAACAGATAGCCATGCAGTTTAAAGTTTGCGGTATCACGGATATAGCACAGGCTCAAGCTTTGGAAGCAATGGGGGTGAAGTATATTGGCTTTATTTTTTATCCAGCTTCAAAACGTTATGTGTTGGATAAATTAAACTTAACTGAGTTGGCAAATTTTAAGCCAGTAGTTGCAAAAAAAGTAGGCGTATTTGTGAATATGGAATTAGAGGAACTACTGCAAATTGTAAATAATGCGGGATTGGATATGGTGCAATTGCACGGGGATGAAACACCGGAGTTTTGTGCAGCTGTTCGTGAACATGTAAAAACCATTAAAGTTTTTAGAGTAGGTGCTGAAGTACCCGCATTTGTACCATTTGAAAATGTAGTGGACTATTTCTTATTTGATACGGACAGTGCTTTATATGGCGGAACAGGCCAGCATTTTAATTGGGAATTAATAAAGGGTTCTACTATCCCAAAACCTTATTTTTTAAGTGGTGGAATCGGGCCCAATGATATACAAGGGGTGCAAGTGATGGAAAAAACAAAAGCTGGTAAAACCTTGGAAGCCTTAGATCTAAATAGTCAATTTGAATTAGCCCCAGGAGTAAAAAATTTAGAAAAAATTAAAACTTTTATACATGCATTCATTTAACGAATCCATTAACTACCAACAACCTAATTTAGAGGGTTATTATGGTGCATTTGGTGGCGCGTATATTCCAGAAATGCTATATGGCAATGTGGAGATTTTGAAAACGCAGTACTTGCAGATTATGGATGACCCTGCATTTAAAGCCGAAGTAGCTGCCTTATTGAAAGATTATGTAGGTAGGCCAACTCCATTATTTTATGCCGCTAGATTGAGTGAAGAAATTGGTGCTTCCATTTATTTGAAGCGAGAGGACTTATGTCATACAGGTGCACATAAAATAAACAATACGATTGGTCAAATTATTTTAGCTCAAAGATTGGGTAAGAAAAAAATTATTGCTGAAACCGGTGCTGGTCAACATGGTGTAGCAACTGCAACGGTATGTGCTTTAAAAGGAATGGAATGTGTGGTGTATATGGGAGAAAAAGATATTGAAAGACAAGCACCCAACGTAGCAAGAATGAAAATGCTAGGAACGAAAGTGGTACCTGCTACCAGTGGTAGTAAAACTTTGAAAGATGCCACGAATGAAGCGATACGTGCTTGGATCAATGAGCCAGATACAACCCATTATATTATTGGTAGTGTGGTAGGTCCACATCCTTATCCTGATATGGTAGCACGTTTTCAAAGTGTGATTAGTGCAGAAATGCGTACACAATTAAAAGATAAAACGGGCACTGAATTACCAACACATGTGGTGGCTTGTGTAGGAGGTGGTAGTAATGCCGCGGGTGCTTTTTACCATTTTTTGAATGAGTCCTCTGTTGAACTGGTTGCTGTAGAAGCTGCAGGACATGGGGTGCATTCTGGTATGAGTGCTGCAACCACACAATTAGGAAGTACTGGTATCCTTCATGGTAGTAAGAGTATAGTGATGCAAACAAAAGATGGACAAGTTGTCGAACCGCATAGTATTTCTGCGGGATTAGACTATCCAGGTATTGGACCATTGCATGCATTCTTATATGAAAGCAAAAGGGGAACCTTTATGAGTGCGACAGATGAGGAAGCTTTAGAATGGGCATTTCATTTATCTGAAATAGAAGGAATCATTCCTGCGCTTGAAACCGCACATGCTTTCTCTGTCTTGCCTAAAATGAATCTTAAGCCCACAGACGTCGTTATTGTTTGTTTAAGTGGAAGAGGAGACAAGGATTTAGCGACTTATATGCAAGCAATGGATTTGAAATAATAATAGTCATTTGAAACGGACCAAAACGTTTCTTGAAAAATATACAATATGTCAAGGTTAGTTGAGTTATTTAAACAAAAAAATGAGCGTGTATTAAATGTATACTGCACTGCAGGCTATCCTCATTTCAATAGCACATTGGAAGTCATGGGTAGTTTGCAAAAAAACGGCGCCAATATTATTGAGTTAGGTATGCCTTATAGCGATCCATTAGCAGATGGAGAAGTCATTCAAAATAGTAGTCTTATTGCACTAGGTAATGGCATGACAATAGATAAATTGTTTGAACAATTGGAGTTGATGCGTCAAACAATTCATATACCGGTTGTCTTGATGGGTTATATGAATCCAATTTTACAATACGGATTTGAGGCTTTCTGTAAAAAAGCAAAAGCAGTAGGAGTAGATGGGTTGATTTTGCCAGACTTGCCCTTATATGAATTTGAAGCAGAATATGGCATAACGATAAAAGAGAATGGGTTAGATTTTATTTTTTTAGTCACTCCTGAAACACCTGAAGAGAGATTGAGGAAGCTGGATAGTTTGAGTACTGGATTTTTATACGCTGTAAGTTCATCTGCCACAACAGGTACAGACAAAGATTTTACAAAGGTTGCTTTATACCTTGAAAAATTGAAATCAATGAATCTAAAAAATCCAATCTTAGTTGGATTCGGAATTAAAGACAAGGAGAGTTTTGATGCCGTGAATGTGTATACAAATGGAGCCATCATTGGATCTGCATATATACAGGCTTTGTCTAAGGCGGAAGCTATTGAAATAACAACTGCTCAATTTTTAAACGAGGTATTAGGCAACTAGTTACTCAAACAGACTTTATGAACATAGCTATTATAAAATACAATGCAGGAAATATTCAATCTGTGCTCTATGCATTAGAAAGATTGGGTGTTACAGCAACTGTGACAGATGATCCATCGGTTCTGGCAACAGCTGATAAGGTTATTTTTCCTGGTGTGGGTGAAGCGAGTACAGCGATGGCTTATTTGAAAGCCAGAAATTTAGATCAACTTATTAGTTCTTTAAAACAACCTGTCTTGGGTATTTGTTTAGGAATGCAATTGATGTGTCAGCATTCTGCTGAAAATGATACCCCTTGTTTAGGGATTTTTAATGAGCATGTACTTGCATTTAAATCAAATGAAGCAACGATTAAAGTCCCTCAGATTGGCTGGAATACCATCAGTAATTTAAAAACGGGTTTATTTAATGGGGTAGCAGAAAACAGTTTCGCCTATTTTGTACATGGGTACTATGCTGGGTTAGGCAATAACAGCATCGCAACAACAAGTTATATCCTGGACTACAGCAGTGCACTTCAAAAAAACAATTTTTATGGGGTACAGTTTCATCCAGAAAAATCTGCAGCTGTGGGTGAAAAAATTATTCAAAACTTCTTAGCGCTTTAATTATTTACAATATGCAAATTATACCAGCCATAGATTTAATAGAAGGAAAATGCGTTCGATTGACCGAAGGAGACTATGCCCAAAAGAAGATTTATAACGAGGACCCTTTGGAGGTAGCCAAGCAATTTGAAGGCGTGGGCTTAATGCGATTGCATTTGGTGGATTTAGATGGCGCAAAAGCAGGGGAAGTCGTTAACTGGAAGGTGTTAGAAAAAATCGCCAACAAAACAAATTTGAAAATTGATTTTGGCGGCGGTATTAAAACCGAAGCCACTTTAAAAACTGTTTTTGATACAGGGGCCACTTATGCCACCATTGGAAGTCTTGCAGTCAAGAATAGAGAGACATTTGAAGAGTGGATTGCACGATTTGGTGCCTCCTTATTTATGTTAGGGGCAGATGTGTATGAAGAAAAAATTGCTGTTGGGGGGTGGGTTGAAAAAACAAATATCGACGTGTATGATTTTATCGATTCATATATGGATAAAGGTGTTTCACAACTTTTTTGCACAGATATTCAAAAGGATGGTAAACTAGAAGGGCCTTCTTTAGATTTGTATCAAAAAATCATTACCAAATTTCCTACCCTTCAATTGATTGCAAGCGGAGGAGTTAGTCAATTAAATGACCTAGAAGATTTAAGGCAAATTGGTTGTGCTGCAGCTATTGTGGGGAAAGCGATTTATGAAAATAAAATTAGTTTAGAGGAGCTTTCAAATTTTTAAAATCCTACTTAAAAAAGATCAAATAAATCGATTGTATATATCAATGAAATTATGTTAACAAAAAGAATCATACCCTGCTTAGATATCAAAGATGGCCGAACTGTCAAAGGCGTCAACTTTGAACAAATTCGGGATGCAGGAGATCCTATAGAATTGGGGGCTTTGTATGCAAGTCAAGGTGCAGATGAATTGGTTTTTTTAGACATTACAGCAACAGTCGAGAAAAGAAAGACCTTGAGTGAATTGGTGAATAAAATTGCACACAGAATCAATATACCTTTTACTGTTGGTGGAGGTATTAAAACAGAAGAAGATGTAAGCGTTTTATTGCAAAACGGAGCTGATAAAATTTCAATCAACACCGCTGCCTTCATGGATCCATCTACTATCAATCGATTTGCTAAAAATTTTGGAAGTCAATGTGTGGTATTGGCCATTGATGCTAAATGTGAAGCAGATAATAATTGGTATGTTTATTTAAATGGTGGAAGAACCAAGACAGATAAATTAGTGATTGACTGGGCAAAGGAAGCGGTGGATTTAGGTGTTGGAGAAATTTTATTAACTTCCATGAACCATGATGGAACAAAGCAAGGTTTTGCTTTAGACATTACTGTTCAACTAGCTGAATTACTTCCGGTGCCCATCATTGCATCTGGTGGCGGCGGAACAGAAGCCCATTTTTTAGACGTGTTCACAAAAGGGAAGGCAGATGCTGCATTGGCTGCTAGTATCTTTCATTACAAAGAGATTGCTATTCCGGATCTAAAAAATTACTTAAAGGGCAATGGGATTTCAATTCGTTTATAAACTTAATAAATAGAAATTATGAATATCGATTTTTCAAAATATGCGGATGGACTTGTTCCTGCAATTGTTCAAGATGCGACAACAAAAAATATACTCATGTTGGGGTTTATGAATCAAGCTGCAGTGGATGCAACTTTATCATTACAAAAAGTCACTTTCTTTAGTCGTTCTAAAGACAGGCTTTGGACAAAGGGAGAAGAAAGTGGCAATCATTTAAATTATATCAATATGGCTTTGGACTGTGATCAGGATACTTTATTGATTCAGGCAAATCCTGTTGGTCCAGTTTGTCATACAGGGACGGATACATGTTGGGGGGCTGATAATAAGTATAACGAATTGGACTTTATTGCCAATTTGGAAGATGTGATTGAGCAAAGAAGAACCGCTGCGCCTGAAACTTCCTATGTAGCTAGTCTTTTTGCAAAAGGCATCAATAAAATCGCTCAAAAAGTGGGAGAAGAAGCGGTTGAAGTTGTTATTGAAGCTAAAGACAATGATGATAACCTGTTTTTAGAGGAATCTGCAGATCTTTTATTCCATTATCTAATGCTCTTACAAGCGAAGGGTTTCAAAATGGTAGATGTGGTTAAAATATTAGAAAAGAGACATAAAGCCTAGTCCTTAACCACATTTAATTTCTATATTTGAGTCTTATTAATGAACAAAATTCTATGAAAAAAAATATAATCGCAATCGCATTGTTATTTGCTGCTCCATTTTTAAATGCACAATCTTTGACGATTCAAGGTAAATTGGCTAATGTAAAAGATTCGTCCGTTATTGTTTTAATTGATGGCGTAACGAATAAAGAAGTAAGTACCGGCAAAGTAATTGCTGGAAGTTTTAACCTTCAAGCACAGTTGCCTTATCCAAATTTGATGGTATTAAGTATAGATGGTATAACACAGAAATTGCCAATTTTTGTTGGTAACGAAAGTGTAGCCATTGAAGGTGATGTACAAAATATGCTAGGCATCAAAGTAACAGGATCTGCAAACCATGACGTATATAATGTATACATGGCAGCATTAAATCCAAAGATGATGCCTTATGTGATGAATATGCAAGCAGCAAGTCAAGAGAAAAATAACACTAAAAAAGATTCTTTAAACAAAGTTGCTTTGGTGCAATCAAAAGAAATTATTACAAGCTTTAATTCGCTAAGTAAAGCCAATGCTTCATCACCTGTAACGACTTTAATGTTATTGCAGTTTTCTAATATTTTTCCTGAAGTAAAAGATAATCTTGCAACTATTTATCAAGGATTAGAAGGACCTGCTAAAAAAGGACCTTTTGCTGAGTTCATTGACAAAACAATTGCATCAAGTACTTTTGGTCAAATTGGCTCTATATTACCTGATTTCACACAGAATGATCCAAACGGCAAACCTTTTACTTTATCTTCTTTAAGAGGGAAGTATGTATTGGTTGATTTTTGGGCAAGCTGGTGTGGACCTTGTAGAGCAGAGAATCCAAATGTGGTGAAAGCTTACAATAAGTATAAGTCAAAAAACTTTACAGTATTGGGTGTTTCTTTAGACCAAGACAAGGCAAAATGGCTAGAGGCGATTAAGAAAGACGGCCTTGCATGGAATCATGTAAGTGATTTAAAGTATTGGAACAATGCTGTTGCTGCTCAATTTGGCATACAAAGTATTCCAGCAAGTTTCTTAATTGATGGCAATGGAAAAATTGTTGCAAGAGATTTAAGAGGCGCTGATTTGGATAAGTTCTTAGCTGCTAATTTGAAATAATATAGCTATACCAACTTGGTTGGTCAAATACTTTGTATAAAAAAAAGCCTCCGTAATTCGGAGGCTTTTTTAGTCTTTTTAAAATCGATTGATATTATTTTTTGAATACTTTCTTGTACTCAATTTCGTCGAAACCTAGTGCAATGATATTGCCTTCTTTTTCGATAAGTGGCCTACGTATTATAGATGTTTTTTCGGCCATTAAAGCGATGGCAGCTTTTTGATTGGTGATCGTAGCCTGCACCTCTGTCCCTAAAAGTTTCCAGGTAGTTCCTTTTTTATTGATCAATCCTTCCCAGCCAATTTGTTTACACCATTTGGTAAGTTGCGCTATAGTAATGCCTTGCTTTTTATAATCATGAAAGGTGTACTCGATTTTATTTGCTTTCAACCAATCCAAACCTTTTTTTACGGTATTGCAATTAGGAATAGCATAAACGATGTGCGCGCTCATAATTGTTTATTTTACAGTGATTGTTTTAGCAAGCCAGCTTTTAGAAATAGGCTGAAGCCATTCCGTCTCTAGTGTCGCTTTTGTGTTTACTAGATTATTAAAGTAAAGTGTATCCATCGTTAACAAGCCATTTTCAAGTGCATAATTTAATTGCGCTTGAGGTACAGTTTGTACTTTATCTTTTATGAAGAAGGCCAAAAGTGTTCTGTTGAACATTTGCACGCCTGTCATTTGTTCAATGGCTTTAATCACATGAACCGAACTATCTGTGCTGCATCCGCCAACTGTAGTTGTTGTCTCGTCTGCCATGATAACAATGAATTGGCCATATAACACGGTTGCATAACCTTTAACAGCAGCTCCATGACTCTTCCAGCTTGCCACAAAATCTTCTAGTAAAGGTTCTAATTCAAAAATCTCACCCATTGTAAATGTCCTATTCGCTTGGTAGACCCAAACTCTTGATTGAGGGTGGAAATTTTTGGGTAGTATAGTAGGTAAATCAACCATAATAAATTTATTGTATTGCTTTAGCAATGATTTCGGCGATGTCTAATACTTCTGTTTTTACTTCTTCGTCTCTATTTTTAATACCATCCGTCATCATGGTATTACAGAAAGGACAAGCGCTTGCTACAAAGTCGGCTTTAGTTTCAATCGCCTCATCTGCACGGTCCATATTGATCCTTGTAGTTCCTTTTTCTTCTTCCTTAAACATTTGTGCACCACCAGCGCCACAGCAAAGTCCCTTAGATTTACATCTGCGCATTTCTTTCAATTCTATATCCAATGTCTCAAGCACTTTTCTTGGCGCCTCATAGATATCGTTTGATCTCCCTAAATAACAACTATCATGGTAAGTAATTGTTTTTCCTTTCCATTCATTGCTATCAGAAATTTTGATTTTTCCATTTTCAATTAGTTCTTGTAAAAACTGCGTATGATGTATTACGTCATAGTTGCCACCCAATGCAGGGTATTCATTTTTTAATGTATTGAAACAATGAGGGCAGGTAGTGACAATCTTCTTAATCTCATAGGCATTCATTACTTGTATGTTTTGATAGGCCATCATTTGAAACATAAATTCGTTTCCAGCTCTTCTCGCAGGATCACCGGTACAAGCTTCTTCTTTACCAAGAATTGCATATACTACACCAGCCTTGTCTAAAATTGTAGCAAAGGCTTTTGTAATTTTTTGTGCTCTCTGATCAAAACTTCCAGCACAGCCTACCCAAAATAAGACTTCTGGTTTGGTGCCTGCGGCCATCATTTCTGCCATTGTAGATACTTTCATAGTGCTTTATTTTATGCTTGCTTTGTCCATGCGTCTCTATCGTCCGGAGCGAATTTCCAAGGAGCAAAATTGTTTTCAATATTACTAAACATGCCATTCCATTCTGCGGGGGCATTACTGTCCTCCATAATCAATGACCTTCTCAACTCTAAAATAATATCCAAAGGAGAGATGCTAACAGGGCATTCTTCCACACATGCATTACAAGTAGTACATGCTCTTAGTTCTTCGACCGTAATATGATCATTTAATAATGTTTTACCATCATCAACAAATTGACCATTTTTATTAATATTCTTTCCTACAGTTTCAAGACGATCTCTAGTGTCCATCATAATCTTACGAGGACTTAATAATTTACCCGTGCTATTTGCTGGACAAGCTGCGCTACATCTCCCACATTCTGTACAACTATATGCATCCATTAAACTCTTCCAGCTTAAATCCATCACATCTTTTGCGCCAAATTTTCCGGGTGCTTGTGCATCTGTAGGTGCTAGCTCTGGTTGCATCGCATACAACACTTCATTTTGAATAGCGACCATATTGTGCATTTTGCCCTTAGGTTCAAGCGATGCGTAATAAGCATTTGGGAATGCCAATACGATATGTAAATGCTTTGAATAAGGTAAGTAGTTCATAAAAGCATAAATCCCAAGAATATGCATCCACCATGCTGTTTGTTCAATGACATGCAATTGGTGTGTTGTGAAATTCTGGAAGAGTGGCTTCATTGAAGAGGAGATGATGAAGTTGGCAGAAGGATCTGCGGCATTCATGATCAAAAATAAGCTCATCAACACAATCTCAATTACCAAAATTAAATTGGCATCTGTTTTAGGCCATCCAGTAAGATCGTTACTAACAAAACGCTTTAATCGAATGATATTTCTTCTTGATAAAAAAACAATACATGCTACTAAAACCAAAGCTGCTAAAACTTCAAAACTATTAATTAGGAAAGGATAACAGCTTCCAAGATAGGGTTCGAAAAAACGGTGCGTTACAAATAAGCCATCAATGATAATTTCTAGTAATTCAATATTGATGATAATGAACCCAACATATACAATAAGGTGAAGCAATGCTACAGGGATATTGCGAAACATTTTCTTTTGCCCCAAGGCCAATAAAAAAACATTCTTCCATCTTTCAATTGGTTGGTCATTTATTTCTATTGGTTTTCCAAGGTTGATATTTCGCTTAATTTCAAGCAGCTTTTTAGTAAAACTAAAAAAAGCGAAGATTGATACGACTAGGAAAATTATACCGCTAATGAATTCCATGGTTAAATGCAATTTGACTGAGCCACGAATTTAATCCATTTCTTGATGTCTTTTACTTAAAATACCCTCAAATAATACACAGTTTCTTGTTAAACTAATATAGGATTTATGGGCTTTTTTAAGCAGAATTATTTAATTTGCCCCTATTATATATAGGTTATAAAAAGTTCATTATGAATCAAGAGATAGATCAAAAAATTGCAAGCTGGTTAGATGGTAATTTCGATGAAGCAACAAAGGAAGAAATAAGATCATTGCAAGCCAATCAACCCGATGTCTTACAAGATGCTTTTTATAAAAATTTAGAGTTTGGTACAGGGGGATTAAGAGGAATTATGGGTGTCGGAACCAACAGGGTAAATAAGTATACAATTGGAATGGCTACCCAAGGTTTTTCAAATTATCTATTAAAAACCTATCCAAATGAAACTATTTCAGTTGCAGTTGGACATGATAGCAGAAATAATTCAAGGTTCCTAGCAGAAACCACAGCGCAGGTTTTTGCAGCCAATGGCATTAAGGTGTATTTATTTGAGGCTTTAAGACCAACTCCTGAGTTGAGTTTTGCGATTCGTAATCTTAAATGCAAAGGCGGGGTTGTTTGTACCGCGTCACATAATCCAAAAGAATACAATGGTTATAAAGCATATTGGAATGATGGTGGCCAGTTGGTACCTCCACATGACAAAAATGTAATAACAGAAGTTGAAGCGATACAGTCTTTAGAGGAAGTGAAATGGAATGGCGGAGATGCTTTAATCGAATTGATAGGTGCTTCAATGGATGAAGCCTATATTAAAATGTTAACTTCTTTGAGTGTATATCCAGAAGTGATCGCTGAACAAAGTGATTTAAAAATTGTCTATACCCCAATTCATGGCACAGGTATTACCTTGGTTCCAAAAGTATTGGAAGCTTATGGTTTTAAGAATGTCCATGTAGTAGAAGAACAGTCTAAGCCGGATGGAAACTTCCCAACTGTGGCTTATCCTAATCCTGAGGAAAGTGAGACGATGAGTATTGGTCTTGCAAAAGCGAAAGCCTTGGATGCGGATATTTTATTGGGGACCGATCCAGATGCAGATAGAGTTGGTATTGGTGTAAAGAACCACCAAGGCGAATGGGTTTTAATGAATGGAAACCAGACTGCCGTATTGGCTTTTGCTTATATGATGGAAGCTAGAAAAGCAAAAGGAATTGCACAGCCAAACGATATGGTGATCACGACAATTGTAACAACAGAAATGATCAATGAAGTAGCGAGACAAAACAAGGTGGCTTGTTACAATGTATTAACAGGATTCAAATGGATTGCTGAATTAGTGAAAGAAAAAGAGGGCAAAGAAAATTATATCATTGGCGGTGAGGAAAGTTTTGGTCTAATGATTGGGGATCAAATTAGAGACAAAGATGCAGTGAGTGCTGTCGCGCTTTTATGTGAAATGGCTGCCTATGAAAAAAGTAAAGGCAGGTCATTATTTGATAAAATGATAGAGCTATATATGCAATATGGCTTTTATTATGAACACTTAATTAGCATCACTAAGAAGGGGATGAATGGTCAACAAGAGATTGCAGATATGATGGAAGGGTATAGAAAACAACCCCCAACAGAAATCGCTGGATTGAAAGTGGCAACTTTATTAGATTATCAATTACAAGTTTCAACCAATCTAATCACAGGGGAGAAAACTAAAATCGATTTGCCAAAGAGTAATGTATTGCAATTTGTGACAGAAGATGGTTCAAAAATTTCTGCAAGACCAAGTGGGACGGAGCCAAAAATAAAATTCTATTTTAGTGTGAATGCCAAATTGGAAAACAGGGCTTCTTTTGATACGGTGTATGCTCAATTGCAAGATAAAATCAAAAGCATTATTGTATCAATGCAGTTAAACTAGAATAAACATGCAAGAAATAGTGCCTACAGGAAGTTCTAAGCGCAGGGAGATGGTGGATGGCTATCGCCATAAAGGGATGCGTGAAGATTTGGTAGAGTTATTAAAAACGAAAGGAATTACAGACGAAAAAGTATTGTCTGCAATAGGTACCATTCCAAGGCATTTCTTTTTAGATTCTGTTTTTGATCATATCGCATATGAAGACCGTGCATTCCCAATTGCCGCGGATCAAACAATTTCACAACCCTATACAGTGGCTTATCAGACACAATTGTTAAAGATAAAGCCAGGACAAAAAGTATTAGAAATAGGAACGGGTAGTATGTATCAAACAGCAGTATTATCGGCTGTAGGGGCTAAAGTGTATACGATAGAAAGACAGAAGCAACTTTTTGATTTGATTCAATACTTTGAACATATAAAGCAATATAAAAACATTCATTTCTTTTTTGGAGATGGCTTTGAAGGCTTACCAGATCTAGCCCCATTTGATAGAATTTTAATCACTGCTGCTGCGCCTAAAATACCTGAAAAATTGTGGGAACAATTAAAAGTGAATGGGAAGATGGTTATTCCATTAGATTTGGAAGATGGAACTGCCCAAAGAATGCTGCGCATCACTAAGAAAAAGGATGGGCAAGAAAAAAGAGAATCCTTTGAAGAATTCTCTTTTGTTCCGATGTTGGAAGGTAAAACTTCCAAATAATCTATCTACTAATTTATTGTTGTTGCATCTGGTCCATTCCCCCGCCATCTTGCATCTTCGTGCTTTTTCTTCTTAATAAATTCACATCAAATTTACCAAAACGGTAAGAGAAGTTTAATCTAAAGAATTGCTGATCTCTTGTTCTAGTTACGTTTTGTGTAAAGTATAAACTCTCCGAATATGTCTGAATGACTCTAGTCTTAAATAGATCACTTACACTAAAAGTTAAAGAGGCTGTTTTTCCACCTTTTAAAGTCCAGTCTTTTCTTAATGCTAAATCAAATTCATAGTTCGGAAGATTGTAACCCTGTGCTGTTGATTGAGGGCCGCCAAAACCACCACCGCCGCCACCGAATCCGCCACCGCCTCTGCCACCACCGCCGCCTGAGTTACCACCTGGAGGTAAGATTGTTTTAGCTTGGTATTGTCCACTAAATTGCAATGACAAGCCTTTCACTAGTTTAAAATTATGATTCATTTTACTAAACCAGCTAGTCAGGTTATTGTTAACATCTTGACCAGGGATAGTTGCGTTGATTTCTGACTTAAACAAATTAAAACTTAAGTTCAAATCCCACCATTTTGTGATAGTCGTTTTGTTGCTTATCTCCAATCCATATACTTTAGAAGTATTTGCATTAATGAATGAGCTATAAAATGCACTATCATTATTGATAGGGTTGATATCTTTATAAATGTAGTTTGTGATCAAATCGGTGCTGTATTTATAATAAGCAGTCACTAATAAGTTAGAACCCTTTTTGTATACATTATTATAAGCTACTTCAAATGAATGGGTGAATTGAGGTTTCAATTTTGGATTACCAACTGAAATATTTAAAGGATCGCTATAATCTGCAAAGGGTTGTAATTGGAAAGGATTTGGTGCGTTAATACGCTTTGAGTAATTAAATTGAACATCGTTTTTATCATTCAACTTGTAGCTCAAGAAAGCACTAGGAAATAAAGATATAGGCAATTTGATTATTGATTCCAATGAATCTTGTCCTTGCTTATTCAAGACATTCACTGTGTACTCTCTGCTTTCTACTCTAAAACCTAATTGATAACTAAGATTATTATTTTTACCTCCAAGATTGGTATAAGCTGCTAAAATTTCCTCACGGTATTTTAATTGATTACTAATGCTATTAACAAGTACTTCGTTTCGGTATTGATCTCTTGCATTGAATTCATCACGATTATTCATTCTTACACCGGCTTCAAACTTTGCATTGTTCTTGAATAATCTTTCATAGTCTATATTGGAGGTATAATTTTTATTGTACCCTGATCCAGTCGTTCTTTGATTGATGATAGAAGAATTGATTAATGAATTATTATCATTGTTACTTTCGTTATAATTAAAATCTGCACTTAATTCATGTCCTGTTTCAGCAAACAAATGTTTGAAACTTGCTTGTGTTCCTTTATTTAAAAAGGAAAAAATGGAGTTATTATTTAATCCAATATTATTATTTCTATTTACACCATTGAAAATAGAATCTATTGTTTGAGTGGATGAATTTTCAAAATCTCCTTGTACGATATTGCCGAATAAGGAAAAAGTATTTCTATTATCGATCAAATAGTCAAATCCTGCTCTGTAAAAAGAGAAAGCACTTAATCCGATATTGTCGGTATAGGTACTAATACTTGTTGGCACTGGCGTTAAAAGAAGGTCTCTTACATTGTCAATTGTGCTTAAAGATTTATTATTTCTGATGTTTCCGCTTGCAGAAAAGTTAATTTTATTGGTTCTTAAATTAAGGTCACCACCTCCAGTAATTTTACCACGCATGTCTACACCTGCTCTTATTCCACCATTATAGCCATTCTTTTTATTCTTCTTTAAAACGATATTTAATATACCTGCATTGCCACCCGACGCATCATATTTTGCAGAAGGGTTGGTAATAATTTCAACCCTGTCAATAATATCAGCAGGTATTTGATCCATTGTCAATGTAGTCGGACGATTATCAATTAACAAAGTAGGAGTGGCATTTCTTAAGGTGACATTACCATCAATATCCACGTTTAAGTTTGGGATATTCTTCATGACTTCCACCGCAGTTTGACCAGTACTAGCCAAGTTCTTATCTACATTGAAAATTTTCCTATCAATGCCCATTTCAAATTGAGGCTTAGCAGAACTTGTTACCGTAACACTTTGTAATTGTGTAGCGTCTTCTTCTAATTTAATATTGCCTAAATCCTTATCCACCAATGCCATCATGTCCTGTGGATTGCCATTTGGTTTAAAATTAAAGCTGATTTGTTTTTCTAATTTTTTGTAACCAATACCCGAAATAACTAATTTGAAATTACCCATTACAGATAAGTTGTCAAAACTGAAATCACCGTTTGCGGCACTAATCATTGTACCAAGAATCACCTCTGTGGCTTTTTTTGTTGTTGGATCAAACTTGCTACCTTTTAATTGAACCGTAGCGCCATCAATGCCTTTTTTATTTGCGTCTACAATTTTCCCGTAAAAATGACCCATATTCATGGAGCCGCCGCCTGCACCTGCAGGACGACCAGTTGGTATTTGGGCGAATAATGAAGCTTGAATCAATAATGCACTAAAAATTATGGTAAGTTGTTTCATATATGTTTTTGTGATCTTTTAGACCAGTTTGCTCGAATTTTGTTTAATTTATAACACAAATTTCGGCTTAATGTTTAAAGAAAGGCGCTTGTAAAGTATAAGCGGTTAAATAAGAGGAAGAGTTAATGCAATGAAGATTCCCCATATAAGACCTAAGCCAAATGCGACCCATCTCAAAGGCTTAGTTGTATTGTTGATTTTCTTGTATACGATCCCGCTAAAATGAGACTGCCATTGCTGTTGAAGGTCTTTATTCAAATTAGTACTAAATTGATTCAAAAGTGCTGGAAAAAGCACCTCTAATTCCTCCATAAAGATGCCCTTTAGTTCTTCTATTGTCTTATCACCAATAAACATGGAGATCATGGGCATTTTTTGACCCAATTTATGCCTGAAAAAATCGTCTAATTTTTCATTAATTACAGGCTTTAAGGACTCAAAACTATCATTTTGAGAAATCTGTGGTAATAATGTTGTTAAATCGAGTGAAGAAACCCATTTGTTGGCAAGGCTTTCCCATTTCAAGGTACTTATTTGAATAGGTCTTAATGGATAAAAAATCAATTTTACCAATCCCCATATTAGTAACCAACCAAAAACACCAACAAATAATGGAATGATAATAAAATTCATGTTTTGAGTTTAAAACTAAAAAACCTATCCCGAATCGGGACAGGTTTTTAGGGGGAGAACGATGGGTCTCGAACCCACGGCCTACAGTGCCACAAACTGTCGCTCTAACCTACTGAGCTACGCCCTCCATTTGGGGTGCAAAAATACGTTAATTCAGTAATCTATAAAATTAGTTTTGCATGTTTTTATAAAATAATGGTAAAAAAGGGGCTAAAAATTGAAATTGCTGTGCAAGATTGCCTTTTTACGCTATTTTTGAAATCCTACATGCACGATATTATGACATACGTAAAACAAAATAAGTGGAAAGTTTTTGCCACAGTATTCCTTTTTGGCGCTTTATTCTTTGCATTTAACACCTTTAAGACCGAAGCTCAAGAATCTCCAGAGTTGAGACAAAGAAAATTATTGTCTACAGTCGGACATTTATTAGAATCAGAACATTATAGTCCAAGAAGAATTGACGATGATTTTTCTAAGGAAGTTTTTGCTGCTTATTTTAAAGCATTGGATCCAGAAAAAAATATTTTCCTACAAACGGATGTAGATGCGGTTTCTAAATACAATACAACAATTGATGACGAAATTCATGGAGCAACGATCGAATTTCAACCTGCTGTAAGTGCAATGTATGAAAAACGTATTAAGGAAGTGAATGCTTTATTTAATCAAATCATGGATCGTCCATTTGATTTTAGCAAAGACGATTCAGTTCAATTGAATGCAGATAAAATGGCTTATCCAAAAGACGAGGCAGATAGAGCAAGGCGATGGGAGATGATGTTGAAATATAGAACCATCGAGCGCTATGCAAGTTTGATTGAAGAAAGAACTAAGAATAAAGACAAAGAAAAATTTGTGATTAAAAATGATTCAACTTTAGAGGCAGAATCAAGGGCTTATATAAAGAAATCATACAAGAAAAGACTAGAGTCTTTTGAAAAAACATTTACAAAAGAAAAGCGCTTTGAATTATTTTTAAATTCCATCACAGGATTGATGGATCCACATACGGACTATTTAGCGCCGGTAGAAAAAAGATCATTTACTGAACAAATGAGCGGTGTAATTTATGGCATTGGAGCGCAGTTGACACAGGATGATTTTGGTATTCGTATTGCTAGCATTCAGCCAGGAGGTCCAGCTTGGAAATCTGGACAAATCGTCGTGAACGACGTCATTGTAAAGATTGCGCAAGGTGCAGAGGAGCCAGTGGATGTATCAGGATATGAAACGACTGATGCGGTAAAATTGATTAGAGGAAGTTTAGGAACAGAAGTAAGATTAACTTTCAGAAAACCTGATGGCTCTTTTAAAGTTGTTTCCTTAATAAGAGAAAAAATAGTGCTTGACGAAGGGTATGCAAGAAGCGTGGTGATTCAAAAAGGCGAGGATAAATATGGTTATATATTATTGCCAGATTTTTATGCGGATTTTGAAAGAGAAGATGGACATAGATGTTCAGAAGACGTTGCTGCTGAAATTAAAAAATTAAAAGCGGAGAATGTAAAAGGGATAGTAATAGACGTACGTTTTAATGGCGGCGGATCTTTATACGAAGTAGTTCAAATGGCTGGATTATTTATTGATAAAGGCCCTGTTGTTCAAATTAGAAATAAAGAAGGTAGATCTCAAACGCTATACGATGAGACAGCTGGTATCTTGTATGATGGGCCATTAGTTGTAATGGCCAATGAGTTTAGTGCTTCTGCAAGTGAAATTTTCGCTGGAGCTATCCAAGATTATAAACGTGGTATTGTGATAGGCAGTTCGTCTACCTATGGGAAAGGCACTGTTCAACGTAATGTAGCATTCGGCAAGCCATTAGATTCATTAGGTATACAAACAGAATATGGCGCAGTGAAGTTAACTTTTCAAAAATTCTATCGCATTACTGGTAGTTCTACACAAAAGAAAGGAGTTGTTCCTGATGTTATTTTCCCAGATGAATACGAATATTTGAAATATAGAGAGAAGGATAGTGAGTCCGCTTTGAGTTGGGATGAAATGGAGAAAGCAAAGTATCAAATATGGCCTAAAAGTGCTGAGTTGACACCAATTATTCAAGCGACGAATAAACGTATTCAAAATGATAGTTCATTGAATCGTTTTAAACAAAATCTACAATGGGTTTCTACGCAGGTTGAAACACCTGTCTATTTAAGATTAGATAAGTTTCAGTCTTTCAAAAAGCAAATGCAAGAGGTGTCAAAGCAGAATGAACAAGCGCTTAAATTAAAAGCACCTATGAAATTAGCACCTGCTAAAGCGGACTATGACAAATTCTATAACAATCCAGATAAATCTAAGCAGGATCGTTATCAGGCTTGGATTAAAGATTTAGCTAAAGATTTCCAGTTGAATGAGTCTAGTAACATATTAGCCGTATTTAATAAAAATACATTGGTTGCAAAAAACAAATAAATTCATGGAGCAGTTGCGTCATTGGCATGTGGTTTATACCAAGCCAAAATGGGAGAAAAAAGTGGATCTGAATTTTGCAAAAAAAGGAATTGAAAGTTGGTGTCCTACACAAAAGAAGGAGCGTCAATGGTCAGATAGAAAAAAAATCATTGAAGAGCCGCTTTTCAAATCCTATGTTTTTGTAAGAACAACCAAAGCAGAATACAACAATGTACTTAGCACTATGGGTGTTGTACGTTTTTTGTATTTTGAAAAAAAGCCTGCTATCATTAGAGACAATGAAATTGAATTAATTAGAAAGTACTTAGGCTTGTCTTATACGAATATTCAAGTAGTGGATATGGGTGAGATGAAGCCAAATACTAAGGTGGCTGTAAACAATGGATTGTTTATGGGACAAAGAGGGGAGGTGGTAAAAGCGGATAAAAAATCAGTTTACGTTAGACTAGATAGCATTAATTTAATGATGATTGTGGAATTCAAACTTGACGAAGTATCTATCCTATAATGGCAATTAAATAGTCCAATCAACTATTTGATTACTCCATTCTGCTCTATAGGGTGTACTAACCCTGATATAATTATCTGTATAACCTTCAAGCATTTCTATGCCACCGTCTGCTGTTTTCTTTACAGATTCGAATAAAACTTTTCTTGTTTCACCTCTATGTGCTTCCGTAAAATATTGCAATTTTTGGTAAGAAAGGTTGCGTAATATTTTATTACGTTCATTACGAACTTGAATTGGTACAATAGGCTTGATGTCTAATGCTTTGGTAGCTGCACGTTCAGAATAAGTGAATACATGCAAGTAAGAAATGTCTAAGCTATGAATGAAATCAAAACTTTCTTTGAAAAATGCTTCTGTTTCACCTGGTGAACCTACAATAACATCTACACCAATAGCAGCATCTGGAATTAATTTTTTTACAAGTTCAATACGCTCTCTATAAAACTGGCTATTGTACCTGCGTTGCATTAATTTCAAAACTGCGTCAGATCCACTTTGTAAAGGGATATGAAAATGAGGCATGAATTTTTTACTTTGAGCAACCCATGCAATGATTTCATCTGTTAGTAAATTCGGCTCAATAGAGGAAATTCTGTATCGCTCAATATTTGTTTCGTTATCCAGTGCTTTGATCAATTCGAAGAAGCTTTCTTCATGTTTCTTTCCACCATCGCCACCTTTACCGAAATCACCTAGGTTGATGCCGGTCAATACAATTTCTTTCACTCCATTTTCGGCAAGGCCCTGTGCTTGTTTCACAACATTTGCAACAGTGTCGCTCCTGCTTTTACCTCTAGCCATTGGGATAGTACAAAAAGAGCAGCTATAATCACAGCCGTCTTGAACTTTCAAGAAAGTCCTTGTTCTGTCATTTACAGAGAAAGAACTGTTAAAGCCCGAAACTGTATCAATATCGCAACTACATATTTTTGTCTCGTCACCTTTTGTAAGGTTTGCGAGATGTTGAACTAAATTAAATTTCTCTGCTGCACCTAAAACCAAATCTACCCCTGGAATAGTGGCAATCTCTTGAGGTTTCAACTGCGCATAACATCCTGTAATGACAATAAAGCTCTCTGGTGCCAATCTTTGAACCCTTCTAACTAATTGACGACATTCTTTATCTGCATTCTCTGTTACGGAGCAGGTGTTGATGACATATACGTCTGCCTGCTCTGTAAACTGCTTCTTTTCAAAGCCTTCTAGCTCTAGTTGTCTAGATAGGGTAGAAGTTTCTGAGAAGTTCAGCTTACAACCTAATGTATGGAATGCGACAGATCGATTTTGACTCATGGGGCACAAAGATAAAAAACCTTGAGGGAACCTGAAAATCTTAAAATAACCTTAAAGATGGCTCAAATTTCCCTTTTTGCTCAGTTTCGATTAAGTTTGCAACTACTAAAATGGACAAAATGGATTTTAAGAAAATCAACAATTTAACAGGCTGGGCAGTTACCTTAATTGCCTGTACAGTTTATTTATTAACGATGGAAGCTTCTGGTAGCTTTTGGGATTGTGGCGAGTTTATCAGTAGTGCTTATAAATTACAAATTCCGCATCCTCCTGGTGCGCCTATGTTTGTGCTTTTAGGTAGGGTGTTTATCATTTTCTTTGGGGACAATCCTCAAACAGCCGCTTTGGCGGTGAACAGCATGAGTGCCATTGCAAGTGGATTCACAATTTTGTTTTTATTCTGGACAATTACCCATTTTGCAAAGCGTATTTTAGAAACAAAATCTGGCGCTGAATTAACAGGCAATCAAATTTTCTTGGTAATGGGCGCGGGTGTAGTGGGTGCTTTGGCTTACACATTCAGTGATTCATTTTGGTATAGTGCTGTGGAAGGTGAAGTATATGCATTAAGTTCATTCTTTACAGCGTTGGTTTTTTGGGCGATTTTAAAATGGGAAGATAAAGCAGACCAACCAGGTGCGGACAAATGGATTATTTTCATTTTCTACATCATGGGTATATCTATTGGGGTCCATTTATTAAACCTATTGACAATACCAGCGATTGTGATGGTCTATTACTTTAGATTATACAAGCCTAGTATCAAAGGCGCATTAGTTGCTTTTTTTATTGGTGTAGTCATCACTGGTTTGGTTCAAGTATTTTTAATCCAGTACACTATTAAGTGGGCTGCTGCATTTGATGTACAATTTGTAAACGGCTTTGGTTTACCATTTTATAGTGGTTTCATCTTCTTCTTTGCATTGGTGATTGCATTGATTGTGTTGGGTATTCGATATGCAAACAAAAAAGAATACTATTTCTTAAAATTGGGTATTTGGTCAACTGTGTTTGTATTAGTAGGTTATTCAACTTATTTGACGACCATGATCCGTTCTAATGCAGATCCTTCAGTAGATATGTACAATGTAGACAATCCAGTAACCTTAGTGGGTTATTTAGGTAGAGAACAATATGGAGATTGGCCTATTTTATATGGTCCTGATTTTGTAGATAAAGCAGAAACAATAGAAGGTAGTGATCAATATGTAAAGACCCCAACTAACTATGAATTTTCTGGAAAAAATTTAAAGCGTGATTGGAGTTCAGCACCTTCTGCCCATTTGTTCCCGAGAATGTGGGATGGCGATAATGATCGTGGACAATTAGATAGTTACCGTGCATTTGCTGGGGTACAAGAAGGCGATGTGCCAACTTTAAGAGATAATATTAAGTATTTTACAAACTATCAATTTGGCTTCATGTACCTGCGTTATTTTCTTTGGAATTTTGCAGGAAAACAAAACGATTTACAAGGTTTTGGGAATGTGCGTGATGGTAATTTCAAAACAGGCATTTCATTTGTAGATAATTTCTTTTTCGGTGAGCAATCTAAAATGCCGGATAGTATACGCAAAGACAATAAAGCAAATAACAACTTATTTATGTTGCCGCTGTTCTTAGGAATCATCGGATTCTTATACCAGTACCAACAAAATAAAAAGGACTTTGTAGTCACTGGCTTATTGTTCTTTTTTACAGGTTTAGCGATTGTGATTTACTTGAATCAAGTAACCTTACAACCACGTGAACGTGATTATGCTTATGTAGGTTCCTTCTATGCTTTTGCAATTTGGATTGGACTAGGTGTTTTACAAGTGGCTGATTGGTTGAGTAAGCTTGTGAATCAAAAAGTAGCAGCTACAATTGCAACATTTGCTTGCTTATTAGCAGTGCCAACTTTAATGGCGCAACAAGAATGGGATGACCATGATCGTGGACAAAAGACTTTAGCAAGAGATATGGCTAGGGCTTATTTAGAGAGTTGCCCTCCTAATGCAATCTTATTCTCTTTTGGAGACAATGATACTTACCCATTATGGTATGCACAAGAGGTTGAAGGAATTCGTCCTGATGTGCGTGTTGTAGTGAATAGTTTATTAGGCTCTGATTGGTATATGCGTGAATTAAGGTATAAAGTAAATAAGAGTGATAAGTTTGATGTGATCTTCACAGAAGAACAAGTTGCTGGAAATAAATTAAATGTAGCTTACTATAGTCCGATGGCTGAGTTTGGAGAAACAACTTACCATAATTTGGATTCTATGTTAAGGTATGTGATTGGAGATCAAACAGGCAGGTATCAAGCGTCTACTCAAGAAGGTCCAGTGAATATCTTCCCTACACATAAGTTCAAGATGCCAGTCAATAAAGCGTTTGCAATAGAATCAGGTATTGCAAAACCAACAGATAATATTGAATCTGAAATGTTGATAGATTTCAATCCGAATAGACAATACATGATTAAGAATGAGTTGGCTATTTATGCAATCATTTCTACCACTCAATTCAAGCGTCCAATTTGCTTTACTTCAACTCAGGAGTTAAAGGATTTAGGCTTGGATCAATATGTACGTCAGACAGGTATGACATACCAATTAGTTCCAGTGAAAGGTGCTTCAGTAGATAATGATGCTTCATATAAAAATATCATGACAAAATTCGATTTCAAAAATGCGAGCAAGTCAAATGTTTATTTTGATGAAGAAAACAGAAGACATTTAAATTCATTGAGGTTAAATATTGCTCAAATAGCGCAATCACTAGTTGCAGCAGGCAAAAAAGACAGTGCGCGTCAAATTTTAAGAAAGTTAGATACGGAAATTAGTTCAAAGAACCTGCCTTATGGTATGTCTTCGAATAGAGGCAATCAGCACAATTATTTTTCTTACTTATTTATGCAAGCAGCCTATGCAGCTGATGATAAAGAGCTAGCTAAAAGAGTAGGTGCTTCAGTTGTAAAGGATCTGACACAACAATTGGCTTACTATAAGTCTTTAGGTACACCAATGTCAGAGGAGCAGTTTATGCAAAATGCAGAAAACGCATATCAAAATAAGCCAACCGAGTTTAATAACAAACAAGGGTCGTTTATTCAAGATATCCTTACTTGTTATCAATTAATCAGCATCATACAAAATTTGGAAAAAGGAACTCCTGTAACTCAACCCTAAATGATGTATAAACTATAAAAAAGGCGCTTCAAATGAAGCGCCTTTTTTATATTAGTATATTGAATTAAAATAATTGGTATCCTTAATGCATCATTGTAAGCAGAGCTGCTACAACCTGGTCAATCTCTTCCTTTGTATTATTTTTAGAGAAAGAAAAACGAATTGTCACAAACTCAGAACCCTTATTCAAGGCATTAATTACATGCGAACCTTGTTGTGCGCCGCTTGAACAAGCGCTTCCACCACTAGCGCAAATATGGTGCATGTCGAGGTTGAATAAAATCATCTCTGTTTTCTCGTTTTTTGGGAAGTTTACACTCAATAAAGTGTATAAACTGCTTCCAAAAGGGTCGCCATTAAAACTTACACCTGGCACTTTTTCAACTAACTGGTCGTGCAGGTATTTTTTTAAAGATTGAATATAGTTACTGTCTTCTTGGTGTTTTTCTGTAGCAATTTCTAATGCCTTTGCAAATCCAACAATACCATAAAGATTCTCCGTGCCTGCGCGCATGTTTCTTTCTTGCGAACCGCCATGAACCAATGGGCTGATCTTTACATTTTCATTGATGTATAAAATACCTACGCCTTTAGGTCCATGAAATTTATGTCCTGCGCCAGTAATGAAATCTACAGGAAGCTTGCTTAATTCAAATGGGAAATGCCCCACTGTCTGCACCGTATCACTATGGAAATAAGCATTATGTTGACGGCATAAATTGCCCACTGCTTCCATATCAATCATATTGCCAATCTCGTTATTGGCGTGCATGATAGAAACAATCGCCTTTTCGGAACTACCTGCTAATAAAGAGGCCAAATGTGCCATATCAATATGGCCATTAGGTAATATCTGGACAAAACTTAATTGAACCTGATGATGTTTTGCTAAATGCGTCACCGTATGCAAAGTAGCATGATGCTCAATGGGCGAGCTAATGATATGTTTACATCCTAAGTCGTTTATCGCAGCGTTTAAGATGGTATTACTACTTTCAGTACCACCACTAGTGAAAAATATTTCCGCTGGTTTTGCACCTAAATTTTTTGCAACTGATTTCCTTGCTTGTTCAATAGCCAATCTTGTCTCTCTACCGTAGCTATAGATAGAAGAAGGGTTGCCAAATTTTTCTGTCAAATAAGGCATCATGGCTTCAAGTACTTCCGGAGCAAGCGGGGTAGTAGCCGCATTGTCAAAATAGATTCTTTGCATGTTTGCTAATTTACTGAATTTTAAGAATTAGCGCAATAATTTTGTCCGCTAATTGATCTGCTGCATCTTGTGATTTCGCTTCAGTATAAATGCGCATAATGGGTTCCGTATTGCTAGAACGTAAATGAACCCATTCATTTTCAAAATCAATTTTTAGGCCATCTACGTCATTCATCGGATAACTTGCAAATTCCTTTTTCAATTGATCAAATATTGTTGACAAAGAAAGACTTGCATTTAAGTCCATCTTTTTCTTACTCATGTAATATGCAGGGTAGCTTGCTCTTAAGTTAGAACAGGTTGTGTCTGCTTTTGCAAGATGTGATAAAAACAAAGCGATACCAATTAAGGCATCTCTTCCATAATGTAAATCTGGAACAATGATTCCGCCATTTCCTTCTCCACCGATGACTGCTTTTTCTGCTTTCATTTTCGTTACCACATTCACTTCACCTACTGCACTTGCATAATAGCTACAACCATGTTTTTCAGTTACATCTCTAAGTGCTCTAGTCGAAGATAAATTGCTAACTGTAGCGCCTTTAGAATATTGTAAGATATAATCTGCCACTGCAACTAGGGTATATTCTTCCCCAAATAAATTGCCGTCTTCACTCACAAAACATAAACGATCTACGTCAGGATCAACTGCTATACCTAAATGCGCTTTCTCTTTCACTACTGTATCGCAGAGTTCGGTTAAATGTTCTTTTAATGGTTCAGGATTATGTGCGAAATCGCCCGTCATTTCTCCATTTAAAACAACAATATCTTCCACACCGATCGCTTTTAACAATGCTGGAACTGTAAATGCGCCAGAACTATTAATTGCATCTACTACAACTTTGAAATCTGCTTTTTTTATAGCATTGATATCCACTAATGGATGGTCTAAGATTGCTTTAATGTGTTTTGTTAAACTGTTGTCATCGTCAATGATTGCACCCATCGCATCTACTGGAGCATAAATAAAATCTTCTTGTTCTGCTAATGCAAGTATTGTCTTGCCTTCTTCGCCACTTACAAATTCTCCTTTATCGTTTAATAATTTTAGTGCATTCCATTCTTTAGGGTTATGACTAGCTGTTAAAATGATCCCCCCATCAGCTCCTTCAAATACAACTGCCATTTCTACCGTTGGCGTCGTGCTTAAGCCTAAGTGCACCACATCAATGCCTAAGGCTAATAAACTTTGTTCTACTAAAGCTTCTACCATTAAGCCACTCATTCTTCCATCACGACCTACAATCACTTTTTTCTTGCCTGCTGATTTCCTGATTAACCAGGTACCATATGCAGATGCAAATTTTACGATATCTATTGGGGTTAGGTTGTCATTTGGACGACCACCAATTGTGCCTCTAAAACCCGAAATACTCTTAATTAATGACATAGTTAAATATTAAAATAAATCTGAATGCAAATTTACTTTAATTTTTTCCACTTCCTTGTATCTTTACCGCATGGGGCTAAGTATTTTTCAACAAATTAAGGACATCGATCAATCCTTGTTTCACCAAATCAATGGGGTTTGGCATCATCCTTTATTGGATACAATCCTTCCTTGGACAAGACATTCAAATAATTGGATTCCATTGTACCTTGTATTGTTAGGGTGGATGGGGTATCAAATAGGATGGAAAACTTGGAAATGGCTTTTGTTTGTCCTATTAAATGTGACGCTGACAGATCAGGTGAGTAGTAGTATTTTCAAACCACTATTTCATCGATTAAGACCCTGCAATGATCCTGCATTATTTGGTAAGACTAGGTTATTATTAGAGCATTGCTCAGGTGGATTTAGTTTCACTTCCTCCCATGCAGCCAATCATTTTGGATTAGCCATGTTCATTTTTATTTCTTGGGGCGTTGTAATGGAAAGGGTTACAAAATATTTTTTTGTTTGGGCGGGCATTATTGCGTTTGCGCAAGTTTATGTTGGGGTGCATTATCCATTGGATATTCTTGGTGGGACCATCATTGGATTGGTTGCAGGGTATTTAATGGCTAAGCTTTATTTAAAATGGGCCGGTCCTATTGAATTCAAAAAATAAGCCCAAGCATTTTATTAAAAAATCATTGACTTCAAATTAGACCTAATGAATAAAAATACTTTTTGGTTAATTCTTTCTGCAATTATAGGGGTCCATATCATTGGCGCTTTTAGTATACCCTTAATGGATATAGATGCGGCGCAATATGCGTCTATCAGTAGGGAGATGTTGGAAAGAAATTCTTTTTTACAGATTTATGATTTAGGTAAAGATTATTTAGATAAGCCTCCAATGTTGTTTTGGTTGTCTGCGCTGTCTATGAAAATATTTGGCATTTATGATTGGGCTTACCGCATCCCATCCTTGTTATTTTTAGGAGTCGCGTTGTTTGCTACATTTCAATTCGCCAAATTAAAATACAATCAAACAATTGCTTATTTAGCCGTCTTGGTATTAGCGAGTTGTCAAGCCTTTTTCTTAATCTCTCATGATGTAAGGACGGATACCATGTTGATGGGATGGGTGGCTTTAAGTATTTGGTTGATTGCTAAATGGACAGAATCTAATAAATGGACGGACTTTATTTGGGCCATGGTGGCTATTGCTGGAGGAATGATGACAAAAGGACCAATTGCTTTGGTTGTGCCGGTTTTGGCTTTTGCACCACAGTGGTTTTTTGAAAAAAAATGGACCTATTTCTTCAAACCAATTTACTTGCTTGGCATTCTTGTCATTGCTGTTTTGTTAATACCAATGAGTTGGGGTTTATACCAACAGTATGACTTACAACCTGGCAAATTAATCAACAATATTCCTATAAAATCTGGGTTAAGATTTTATTATTGGACCCAAAGTTTTGGCAGGTATACAGGAGAAAACTATTATCGTGAAATGAGTTATCCAATTTTTTTGTTGGAGAACATGTTTTGGAGCTTTTTACCTTGGATCTTTATTTTCCTTTGGGCTTTTGTTGCAAAAGCTGTCACCATTGTTAAGGAAGGATTTTTTAAAGTAGGCGCAGAGCGCATTAGTTTTTTTGGATTCTTATTAACCTACTTAGTGCTTTCAAGAAGCCAAGCACAATTGCCGCATTATATATTTGTTGTTTTTCCATTGGCAGCGACCCTTGTTGCAGCGCATTTAGCACCATTGCTTGAAAAGTCGGATCGTTTAAGTATTGCAGTGAAATGGTTTTACCGTTTTCATCTCTTTATATTTTTCATTTTACTATTAGCCATGGGATTAATCATCAATATTCCTTTTGGCAAGATGGGCTGGTGGGGTGTATTCATCCTGTTTGGCACTTTTATTTACATGCTTAATTTATTCATGAGCAAAAAGGGACTTGTTCAAAAGTGGATTACCATGAGTCTTGTATTAATGATTGGCTTGAACCTAATCATGAATAGTTTCTTTTACCCTAATTTATTGAAATTTCAGTGGGGGAATCAATTAGCAAATGCGGCAAATGCACAAAATTTGGATATCAAAAAAGTGGCTACTTATAAGATACCTAATAGCTATGCTTTTCATTATTATGGTCAACATATTTTTCCCGCCATTAAAGACAGTAGCTTATTGAAAGAAGGCCAATGGTTGGTGGTAGATTCATTGCCAGCAAAACAAGTGATGGCAAATTTTCCTAATTCAAAAATCTTGTATAAAGGAAATCGATTTCACGTGACTTTATTGACTTTGCAATTTTTAAATCCTGCAACTAGAGCAGCGGAATTGACGCCATTTATTTTAATGGAACTAAAGAAATAGTGCAATTTTAAATATAGGGTTAATTGCCCTTGTCCGATTTCTAAAAAATAAATTGGGTGGTATTCTTTGGAGAAGCCAATTCAAAACTTTTTCTTTGCCCGCCAACAGTGACGTGAAAAATATTGATTTGATTTGGGTCTATTCCAAATAGTATTTCACAAAAGACATTCAATTGTTTTAGTTGTTTAACATCTTTGATTTCAAAATAACTCCATGTGCTTTCTTTTTGAATTTCAAAGCCAACAAATTCCATTTTATGTTTCACGCCATTTGAACTCAAAACCAATTTCTTTTGCAAGTACTGATTAATATATTTGTTTGCGATTTCTTTTTGACCTGGATTGCTGAGATCTAATTTTACATTGAATTCTTTTTGAATCATTTTCTCTAAATCATCTGTATAAGTACGCGCGCTAATTTCAATTGAAGCCTCTTTTGCATTATGTTCCACTTCGACAACAGATATGTAGAAAGGGTGGAAGGAAGTCATGAACCAAAGCATCCAATGTTTTAAACCAATCCAAGCCATAGTAGTTTATTTTGTGGATACAAAGGTCTTCATTAATTTAACACCAGAAAAATTCATTTATGGACGAACTATTGATGTACGGAAGATTAGGGTTTAAACATATTATTGATCTCGAAGGGGTAGACCATATCTTATTTGTGTTGGCGTTGACCCTTAGGTATGTATGGTCAGACTGGAAGAAAATACTGGTATTAGTCACTTCATTTACCATTGGTCATTCATTGACATTGGCATTAAGTACCTTATCAATTATTGATATTTCAGTGAATTGGATAGAATTAATGATCCCAGTAACCATTCTGATTACTGCAGTATCCAATTTCTGGGTCAAGGATTTTGAATTTAAACAGCAAAATTTGACCCATTATTCTTTAGCCCTCTTTTTTGGGTTGATTCATGGCTTAGGCTTTAGTAATTACCTAAAGAGTTTATTAGGCAAAGAAGCCTCCTTACTTGGCCCGCTCTTTTCCTTTAATATTGGGCTAGAAATTGGACAAATATTGATTGTAGGGGTAATTTTGGCCTTGTCTTATGCCCTAATCACTGGTATAAAAATACCTAGAAATTTGTATGTGCGGTATGGGTCAATCCTTGCGATATCCTTATCTTTACGTATGATCTTAGAACGAATAGGGTCACTTTAAAAAATCGAAAACGAAACAGCAATGAAGAAATTATTGTCTTTTGGAATCATGTGTTTAGCTGCTTTGACAGTGATGGCACAAGATATCCGCAACAATCCAGGTTCAAATCATGGAAACAAGTTTGAACAATTGGGTACAATCTTGCCAACGCCGAATGAATACAGAACGGCAAGTGGTGCTCCAGGTCCTAAGTATTGGCAACAAAGAGCAGATTATGACATCAAAGCGACATTAGACGAGAAGAACTTAATGTTACATGGTGCAGAGACAATCACTTATTCTAACAATTCTCCTGATGTTTTAACTTATATCTGGTTACAATTAGATGAGAATGAGCATAGCACAACTAAAAATGCGGGTTATCCTGATGGAAGTTCAATGGGTAGAGCAATGAGTCCTGCTATGATTGATAAATTAGAAGAAGAAAAAAAGGACAATGGTCTAGGTGTAAATATTTTAAAAATCACCGATCTTTTAGGTGCTAAGTTAAAGTATACAGTGAACAAGACGATGATGCGTATTGAATTACCTACTGCATTAAAACCTGGTCAAAAGTTTGCTTTTAAAGTAGACTGGAATTATAAGATTACAGATAGAATGACTGTTGGTGGAAGAGGTGGTTATGAATTCTTCCCTGAAGATGGAAACCACTTATTCACGATGGCACAATGGTATCCTCGTTTAGCGGTGTATTCAGATTTCCAAGGATGGCAACACCACCAATTTACTGGTAGAGGAGAGTTTGCTTTAACTTTTGGAAATTACAAAGTAGCCATCACGGTTCCTAGTGACCACGTTGTAATGGCAACAGGTGCTTGTCAAAACTATGCGACTGTTTTGAGCCCAGCTCAATTAGCTAGATGGAATAAAGCTCAAACTTCTTCTGAACCAGTTGAAGTGGTGACATTAGCAGAAGCAAAGCAAGCTGAAAAAACAAAAGCAACCACTCAAAAAACTTGGGTATTCAATGCAGAAAACGTGCGTGATTTTGCATTTGGATCTAGCCGTAAATTCATTTGGGATGCCTTGGCTGCAAATGTAGAAGGCAAGAAAGTAATGTGTATGAGTGCTTATGGAAAAGAGGCTTATGGTTTATACCGCCCTTTTTCTTCTAAGGCAGTAGCACATACGATTAAGACTTATTCTAAATTCACTATCCCTTATCCATACCCAGTTGCTCAAAGTATTGAAGCATCAAATGGGATGGAATATCCAATGATCTGTTTCAACTACGGTCGTACAGAAAAAGATGGTACTTATACAGAAGCGACTAAGAATGGTATGTTGGGTGTGATCATCCACGAAGTAGGACATAACTTCTTCCCAATGATTGTGAACAGTGATGAGCGTCAATGGTCTTGGATGGATGAAGGTTTAAATACTTACGTTGAGTATTTGACAGAAGAATTATATGATAACAAATTCCCAAGTCGTCGTGGACCTGCTTTTGCAATTGCAGATTATATGAAATTGCCAAAAGATCAGTTAGAGCCAATTATGACAAATAGCGAGAATATCATTCAGTTTGGACCAAACGCCTATGCGAAGCCAGCAACTGGATTGAATATTTTACGTGAAACTATTATGGGTCGTGAATTATTTGATTATTCATTCAAAGAATATGCAAGAAGATGGGCATTTAAACATCCAACACCTGCAGATTTATTTAGAACAATTGAAGATGCAAGTGCAGAAGATTTAGATTGGTTCTGGAGAGGCTGGTTCTACAGCATCGATCCAGTGGATATTGCAATTGATACTGTAAAGCATGCCGTGTATGACGGATCTGCAGCAGCGCCATCTGCAAGAACTATGCCTGCAAGAGGATTGGCAAAGCCAGAAGTAAATAGCTTCGAAGACATTTCTAAAATCAGAAATAGAAACGATAAGTCAATTGTTTTTTTAACAGATGTAGATACTACTTTAAGAGATTTCTATTGGAGATATGATAGAGGTTTAGAGCCTTACGATACTGCAACAAAGCAACCAGCAATGGCAATGCCTGCTCCTGAAACATTAACAGATGCGGAAAAGGCAAAATATGCAACTGCGAATTTGTATGAAGTGAGCTTCTTGAACAAAGGTGGTTTAGTGATGCCAATCATTTTAGAATTCACATTCGAAGATGGTACAAAAGAAACACAACGATTACCAGCTCAAATCTGGAGAAAGAACGAAAATAAAGTAACGAAGGTGTTCCTGACAAATAAGAAAGCAGTTTCTATTCAATTAGACCCAATGCGTGAAACAGCTGATATTGACGAAAGCAATAACAAGTGGCCAAATGTGGCTGCTCCAAGCAAGTTTGCTTTATTTAAGTCAAAAGGTTTTACTAGAGGCCAATCAATTGGATTGTCTCCAATGGCTGCAAGTCAGAATAAAAAATAAGCTTTAAAGCTGTATAGCTATTAAAAAAGCCGCCTCAAATTGAGGCGGCTTTTTTAATACATCGAAACCAGTGGTTATGATGTATTGCTTTAACTATTTTACTACAATGAACTTGAAAGTTTATTAAGTATGTGCTGCTGCTTTGTAGTTTTTCCATTTGGTAATCGCTGCTTCCATATCAGAAGGTAGTGGACTATCAAAGCGCATCATCTCTTCGGTGGTTGGATGAACAAAACCAAGTGTTGCTGCGTGTAATGCGCATCTAGGACAGGCATCAAAACAGTTGTCAACGAATTGCTTGTACTTGGTATAAATAGTCCCCTTTAAGATTCTATCCCCGCCATATTCTTGGTCATTGAATAAAGTGTGACCTATATGTTTCATGTGCACACGAATCTGATGGGTTCTGCCTGTTTCTAATACACAAGATACAAGGGTCGTGTAATTATAACGCTCAATCACTTTATAGTGTGTGATCGCATGTTTGCCAACTTCCCCCTCTGGGTAAGCATCAAACATTTTTCTGAAAGTTTTATGTCTTGCGATGTGCGCATTTACTGTGCCTTCATCTTCTTCCATATTGCCCCAAACCAAGGCCACATATTTACGTTCAACTGTATGATTGAAAAATTGTTTAGCTAAATGACTTGCTGCTTCAGGTGTTTTAGCAAGTACGATTAAGCCAGTTGTGTTTTTATCAATGCGATGAACCAAACCAAATCTTGGTAAGATCTCTTCGTTTAAATTCGGATTCTGTTTTAATAAATGAAAAGCCACGCCATTTAAAAGCGTACCCGTGTAATTGCCGATACCAGGATGTACGACCATATTGGACGGCTTGTTGATTACCATCAAGGCATCGTCCTCATAGACTATATCTAAATTCATCTCCTCGGGCTTCAATTCCGTGTAATCCGGATTGACATAACTCATATAAACCACTTCGTCACCAGGACGCGTTCGGTAATTGCTTTTAACGACTTTCCCATTTACGGTTAAAAATCCGCCTTCAATACCATTTTGTAATTTGCTTCTAGTTAGGCCTTCAATCCTCATTTGAACCCATTTATCGATACGCATAGGTTCTTGCCCCTTATCTACGATAAAGGTCAGTTTCTCATATACATCCTCGTTCTCTATTTGTAGCTCATCATTTTGTATACTATCCGGTAATGAATCTGGATTCGTACTTTGATGCTTCGCTTTCTCTTCTGTTGACATGTTGCAAAAGTAAGTTATTGCTGCTTAGTTTGTAACTTTGTTCCATGCGTCAACAAGTGATTTTCGAAGATTTAGGGATAAAAGCTTACCAGCCTACTTGGGATTACCAAGAACAGCTGTTAAAGCAAAGCGTCGATTTAAAGGCAGAAGCAAGATCGGAAGGTAAAGAAGCAAGTGAGGCAGCAACCCAACATCGTTTGATTTTAGTGGAACATCCGCCGGTGTTTACTTTAGGCAAGAACGGGAATAGAGCGAATGTATTGGTCTCTGATGAGCAATTAAAAGTATTAGGAATCGAGTATTTCCACATTAATAGAGGAGGAGATATTACTTACCATGGTTTACAACAAGTGGTGGGTTATCCAATTATTGATTTAGATAAATTCAAGCCAGATTTAGGCTGGTACTTAAGAAGTTTAGAGGAAGTAATTATACAAGTGTTGGCCGAATATGGATTGAAGGGCGAAAGAAGTATCGGAGAAACAGGGGTTTGGTTAGAGCCAAATGATCCTTTTGTTGCTAGAAAAATATGCGCCATGGGTATCAAGTGTAGCAGGTGGATTACAATGCATGGTTTTGCATTGAATGTCAATACTGACTTATCTCATTTTGAATTTATTGTTCCTTGTGGTATTCAAGGGAAGACCGTGACATCTCTTGAAAAAGAATTAGGTAAAAAAGTGGATTACGATGAAGTAAAACAAAAAATCAAACATCATTTTGAGACCATATTTGATTGCGAATTGATATAATGTAATCTGTTTTTTAGTTCAACTGAAAGTTTATTCAATTAGAATTTCATTTCCGTCTTTAAAATTTCAAAGTGCCCGTGGGCAAAGATCGATTCCCTTGTAAACCTCCGCTATGAATGACTAGTATAGAGGCGCCTTGCTCAAAATAGTTTTCTTTGATTAATTCATCCACGGCAAAAAGTAGTTTACTTGTATAAACAATATCAGTTGGTATCTTTTCCTTTTCCCACAAGGCATTCATAAACTCAATCATAGTAGGATTCGTTTTAGCATAACCTCCTTGATGAAATTGGTGTAATAAAGTGTAGGGTTTATTTGAATCAAATAGCAGTGTATTAATTTCTTCTTTGATCGAACCCTCATTTTTTAATACAGGAATGCCAATCACTTTTTGATGAGGTAATGCTGCATTAATACACCCCGCAAGCATCGTTCCAGTTCCAACTGCCGCAATAATATAATCGTATTTTTCAGTATCCTGCTCTGTTAAAATTGTAGCAGCACCTTTTGCACCAATAGGTCCATACCCGCCTTCGTCAATAAAATAAATAGAAGCGTTAGAAGAAGGATCTGTAAGAATTGCTTCTTTTTTAGTTTGAAATTCGCCTCTACCTAAAAAAATCAATTCCATTCCATAGGCTTTTGCTTCTTTAAGACTGGCTGTAAGGGGCTCATTATCGTTCGATCTTATATAACCAATGCTTTTTAATCCAAGTTCTTTTGCTGAAAAAGCTAAAGCGACAATATGATTGGAATAGGGGCCGCCAAAACTTGCCACTGTATCTGCGTTACTTGCATTTGCTTCTTGTAGGTAAAACCTAAGCTTGTAAAATTTATTGCCACTTACCACTGGATGCAATACATCCAATCTTAAAATATCAACGGCATGTTGAAGGCTATAAGATGAGATGACTTGTTTATATGGATTTATATGCAAAATTTTATATTTAAGATAAATCAACTAATTTTGGCCACTGTAATGGATCATGAAATTACAATTAAAAAAAGGAAAAATGAGTGCACCGACATTAGTGATTTTAGCAGCAGGGATGGCAAGTAGATATGGCAGCATGAAGCAGACCGAAGGGTTCGGTCCAAGTGGTGAAACAATCATGGAGTATTCTATATATGATGCAATTCGAGCTGGATTTGGGAAAGTGGTCTTTATAATTCGAGCAGATTTTGCGGAAGCATTTAAAGCAGTGATTGAACCAAAACTACATGGTAAAATTGAAACTGCTTATGTGTTCCAGTCTTTAGATAAATACACCGAAGGATTTTCAGTTCCACAGGAAAGAACAAAGCCATGGGGTACAGCGCATGCACTATTATGTACCAAGGGGGAGGTGAAAGAACCATTTGCGGTCATCAATGCAGATGATTATTATGGACAAGCTGCCTTTGAAGAAGCGTATGCATTTTTAACAACAACTTGTTCTGAAAAAGAATATTGTATTCTTGGATATGAACTAGCAAATACATTGAGTGAAAATGGCACTGTTAGCAGGGGCGTATGTAGTTTAGATGCTGCTGGTTATTTAACAAGTATTAAGGAGCGTACAAAGATCTATAGAAAGGAAGGAGCGGGTATTGTATTTGAAGAAGCTGGAGTTGAAACTGCTTTAGCTGATGATACTAGAGTGAGTATGAACTTTATGTGTTTCGCGCCTGGGTTTATTGATTTATGCGAAACAGAGTTTAAAATTTTCTTAGAAAAAGAAGGGCAGGAATTAAAATCTGAATTTTATATTCCTTTTGTAGCAGGAAGATTCAAAGAATTGAATTTGGGTGCAGTAAAAGTAATCCCTACGAATGCGAAATGGTTTGGTGTAACATACAAAGAAGATGCGCCAGGCGTGAAAGCAAGTATTGATGCTTTGATTGATTCGAAGGTATATCCAACAAATCTTTGGAATAACTAAGCGAGCGATTGGTTATTCTATTTAGAGCAACACGATTAGTTCATTAAGATTACGGGAAGGTTCGTGTTAATCAAAAGCACGAACACTGTAAATATAATTCTTGAAATTATTGATTTGCTTTTTTCGGTCTTTTGAGCCTTTCACCTTTTGCTTATTTAACTTAACATTCAAGTCCTTCGTTAATTCATTTGATTCTAAGGTTTCTACCAGATCGAATAGTTTATCAGATTTTATTGCAAATGCAACACCTTCTGCTTGCTTTTGTCTACTACTCATGATACCCACTAATTCGTTTTTATCATTGAATACGGGCGCACCAGAATAGCCAGGGTTGGCACTAATTTGAATTTGGTAAGTATTGCTATCTCCATTAAAGCCAGTTTGAGCACTTAAATAACCTCGGCCGTAAACAATATCATTGTCATTTCTAGGAAAACCTAAAGTGAAAATATCTTCACCAAGTTCACTTGCTTTTTTACGAATTGTAAAAGGCAATGCTTTGGCTTGTTTGTAATCCGTGTCTTCTATTTTCAATAATGCTAAATCTGAATTCTTATCACTGTACACAATCGTTGCTTTGAACTCTTGGCCAAGGCTGTTTACAACAATTGCGCCGTCTCCTTTTAAGACATGGGCGTTTGTAATCACAAAACCTTTGGTATCAATCAAGAAGCCAGAACCGCCACTAATTAATTTTGCATTTTCAGGCACTTTGGTTTTTACCTCATTGATAAGGTGACCTTGTACTTTTTGATTTTGTTCAATTTTCTCAACAGCCTTACTTAATTCTAATATTTGATTACCATTGATACTTGGGAATAAGAAAAGCATCATTGCAGAAGTAAACAAGGCAATGAATCCACCCACAGAAGCTGCGATAGCAGTCACTTTTTTATACTTGCTCCAAAGTTGAATCACTTTGAACGAAGTGGATTGTTCTTCTATAGGAGCCCAAGTGCCAGCTTCAAATAATTGATTGAATACTTGATTGCTTAGTTTAGAGAAATTTTTTCGGCTAGCGTATACTTCCATTTCTCTTAAGAACATATCATGCTCCACCACCATCTGATCAATCTCAGGCGTAGTTTTACGGATCGACTCAAATTGAGCACGCTCTTCAACAGACATCTCGCCTGTTAAATATCGTTCGATCGCTTCCTGTAATTGAATATCATCCATGGTTTATTCTCCTATATTATATTGCGCAAAAAAGAGTTTCTTTAAGCGCATTAAACATTTATATTTCTGGTTCTTTGCATTGTCCGCATTGGTATAACCAAATTGACTAGCTAGTTCCTGCATTCCTTTTTTATTCAAATAGTAACCTTCTAACAAACTTTTACATGGCTCACCAAGACTATTAAGTGCTCGGTCCATAATTGCAAAAGCGGCATCTTTTTTCTCAAACTGATCCAAGTCATCTTCAACAGAGACTGTTTCTTCTTGAGCGCTGAGTGGGGCACTATATTTCCCCATTTGTTGTAACCTCTTTAACCAAAGGTTTTTACAGATAGAGAACAAATAGGTTTTTATTTGACAGGTTAAGGCGAAATTGTCTAATTGTACCTTTTCGTACAATGTGATCATAGCCTCCTGGAAAATATCCCTAGCATCATCAAAAGAGCCATTGTTATTGGTAACAAAGTGCTGAATCATACCAAAATGACTTTTATAGAGGGTTTCCACCGCCTTGGAGTCATTTTGTGCTAACCCCTTTAAAAGGGCTTGTTCGTTCAATTCAGCTTTCAAGATATTAATACGATTAGGGTACAAAAGTAACCCAACTGGGTTAAAAATGACTTCTTTTTAATTTTTTTACAAAAACGAGGTTACCTTTTATCAGATAGGGTATTAAGAGTATAATTTAAACAATTAAAACTCATTCAAATGAAAAAAGTATTCGCAATCTTCGCTATCGCTGCCTTAACTGCATGTGGTGGTGCTTCTACTGAAGCTACAACTGATTCTACAACTGCTACTGTTGATACAGCTGCTGTTGCTGTTGATTCTGCTGCTGTTGCAACTGATTCAACTGCTACTGATTCTGCTGCTACAAAGTAGTAGACGAACCATATTGAGCTGTTGCACTGCTTAGGCAGAACTTTGCCAAGCAACAGTAATCATAAAGATTTCATTTGGCAAGCAATCGTTAAGCCACTTCGTTTCTACGGGGTGGCTTTTTTATTTATTTAGCACCCCTTTCTTAGAAAAATAAGGATGCTAAATAAACCTCTAATGATTTACAGCCCTGCTGGGGCTGCGGTTCATTTAATGACCTTACGAATACTTGTTAGTAAAATGTAAAAAACTTTCTACTTTTAGCCTATTTTAGGGCGTTTTAGCCTATCTTTGTATCACGATGAAAGCAAATAGCAACTGGTTTTACTTTTTCTTTTATTTCTACTTTAACCAAAGTAGCCGGGTAGTATTTGTAAAAGCTTAAACGAAACAACTAAATATACAATCCCGGCTCAAACAGCCGGGATTTTTTGTTTAATTAAATCAGGATAAAAGAGACATTGAAAAAACAAGGATGAATAAAAAAGTAACAATACAAGGATACGAGGGCAGTTTTCACCAAGTAGCTGCAAGGCAGTTTTTTGGGAAAGACGTTGACGTAATTACCTGTGCTACTTTTAGAGACGTGGTAAGAATTGGTGAAGATGCGAAACAATCCGATGGCGCGGTAATGGCTATTGAGAATTCTATCGCAGGAAGCATTCTTCCCAATTATAATTTGTTACAGAAAAGCAAATTACAAGTAATTGGGGAAGTGTATTTATCGATTAGTCAAAACTTAATGGTTTATCCAGGTGTAAAATTGGAAGACATTAAAGAAGTGCATAGTCATCCGATGGCCATTCTTCAATGTTTGGATTATTTGGAAAAGCAACATTGGAAATTAGTAGAATCAGAGGATACTGCTTTAAGTGCAAAGCTGGTTCGACAACATAAGAGTAAACATATTGCAGCAATTGCTAGTAAGCTTGCAGCACAGTTATACGATTTAGATATGATTACGCCGGACATCCATACTTTAAAAAACAATATCACACGTTTTTTAATCATGGTGCCAGCAAAACAAAAAATAGAAATAGCGGATGCAGATAAAGCGTCTATCTATTTTCAAACAGACCACTCAAAAGGTATTTTATCCAAAGTATTGGCTAAGATAGCGCAGGGTGGTGCAAACCTAAGTAAGTTGCAAAGTATGCCTATACCAGGTAGTACTTTCAAATATGGCTTTTATGCAGACATTGAGTTTGATCATAGAAAACAATTGGACAAATTATTGGCGGATTTAAAATTGATGACCAATAGTTTCAAAGTTTTCGGTTTGTATAAAAAAGGTAAAGTTGTAAAAGGATAAACATGAATTGGACGGTAGCAAAAAGATTGGAAGGTATTGGAGAATATTATTTTTCATCCAAATTGCGCGAAATTGATGAACTCAATAAAGCGGGCAAGCAAATTATCAATTTAGGTATTGGTAGTCCTGACTTGCCACCGCATCCAGATGTTGTTAAAGCATTACAAGAAGAAGCTAGCAAGGACAATCAACATGCTTATCAATCTTACAAAGGCGCACCCGTTTTGAGAGAAGCGATCGCCGTATGGTATCAAAAATATTTCAAAGTAGAAGGCATTAATCCTGCTACCGAAATATTACCCCTATTAGGAAGTAAAGAAGGGATCATGCATATATGCATGACCTATTTAAATGAAGGAGATCAGGTGTTAATCCCTAATCCTGGTTATCCTACTTATACAAGTGCAGTTAAATTAGCGGGTGGCACTCCGCTTTATTATGAGCTAACTGCCGAAAACAGTT
>JACCDV010188277.1_pt1 | contig 157792 bp, 149 predicted proteins | sample 7446131 | NCBI WGS metagenome assembly JACCDV01 (sample SAMN15323448, study PRJNA562643) | freshwater metagenome | isolation source: river surface water | place: USA:Blue River Watershed | collected 2017-08-17 | reverse complement strand
TCATCTTAAAAATTAAGACATTTCTAGCATCTTACGCAATGGCTTTTCAGCCTTTTGACGCAAATCCTCGCTTAAAAAAATCTCACCACCAATTTTTTGATCATTTTTAAAAGCAAGATAAATTTTTTCTAAATCGTTAAGTTGCATATAAGGACAGCTATTACAAAGACTACAGCCAGCCTTATCTACAAAAGGACAATCATAAAATTTTGCTGTTTTATTTTTTTGCTGCATTTGATGAATTATATGCGGCTCAGTTAAAACGATAAATTCAGCACCTTGATGATCAGCCACAAATTGTATCAGCGATGAAGTTGATCCAATGTGATTGGCGTATATCAGTAGATTTTCTGGGCATTCAGGGTGCGCAATGACATAAGCTTGCGGATGATGCAATTTTAATTTTACCAGCTCTTTTTCGCTAAATTGCTCATGAACGATACAACTTCCATGCCATAAAATCATGTCGCGACCAGTGATCTTATTGAGATAACGACCCAAATGTTGATCTGGTGCAAAAATAATTTTTTGCTGCAAAGGAATTTGATCAATAATTTTTTTAGCATTTGTTGAAGTAACAATAATATCCGACAAAGCCTTGATTTCGGCCGAGCAATTGATATAAGTAACCACAATTGCATCATGATGTTTTTTTTTGAATTCAGCAAATTGTGCCGGTGGACAGGATTCTTCTAGGCTGCAACCCGCTTTAAAATCAGGAATCAGTACTTTTTTTTGCGGTGATAATATTTTAGCCACTTCAGCCATAAATTTTACACCACAAAACATAATCATATCAGCATCTGTATCAGCAGCTTTGCGCGATAAATCAAGCGAATCACCTACAAAATCGGCAATATCCTGAATTTCAGAATCCTGATAAAAATGCGCCAAAATAATTGCATTTTTCTCTTTTTTAAAACGCAAAATTTCTTTGATTAACTCAGCGTCTGAGAGATTGATTTTATTGTTTGCAGAAGCCAAAGACATAAATTAATTAAGACCAACTAATGAAAAAACTTCGCGCTTGGTTTTATCGGCAATTTGTGCAGCTTTTTTACGCCCTTGACGCAAAATTTGCTCTACAAATGCCCTATCCTGCTTGAAGCGGGCGATATTATACTGGATTGGCCGCAATTTTTCAACTAAAATTTCAGCTAAGTCACCTTTAAACTTGCCATATCCGCTAGTTTTATACTCATCTGCAATAGCGGTTGGATCCTTGCCAGACATGGTTGCAAAGATGTTCAATAAATTGTAAATTTCTGGCCTAGATTCATCATAAGAAATTTCGCTTAAAGAGTCGGTTTTGGCCTTTTTTACTTTTTTTACGATTAAATCAGCGTCATCTTCGAGATTTATGCGCGAAAGATCACTTTCATCAGATTTAGACATTTTTTTTAAGCCATCTTGTAGCGACATAATACGCTTTGTAGCCTTGATAATCATAGGATCGGGTAGTTTAAAATATTCGGTATTAAAGCGACGGTTAAACGCGCCGGCCAAGTCGCGAGTAAGCTCGAGATGTTGCTTTTGATCTTCACCCACAGGCACAATATCAGCTTTGTAAGCAAGGATGTCGGCAGCCATCAAAACTGGGTAGGAATAGAGGCCAAGATTGGCGCGTTGCTGAGCTTGCGCGTCTTCACCAGCTTTATCCTTAAACTGCGTCATACGATCAAGCCACCCCATCGGTGCCAATGTGCCAAAAACCCACGCCAGCTCTGCATGTGCGCTTACCTCGCCTTGAATAAAAAGCGTAGATTTTTGCGGATCCAAGCCACATCCCATATAAACTGCTGCTACATCAAAAATATTCTGCTTTAACACCTTTGGATCCTGTGGCAGTGTAATTGCGTGCAGACTCATCACCCCAAAAAAGCAGTTATATTGATCTTGCAGGCCAATCCAATTGCGAATTGAGCCTAGATAATTGCCCAAATGCAGGTTTCCTGAAGGCTGAATGCCTGATAATACGGTTTTTTTCATAGTTTTTGGCTTATTTTGACTAAAAATCGCAATTTTTTACTAATATTATTGCAATAATCACTAAAGATTATAACATAGCAATCTAGTAAGGCAAGTATATGGTCGCTTGTTTTTTATGCGCCTTTTGGGTGGATAATGAAAATAAGAGGAAAGTCCGGACTCAGCAAGAAATTAGCACCAGTTAAAAGCTGGCTTATAGGCCCGAATTTATAAGGCCCATAAAGGGAAAGTATCACAGAGAATATACCGCTTTTTGGCTCACAAGGCCTTAAAGTAAGGGTGAAAAAGCGAGGTAAGAGCTCACTGATTTATATGGCAACATATATCTCGAAAAACCCTGCTATGAGCAAAACCAAGTAGGGGCGACAATGTATAGCAATATACAGGCTTGTTCTTGAGTCGTTGCCCGGGTAGGTTGCTTGAGATTAACAGCAATGTTAATCCTAGATGAATGATCATACATGACAAAATCCGGCTTATCGCTTGCCTTGCTTTTTATTTTAGTGCTTCGCATGAAAAACACATGAAATCAATTTTGTCTAGAAAACTAGCTTTATCGCAAAGTTCGGCAGCGGGTTTTTTTACTTTTTTGATTTGCGCGATTTTTAATTTCCCATTTATTATTGATAAATTCGCCATCCAGAATAATTGGTGGATTTTTATACTAGAAATTTTTGTCAGCTTATTTTTAGTTTTTACTTTTTTATTTGTCAGCAGCTTTAAATCCATTATCTTCAAAATTGTCACCGTTATTTTGATGACGATTTGCGGATTTACCACCTACTCTTTTAATCATTTCAAAATATTTATTGATAAATCAACGATCGGCAATTTAATTGATAATTCCAGCGATATAGGAGATGTTTTTATTTTAAGCAACGCGATTTTATATATTACATTATTTGTTTTGTTGCCATTTTTTTTGCTGATAAAAATTTCGATTAAGAAGGATAAAAATAATTTTAGCAAATTGTTGATAGCTACAGTTTTTATGATTTTAGCGATTATCTTAGGATTACAGAATCACTGTGTTCGCAAGGGTATTATTTATGCTTATCCTCCGCAGTCAATATTAGAATCAATATATGGTTATTGCTTAGAAATAAATCCGTCTTTATATGAAAAACAAAATTTGCAGCCTATAAATGATATCATAAAAACTAAATTTACACCTAGAGTCAAAGATTTAAAGATTGTTCTGATTATTGGAGAATCGGCGCGCGCGCAAAATTTTTCTTTATATGGATACAAAAAAGACACCAATCCACAATTAAAAAAAGTCTCAAATTTATTGACTTTTAAAGATGTTACGCCTTGCAGCAATTATACAAATTATTCTGTTGGCTGTATGTTATCTTATAAAGATGAAAAAGATTTTTCATTGCCAATGCGCGAAGAGTCGATCATCAAAATTTTCGAACATCTTAATTTCTCGACATCATGGTTTTCTACACAAAAAGCTTATGGAGACAATAATAGCCTGATGTTGTTGGCACTTGAGGCGCAAAATTATCATTTTGGAGATAGTTTTGCCAAAAAAATTGGCGGAAAAATGATTTATGACGAATATTTATTAGATGATATGAAGCAAGATCTATCAAGGTCTGGAGATAGTTTAATAATTATGCAGATGCAAGGAAGTCATTTTTTATTTAACGAAAGATATCCAAAAAATTTTGAAAAATTCACACCAACTTGCAATATAAAAGATCTATCTAAATGCAATAAAAATGAGATTGTAAACGCTTATGACAATACAATTTTATATACAGATAATTTTATTGCTAAAACAATTCAGCAATTAAAATCACAGAATGCAATATTAATTTATGTTTCTGATCATGGACAATTTTTAGGTGAAAATGATATTTATTATCACGGTCCTAAAGGTAGTCACATCAGGGACGAACACCGAGTTGCAATGTTTATGTGGATGTCAAATAAATTATTAGCAAATCATTTTTACCGAAAAAAATATTTAAATGCCAAAAATAAAATTAATAAAAAATTATCTCATGATGTGATTTTCGATTCGATGCTTGATTGCGTAGGTATTGAGTCGGATTATAAATTTGATAGTTTTTGCAAATAATTTTTGCTTGCCATATCTCAAAGTCAGGCAAAGTCAGGCAAAATCAATAAAATTTTCTTCGCATCTAGAAGGTTAATTTTTGGCATAATTAAAAAATGATTTTTTACCCTTTACAACCAATAACAACAATCATTGCCTCATATTGACACCAAAAAGATGAAGTTATTTTGGTGTCAATATGAAGTTGTTATGTTATATCTCTTAACAGCAAAGCTCTACAAATTATCAATTCTAAACAAAAAAATATTAGTTGGAAATTTTTATAATAACGAGTTTTTTACAAAAAATTTGTGATAAATTTAATTTGTAGAAAATTTATCAATAATTTTTTTAGCAATATTATCATCATTGATAATCAGGTCAAACGCGCGCTTCGCTTGGTTTTGTGCCAATTGAGGATTTTGTAAAAAATCTTTTACAAATTCATATAAATTATTTTCTTCGGCAATTACACAACAATTATGCTCAGATAATTTTTGATAAATTTCTTTAAAATTAACAAAATATTTACCGCTAATAACTGCGCAATTTAATTTGATCGCCTCATATGGATTGTGACCCCCGATATCTTTTAAAGATCCTGCAATAAATGCAAAATCACTTAATGCATAAAATAACCCCAGATCGCCTAGAGTATCTGCAAGATAAATTTCGGTTTTTTCATTGATTGCTTGACCCAAACTGCGTCTAGAAAAACAAAGATCGGGTTGCGACTTGATAATATCCAAAGCGCGATTAGGGTGACGTGGTACGATGATTGTCAACAAATCCGTAAATTTTTCTTTAAGTTTTTTATGCGTTGCAAAAATTATTTCTTCTTCACCGGCGTGAGTGCTAGCGGCAAGCCAAAATTTGCGCGAATTAATTTGATCTTTTATTTTTTGCAATTCATCATGATCATATTTGATATTTGCTGCTTGTAATTTTAAATTTCCATAAAATAAAACATCAGCTCTACTCAACTGCGAGTAACGTCTATGATCATCTTCACTTTGTACAAAAATCATCTTAAAATAATCAAAAATTCTAAAGCCAAACTCACGAGCAAACGCCCATCTAGTAAAAGATTTTTCAGACATTCTTGCATTGACTAAAATTATTGGAGTTTTAACGCACCAAGCTTCATAAATAAAATTTGGCCAAATTTCTGATTCAACAAAAAATATTTTCTTTGGACACCAAAATGCAAGAAATTTTTTTACGATAAAATATGAATCAATAGGCATAAATTGATGGATTAATCTACCATCGCAATCCTTGATTTTATTAGCTAAAATAGCCGCAGAGGTAAGTGTGGTTGTAGTAAATAAAACTGAAGTTTTGACGGATGATTGCAAAATTTCATCAACTAACACCAAAGCTGAATTGGCTTCGCCGACACTAGCGGCATGAATCCAGATTATATCACCATCGAATCTTTTTTTCGAAGCAATGCCGAAACGCTCATGCAAGCGCAGCACATCTTCTTTGCCCTTAAATGCACGTATAAAGATATAAACCAAAAGCAATGGAAACAAAAAAATTGAAATTATTCTGTAAATTAGCATTTTATCCGATTTTATTAAAATCCGCCCGCATTTTTTATAAAAAACTTTTTTAGGCGCCCAAATCTATTGACGCAAGCCAACCCTAAGTCACGCGCCATTCCAATTGTAAAACTTTTTGTTTCAAATAGCGAATTTAAAATATCAGTGGCTATAACCATTTTTCTAGCACTTAATTTGGCTTTTTTATTATATTCTGCAATTAATATTTGCGAATTTATTTTTAATCCCGTTAAAAAATTTTGTGCGATTAATTCTTGCAAAATTTTTATTGATTCTAAACCTAAATTTAATCCCTGTCCTGCAATTGGATGCACGCCACAAGCAGCATCACCAACTAGAAGCATTTTATTGTGATAAAAATTTTGCGCCTCAATCATAATTAATGGATAAGAAAATTTTTCTGAATTCAGCGTGATTTTTTGCAAACAATTTTCGGATTTTTTTTGCAATTGATGAAGAAAATTTTCTTCATCCAAAGATAAAATAGCCTCTGCATCCTTATCTGGAGCTATCCAAACAATTGATGATTGATGTTGATCTTGCAGCGGCAAAATTGCCAGAGGACCTCCGGGCAAAAATTTTTCCCACGCAATATTTTGGTGAGGTTTTTGATGTTTTATATTAAAAACAATTGCCGTTTGGTGATAATTTTTTTTAGTGGTATGAATATTAAAACGCTCACGAATCTTAGAAAATCGGCCATCACAAGCCAATAATAAATCTGATTTTATTTTTGTTGCATCATTTAATATCACTTCAACTTTTTCTTCTTCAAAAATTATATCTCGATAAAAATTTGGACAAAAAACTGTAATATTTTTTGTGAGAAAAATTTGATCACGCAAAGCATTATGAATTATATAGCTCTCAATCAATGCACCAAAATTTTCTTCATCAACTTCACGACTTAGAAAATCAAGCACTGCCGAGCTTTTATAATCAGTAATTTTTATATCTTTTATAGTGCCAGCATTTTTTATAATTTCCAAAAAAATATTAATTTCTTTAAATAATTTTAATGATTTATTTGAAATTGCATAACCTCTACCATCTGGATTGCGATTATTATTTTTTATATCTTGTTGTTCGATAACAGCAATTTTGATATCTGGAGAAATTGTCGATAAAGCTAGAGCCGCAGACATTCCCGCAAATGATCCGCCAATTATTGTTACATCAAAATTTTGTATTTCAGTCATTTTTATTTTGTATAAATTCTTTCAACGCGCGATGAAATTGAGGTTAAAACTTCATAAACTGAAGTCTGCCATTTTTCAGCAACTTGCCATGCATCAATTTTGTTATATCCTTGCGATCCAATAATCACCACTTCATCGCCAATTTTTATATTTGACACCAAACCTACATCCAGCATGGTTTGATCCATACAAACTCTACCCACAATTTTAACTCTTTTTCCATCAAGCAACATCTCTTGACAATGAAAAGGCGCTCTACGCAAGCCATCAGCATAACCAATTGATAATGTGACAATTATCGTTTTTGCTTCAGTTAAATAGGTACCGCCATAAGAAATTGGGGCGTTTTTTTCAGCTTCTCTTGTAAAAGAAACATAGGTTTTTAGCGTCATTACTGGCTTAAGCGTGATTGGCAAAATTAATTTTTTATCATTTGTCGGAGGATATCCGTATAGCGACATTCCTACTCGCACTAAATCATAATGCGCTTGTGGCCAATATAATACTCCTGCCGAATTACAAGCATGTATTTGTGCAATTTTTATTTGTGATTGACTTAGTTTTTGTAAAAATTTTTCAAATTTCTCAATTTGTATTTTTGTTGCTTGTGATTCAAAGCTATCAGCATCAGCAAAATGTGTAAATAATCCAGCAATTTCAATATTCGGCAGCTTTTTTATATCACAGATAAGATCGAACGCTTTGTAATAATCAACACCAAGGCGATTCATACCAGTATTGATTTTAACGTGAATTTTCGCGATTTTATTAAGTTTCTTGGCAATTTGCGAGATTTTTTGTGCCAAATCAAGACTAAAAACAGTTGCAATAAAATTATATTCAAATATCGCCTCAACTTCATCTAAAAAAGTTGGACCTATATTTAAGATATCAAGTGTGATGCCGGCTTGCCGAAGCTCAACAGCCTCATGCACACAAGCTACTCCTAAAAAATCAGCACCAATTTTTTGTAAATGATTAGCAACCTCAATTGCGCCATGCCCATAAGCATTGGCTTTAACTATTGCCATTAATTTCGTGTGAGGTTTTAACAAAGTTTTAAGCGCTAGATAATTATCACTTAAAGCTTGCAAATCAATGATCGCAGTAGTTTTTCGCGGATATGACATTTTATACCATTTCTTCAGCTTTAACCCATTTATCAAAATCACTTTCACTAACTAGCTTAAGCTCAAGAGCCGCCTGCTTTAAAGTGGTTCCATCTTTATGGGCTTTTTTTGCAATTTTAGCCGCATTATCATAGCCAATATAAGGATTTAATGCAGTCACCAACATTAACGATTGTTCAAGCAATTGCTTGATGCGCGCTTCATTAGCAACGATTCCCACTAAACATTGATCAATAAAACTATTGATACCATCGCTCAGTAAATTAATTGATTCGATGATATTCCTGATAATCATTGGCCTAAAAACATTAAGCTCAAAATGACCGTTAGAGCCGCCAATTGTAGCTGCAACATGGTTGCCCATAACTTGACAAGCGATCATGGTTAATGCTTCGCATTGAGTTGGATTGACTTTTCCAGGCATGATTGATGATCCCGGTTCATTTTCAGGCAAACTGATTTCTCCAAGCCCTGAGCGCGGGCCCGAAGCCAGAAAACGAATATCATTAGCGATCTTCATTGTTGATGTAGCTAGCGAATTTAATGATCCAGATAAATTTACCAATTCATCATTGCATGCAAGCGCAAAAAATTTATTTTTGTTACTATAAAATGCATCGCCATATTCAAGGCCGAGTTTAAATAAATTTGAATCTCTAACCTTCCAAACCCCATCAGATAAGGTTGTGCGACCAATTTCTAAATCTAATAATTTATTATGAATTTTTTTAAATTCAGAAACTTCAGTAATTTTTTTAGCAAATTCATTAGCAAATTGAGAATGACAATTTAGGCCTGTGCCTACAGCGGTACCACCTTGCGCCAAACACACAACATGCGCGATTGCTTGCGAAATCATCACGGATGCATTTTGCGCCTGCACTTTATATGCCGAAAATTCTTGCCCCAATGTTACGGGAGTAGCATCTTGCGTATGTGTGCGACCAATTTTCACAATCTTGGTAAATTCTTTTTCTTTTTTGCCAAGCTCGTTAGAAAAACGCACCAAAACTGGCAATAATTTTTTATAAGTCAATAATACCGCCGCAACATTCATGGCTGTAGGGAAAGTATCATTTGAAGATTGACCTAAATTTACGTGATCATTGGGATGTATGGGCGATTTTCCTCCTTTTTGTCCATTTATTTTTTCATTGGCAACAGAAGCGATAACCTCATTAACATTCATATTTGTTTGCGTGCCAGAGCCAGTTTGCCATACCACCAACGGAAAATGATTTTCATAAAACCAATCAAACCGCGCCAATATCGTATCAACAGCATCGACAATTTTATCCGCCAAATCAGGTGAAAATTTTTTGAATTCAGTCGAAGATGGATCTTTTGCCATCAGATCTTTATTGGTCAAAGCAGCCGCCTTCTTGACTAGCAACATCGCACGCACCACTTCTTTTGGCATTTTGTGACCAGCATTATCATTACAAATCGGAAAATTCTGCACCGATCTCTGCGTTTGCGCCCCATAATAGGCCTCTGCCGGCACCTTAATTTCACCAAATGAATCAGTTTCAATACGAAAATCTTTAACCATAAAACAAAAAAATATTAAATTAATTAGATATTTACCGCCTCTAGACAGATATCAAAAAACTTTTCCGCATCAAGACTGGCCTTACCTACGAGCAATCCATCAACATTTTCAATTGACAAAATTTCTTGTGCATTCTCCGCATTAACCGATCCGCCATAAAGCAATATAAATTCTGAAGCTAAATCTGGTAATTTTTCTTTGACGATTTTTCTTAACAATTTCATCATCTCGCGAATCTCTGTAGTCGTAGCAACCAAGCCGGTTCCGATTGACCAAATCGGCTCATAAGCGATCACTAATTTGCTAAACTTTGAAGCCCTAGGCACAGAAGCCATAAGCTGACGATAAACAAATTCTAGATGACCCTTTTGATTGCGCACCTCGCGCGACTCTCCTACACAAACAATCGGAACTAATTCTTGAATACCTACAGCCTCGGCCTTCTTAGCGATTGTTTCATCACTTTCTTTATATGCAGCGCGGCGCTCACTATGCCCTACCATGATAAAATCAGCACCCAAATCTTTAATCATCGCAGCACTAATATCGCCCGTAAAAGATCCCATATCCTCATGATGACAATCTTGCGAACCTAATAAAATCGGCCTTTCACTAGCGATAATTGATTCAAGCTCGCTCTCTAAAAAATCTTCGATTTTTTTATTTTCTTCAAACATAAATGTTTCAAGTTTTTCAAAGGCATTATTTAGCAACTCACCGTCCAAATAATCAATCAGAAAAACAGGTGGACACACTACAATATCAACATTCTGCATTATTTCATAATTCTCGTCATATTTGGCAATAAATTTTTTTAGCCATTGCGAGGATTCATCAAATGAATTATGCATTTTCCAATTTGCTACGATTAATTTCTTGCTCATAAATTTTTATATAAATTATTGCTCAATTATTTTTTCTAATTTTTTACCAAATAAGAAATAGCGCCAACCTAAAATTATTTCATTAACTTTTTTATATCCAAGAATAATATTTTTTAAAGTGGGCGATGAGACCAAAAATTGCTCTTTTAAATCTTCATCCGAAGCAATTTTTGCGATCATAGCTTTTGCGCGCTGATATTGCAATTTCTGCTTCTCATTCATAATTATGTTTTTTTCTTCTTTTATAGACAATTCATTTTCATTATATTTTTTAAATAAGATATTTTTAATTTCTTCGATCATATATTTATCCAACCTCAAATCGAGTTTTTCTTTCATCACAATTTCTTCAATCATACTATCTTGCAAAAAGTGCTGACGAGGCATATCTAGAGCTTGCGCAGATTTTTCTCGCCATAAAATTAATTCACGAATTTTAGCTTTTTGCTGCTGGTTTTTATGCGAAAACTTTTTTTGAGTGACAAAATTTTTAAATAAACTTTCATCCGACCTTACAACTGATTTATACGTAAAATCTTTCATCTCTTCTTCAAACCATTTTAAACGCTTTTTTTGATTTAAAATTTCATATAATTTTTGGTAAGATTCTTCGAGATATAACACATCCTTTTTAGCATATTCAATCTGATTTAAATCCAACGGGCGCCTTTGCCAATCGCTTCTTTGCAGTTTTTTGTCAATTGCCACCCCAAACAGATTTTCAACTAAATTTGAATAGCCATTATTAAATCCAAAACCACAAAAATTCGCCATAACTTGCACATCCACTATTTTTGTAGGAATTTGCAACGATTTTTGATAAAAAATCTGCAAATCTTGCGTCGATGAATATAAAATTTTCTTAATTTGATCATCTATTATCATTTTGTAAATCGGCGTTAGATCAATATTCTGTAGGCAATCAACCACAAAAACTTCATCACCTACAGCAATTTGTATCAAAGATAAAATTGGATAATAAGTTTTTTCTCTGGTAAATTCTGTATCAACTGCCAAAATCTTTCTTTTGTAAGCCAAATCAATAATTTTTTTTAACCCATCATTTGAAATAATATAAGAATCGGACATTATATGGTAAGTTTTAATCGTAAATTTCTATTTTTGGCCCCCTTTTTAACAATAATAAGCATCAACGCCAATCTTAACGCCCAAGTCGCAGCTTCGCCTGATAAAGCCACATCTGACAAAGTTTTAGTTCAAAAAAAACCACATAGATCTTCTTTAACAAAAAAAATAAAATCTTCTCAAAAAATTACTAATTATATTGACCCTAATTATTTTTTAGAAGTCGATTTAAATCAATCAAATTGCGAAAAAACAATAGAAGGACAATGTTTATTTCGCGACCATTTTTTAGAAGATCCTTATTTTCACACAACAAAATTGATTATTTTTCAAAATAAAATCCTTGCTTTACAAAATATCTCTAAAAATGATGATAACCAAAAACTGATGCAAGTCAAGAGTTCACTATATAAATTAAGTACTATAAATGGTAATTTTATCTCATTTTATGCCAAAAAAGGCCAAATTAGTGATCTGATTTTACAAAAAGGCGATTTAGCGCGTGAAAAATATCAAAATAACAAATGTTATAAAAGTAAAATTCTTTATGATTATTATGAATTATATGATAAAAAATCACAATTATTTGAAGAAACCGCCATTTTTCGTGACGAATTCAATTTTGACGGATTGAAAGAATATATTGTATTTGTAGAAAAAAATAATCTTAACGAAATTATGGTTTTAGCAAAAAATGTTGATCAGACTCAACTGCTTGAAAATGCACATTTATGTAAGATTGCCAATCAAAATGAGCTTTTATTTAGATATACTACCAAGGAAGAATGTCAAAAAATTCCTCAGGGCAAAGAATGCAAAAAATATCAAAATTGCGAAGATCATTTAATTGTTGAAAATTGCCAAACCAAGCTGTTTAAAGGGGATTTGCAATAAAAAAGCTGCATCATGGAGATACTCCTTCTGGAATATATTCACCAGCACACCTTGAAGAATCTAGCTTAGGACTAGATACAGCTTGCGAAGGATTTAATTGAGACATATCAGATTTAACCCCCTTAACCTCAGCTGCTTCAAGTCTTTTCCTCACATAAAGAGATGATGCCGATCCTGCCGTTAAATTACCACCCTCTAAAACCTTATTTACACAAAAAACTATTTCTCGACATAACTTCTTATTTGCGTCACTATCTTCTAAATTTAGATCTTTAGGAGTTATCTTAAAAGCTTCCAAATATTGTTCGGCAATTTTTAGTAATATCTCCGGTGGCAATTTAGGTAAATCGCTTTTTTCTGGATCCAATTTCTCCGAATCCAAACCGAAAATTCCAACATTTATAGCGTTCATTACATTGTTCTTATTGCGTAAAATGTAGGCAGCAACGCACTTCATCACAGACTTTACTATCTTTTTCCTAACCGCCTCATCACCATCTAACAAAACAGCGCCGGATTCTTTACTAAGATTCTCTAAGCAAGCATCAACCACAGGATCATCGCCTGGCAAAACAATTGCACCAGATTCTTTTTTATCTTCACTAAGAATCTTTAAGCAAGCATCAACCGATCGACAAGTAAGCCTCATCATCTCAACTATAAACAATCCAAGCTGATCTTTATATGATGCATCAAATTTTTTCGTTGCTGATAATAAGTTATCGTATTTGCTATTTATAAATTTTTCTATCAATTCCGCTCTTTGAGGAGCATAATATATGACAATAAAAAAATTAATAAATTGTTCGACATCTTTTAATATTTTATCAATAAAACCATCAAAATCTGCCGACCTAGACAACACATTACCAGCTTCCTTCCGCTGTGCAGGACTTAATTCTTGAAAAAGAAAATTTAATACATGACAACGTCTATCATTGGGTGTACAATAAATGATAATCTGAAAAACTGCGCATTCATTTTTTAGTATTATCTCTTGCTTTTTTTCTGGATCAATTTGTTCAAGAAGGTATTTAATAATTTCAAGATCACCCCTTTGAGAAGCCACATCTATCATATCTTGCTTTTTTCTGGATCAATTTGTTCAAGAAGGTATTTAATAATTTCAAGATCAACCCTTTTAGCAGCCGCACGGAAAGTCCTATACCACACTTTCTCTATCATCTCTTGCTTTTTTTCTGGATCAATTTGTTCAAGAAGGTATTTAATAATTTCAAGCCGATTCGCGCAAACAGCGTTAAAGAAATTTTTAGACCACGCTCCCTCTATCATCTCTTTCCCTTCTTCTAGATCAACTTGCTCAAGAAGGTATTTGAGAATTTCAAATCTATCGTTACTAACAGCATTACGGATAGCTTCATAATTGTTCACCTTTATCATCTCTTGCTTTTCTTCTGAAGTAACGCTCTCAAAAAGCGATTTAATAGCTTCAAGATCATCTTTAGAAGCGTATTCAGTAAATTTGTCCAGCGAAGGCTGATGATTTAAATCTCTTGTCATAAATTTATAATATAAACATTGAGCATATCTATCAACTAAGTTAGCTTAAATAAAAAATAAAATTGATTTTTGCGCTTTTTTATAAACTTACATTATCCACTATTCATCCCTGCCATAACAAGGCTCTGGAGCGCATAAGGTACCTATATCGAGAGCGGTTTCACATATTTGGGTTTTTCTACCCTGAATACATTCACATTTACAGCTGCAACCAGCTATAAAAAATACAATGGTTAATATCAAAATCTTTTTCATAAAATCAGCAAGTGGCTTTTTTTACATTATAAACATAAAAAAAAAGAATGAAAGAGTTTTTACACTCTTTCATTCTTTTCAAGATTTTTCTAAAAACTGTTAATAAAGCCCAATGGTTTATTCAGCTTTTTTTGTCTTTTTAACCAATTTTTCTTTAACGAATTTCACCTCAGACAATTTGTCTGATTTTACTAATTTTTTCTTGATTTTGGTACGCAATTTTTTTGCAGAATCAGTTAATTTTGCAAAACGATAATTAACTAAAAAATTATCAATATCACCATATTTATTAACTGTGCGGAGCGTTGCTGCTGCTATACGCAAAGTAACATTTATCCCTAGAGCCTCACTTTTAAAAACAACTGTTCTTAAGTTGGGCAAGAATCTTCTTCTGGTTTTGCGATTTGAATGCGAAACTTTGTTTCCACTCATAACGCCAATACCTAATAACTCACATCTTCTAGCCATAAAACGAAAATTTAAACTTTATAAAATTATAATTAAAAACCGCAATCAAAACCGCTTTTACCAGTGATTGCAGCTACAATTGTTGGAGCGCCAAACATTGCCGCGATACCAGCAGTAACACCAATCAACAAACCCCAAGATACTTTTCCTGTGAAAAAACCGATACCAACTGAAATAATGGCAAAAGCAGCGAAGGCCTTTCCGGCATTTCCAGTGATAATCTTTAATACATTACACATCGTAGCTACCAAAGCGTTTTGGTTTGGATCTGACGAAAATGTTGTGCCCGAAACTACCGTAATTGTTGGAGCTTGAGCATAAGCATCCGAAGAGCCTATAATTGGACTAAGCAGCGGAGTCAACATTAACATAAGAAAAGACAATATAGTAACTTTCATAACAAAAAGAGATAGATTTTTCATAACTTTATTATGTTAATTTTTAATGAAATAACGACTCTAAAACATCTATGCGAGATTTTAACTGCGCATATAATCCTTTAACTAAAGAACAATTATCATCAACTCAGAATTAAAATGCAAGGGTTTTTTGTCAGATGTAGCGATAATTACGTAACTACCAAAATCTGATGGCTTAATCCTTCGCGCTCTAGTCTCGACCGATGATTTTAATTTCCCATTCAAGCTCAATACCGCTATTTTTTTTTACAGTTTTTTGCGCTTTAGTGCCAAGCTCGATCAAATCACGAGCGCTGGCTTTATTTTGATTAATCATAAAATTACAGTGTTTTTCTGATATCTTGGCATCCCCTATAACTGAGCCACGTAAGCCCGCTTCATCAATTAATTGCCATGCTTTTTTATCGCCCATATCAGGATTTTTAAAAGTGCTGCCACCAGTTTTAGCGCGGATTGGCTGCGCTTGCTCACGCTCTGCATTTAATTGAGCAATCTTTTTGGAAACTATTTCATATGTTGATTCTGTAGCTTCAAACAGTGCTTCAACAAAAATATAATCATCTGCAATTTTATTTTTGCGATAAGAAAAGCCGCAATCTTTAGCATTAAAACTATGAATATTACCTTGATAATCAAGGGCTATAACGGTTTTTAATATTTGCGAAATATCCGATTCATAACAGCCACCATTCATCGCAACGGCTCCACCTATTGATCCAGGGATGCCAGTTAAAAATTCTAACCCTGACAAACCAGCTATTTTGCTGTGCAGAGCTACATTTGTACATAAGGCTGCCGCTCCCGCTCTAATTAAATTTTTTTCGACTAAAATTTTTGCAAACTCAGCGCCAAGCCTTATAACCACGCCATCCACGCCCCCATCTCTTATTATCACATTTGATGCTGCACCTAATATTTCTATAGAAATTTCTTTCGAAATATTTTTTAAAAAACCTTGTAAATCCTTGATATCAGCCGGTTTATAAAGTATATCGGCCTTCCCACCAACATCAAACCAATTTTTTAATTTAGCATTTTGTCTATATTCACCGCGCACTTTTGGAAGCTTATTTATCAAGGTTTCGGACATATAAATTATTGTTTTATTAAATTAAAAATAACCGAAATTCGCCCTTCAATTTTTGCCTTTTTTTGATATTTTGTTTCAACCCAATCATCGTCAAACACTTGCCAATCAAGCTTTGAAGATGCTTGCCAAATAAATTTTTTACTTTTTAAAATTTCAGATAAAATCCATGTTTTATAAGAATCATGATCGGTTGCAATCACTAATCTAGCGCCTTTTTTGAGTTTTTTTGCCAATAAATCATCCAACAAATTAACATTGATTAAACGACGCTTAAAATGTTTAGCTTTAGGCCAAGGATCGGGAAATAAAATGTAAAATTCATCAAAAATATCATCCTCAAAGCTTTCCAATACTTGACGCGCGTCTTTTTGTGAAATTTTTATATTATTTAATGGATTTTTTTCGAGCTTTGATAAAACATTAACAATAGCATTTAAATGCGGCTCAGACCCTAGAAATAATTGGTTTGGATTGCTTTTTGCTTTTTCATAAATAAAATCACCAAAACCAAATCCAATCTCAAATGAAATTTTGTTAAAATTTTTTGCCAAGGCCTTAAAATCAAACTCTGCATCACCAGGCATAATTTGATATTGAGGTAATAAATTTTCTAATAGATAATTTTTATGATCAGACAAACGGCGTGATTTGATGCGTCCATAGCTTCTAATCAGAGGTTGGTTATTTTGATAATTTACTGACTCTTGTTGCATGCCTTTCGCCTTCAAATTTGGTAGCCAAAAAAGTTGTAATAATTTTAATCGAATCTTCTAGGCCTACAAATCTTGACCCCAAACAGATAACATTAGCATCATTATGCTGACGCGATAACTTTGCGCGCTCAATATCCTCACATAAAGCGGCGCGAACATGTTTAAAGCGATTTGCCGCTATCGATATACCAATACCACTACCACAAATTAAAATGCCTTTCTGCAAGCCATCTTCTTTGATTTTGTGACATAATTTTTGTGCATAATCAGGATAATCAACCGATTTTTCAGCATAATCACAACCTAAATCTTCAATTTGATAACCAGATTTTATAAGATTATCAATAATAAATTGTTTAAGTTTAAAGCCTGCGTGATCTGATGCGATTAGGATTGGCAGCGAATTTTCTGCTTTCATTGAGATATTTTCTTATTAAAGAAAAAAGATTATATTTCTATAACGCCCTAACCTTATTGGTTCTAGGATAAAACCAGAACCAATAAGACAGATAAATTATCGTTTTCTATAAGTTTGGCCTTTACGAGCTTTTTTGTAACCATATTTTTTACGCTCAACCACACGTGAATCACGAGTTAAGAAGCCACCAACGCGCAAGATTTTACGAATTTCGGGATCAAAATCAGCTAAAGATTTGCTAATACCATGAGCCAAAGCCCCAGCTTGGCCACTTAAGCCACCACCTGAAATCGTAGCAACAACATCAAATTTATTATCATTTTTAGTAACAACAAATGGAAATTTAACAATATTAAACAAGATTTCGCGACCGAAATAAGTACGCGCATCACGATCATTAACGGTGATTTTTCCACTACCTTTCTTAATCCAAACACGCGCAACGGCATTTTTTCTTTTGCCTGTAGCATTTGAGCGACCTTGAGCATCAATTTTAGGCTCTCTCTTGATTTCGCTATTTTCTGAAGCAGCTTCAATAATTTCTTTTAGAGATGTCATGTTGGATTATCTTTTGTTTTTCTTGTTCATAGAGGCAATGTCAAGCACTTGTGGATTTTGCGCTTGATGAGGATGCTCAGATCCTTTGTAAATTTTAAGTTTGGTCATAATATCACGTTGCAATGGACCACGCGAAATCATACGCGAAACAGCGCTTTCAAGCACTCTTTCAGGGAATTTTTCTTCAAGAATTTGATGAGCCTTTCTTTCTTTGATACCGCCTGGATGGCCAGTATGCCAATAATAACTTTTATTAGCTAATTTTTTACCAGTGAATTTTACCTTTTCGGCATTGATTACGATTACATGATCACCGCAATCAAAATTTGGAGTAAAAATTGCTTTATGTTTTCCACGTAGGATTTTAGCGATAATCGAAGCTGCTCTACCCACAACCAAGCCCTCAGCGTCAACAATCCACCATTTTTTTTCGATTTCTTTCGGACGCGCAACAAATGTTTTAAGCATATAAATTTTTGTTAAACTTAACATCTAATCGCTAAAATAGCGATCCCTTACAAAAGCAACATAACCTTGCCTAATTTTAAGACTTCTAAAGAGTCAAAAACCAACAAAGAAAGGCCAACAACCTTAATAAAACAACATAATAAAGCTTTATAAAAAGGATTTAAGGGGCATTAATTGAATACCAACCTTTAACAAAAGTCAAGTAAAATTTGCCATAATTTATAACAAAATTAACAAAAAACTAACTTTCTTCTGTATTTGGATTAAATCTTTTATAATTAATTGCATAATTATTAATCCTTCCAACTGAAAATTCACCTCCGTCAAAACCATTTCCAAGCATCTGATCATAATCTTTTATAGCCTCTTTTGCGGCATAATATTCAACTTTGCCATCTCCCTCTAATAATTCTGGACTATTTTCAGCTATTTCACTGGCCCTATCTCTAATTTTTTGCGCAGCTTTAATTGCATTTGACGCGGTTTGTAATTTATTAAATTGCTGATCCAAATTGTCACGTCTTGAAGATAGTTGATTTTTTTGAGCTTGCGCTTCTTTTTTCTGATTAGTTTTGCGATTATATGCAGGATCAGATTTAATTTCATTAATTCTTCTGCGAGCATTATTTTTATCCTCTTCGCTGGATAATGCGTCCATTAATGTTTGTTGCGATCTGCTCAAATCTTCATTTTGCCGCTTGAAGTCAGCATCATTGATTCTATTAAGATTAGCATCTATTTCAGCGATCTTCCCGCTCACCGCCTGAAGCTCACCTTCAACTTCGCTTTTTTTTCTATTTATGTTATCAGCTACATCTTGACCGCGACTGCCTCGAATCTCACGTTTTTTTTCTTTGTATCTTTTTTGACGATCCTTATATCCAGATATAGATTTACTTTTACCAAGAACCGCACTGGCTAGGCCATCTTTTCTGGTATATTCATTATCTTTATTTTCTTCTGCTGATTCAATTTCTTCACTTGCCATTTCTAATTTTGCTATAGTACTTGTGTTTGACATTGGAACAACGTTTGCTTTGGCATCTTTTTGGTTTTTCTTAACACGTTCACGGATTTTTCTCTTCTCTTCATCATTGCGCGCCCAATTTGAACCATTGGCCATAGCACTAATTTCTCCTTCATCGACCAATTGTTGTGCAGCATTATCATATTCGTCACTTGGTGAAATTTTATCAAGTTTCAAAGCTTTACCCATTTCTTTAAATGGACGCGTCAGTTTTTTCTTGATGCTTTTACCAGAACTCTTAACGGCATTCCAACCACTACTAGCGACTTGCAAATCTCCTTTTTTTACTGCATCAATCATCTCCTGACGACCTTGTTTTGTAGTATTTCTCAATGCCGCCTTTGCCTCAGATGCAGATAATGCAGTATTCACCTCTTTATCATTAATTGAGCTTGACAAATTACCTTGCAAAGCTTGCTTTGTTGCTTGAAAACCTGCGCCGAATACATTTTCTCCGGTATATTTTAGACCTTTATCATCTTTTAATCGCTTGATATCCGCCTCGCTTAAACTTAATTTTTCTCCTTTTTCTTTAATGGCGGCATCTTTAACTTGTTGTAATTTTTGCACTTGTTCCTCTTTGGTCATTTTGGCCATATCTGCACCATTTTTCTTTTTATAATCGGATATAGCCTTGTTTGCCGCCGATTCTAAAGCATTGCGATTTTTCTTATCAGTTGAATATGCTTGTTTTTTGGCTTTGCGATCTTTATCAGCAATCTCGCCTGAATTAAATAAGGCTTTATCCAATTCTTTGATTGCTCGACCACCACCGATCTTCTCCCAACTTTTGCTTATAGGTTTTCCGATTTTTTCTTGTACCGCATTTATCGTACCTTTTAAGCCGCTGCCAAGCTCTGATGCCTTTAATCCTCCACTAATTGCCGATGCTAAATCAGTCATGAATGTAACAAACTTATACATCAAAGACGCCACTACCCAAATAAATAATATCGAGAAAAATGACGGGATGCCGTCAGGGTTGCCAATATCTCCAGCGTCAGTTTGTGAGGTTGTGCGCGGAGGCAATGAGGCTATCGTCCAGAAGGATAATAAGGTGATTCTGAATATAATATTAATTGTCCAAACATCGTCCCAACAAATTTTATAGCCCAAAGCTAGCTTGATTACTTCATACATCATCATATTAAAGAAGGATAATGTAGTAAGTAAGAAAATTTGCTGCAAAGAGAATCCTATTAGTTGCTGCAACCACTTATCAAACATCTCCTTAGTCTGATTAAAGAGCGTAAAAATTAAGAACAATGGCCCCAAAACAAACAAAATTGATATAAATACTTGCGAGGTCAAATATAATAAAATTGCATTTCCAACAGCATATACATAGAGAATTATACCATAATATATCATCAATAGATAAGCCCAACCGAAGATGCTAGCAAAAAGCAAGGCCGATACTTTTTTTTGCACGGTAGCTGAAAAAAACATTCCAAAAACTTTATCTACACTGCTAAATAGAATTGATTTATCATAAAAATCAAAATTATTTAATGCATTTTTTATCGAAGGGGACTCGTCAAAAGATGATGCCATTAAAAATGCCAGATAATCAGTACTATTTTTGAAGAATTTGACCACAATTTTATCAAACCAATCCCACCCTTCAGGACCAACAAATAAGTAGATTAACGATATTTTTAGCACTTTTTGTATTAAATCAGGAATGTTAGCCTCTGTGATTCCAAGCAGATAACCTAGGCCATAAAAACTATACATCAAAATCAATGACATTGCCAAAATTGCCTGATATCGCGGATCCCCAATGATCAGCTTGTAGATTCTTTCTGCCTGTCCTATTTTAGTGCCATCCTTTGACCCGTCCATAACCTCTACTACTGGCGATATAACATCAGTAACAATGTTGGAAATATTGCTAGTTGAATTCTTGACTCTGATTGTTACATAGTATTTTCCAGTGTTATTGGCATATCTGTTTAGACAGCGAAATTGCTTAGTACAAATGGTATTTTTAGATGCGTCATTAGGATCGACAAAATCATCGCTTGGGAGGCAGAATTTTCCTGCTCCTGCGTTTAGTTTACATACTACACCACCATCGGAGCCAATTTCTGACGTTCCGTTTAATATGCTAGATCCATTAGTTTTACAATTTATTGGAGGCGCTTTTGTATTTACAACTGTTATACCATTTTTTGCAGCAGAAGCTTCGGGATCAGTGTTTGCAGTTGGAATAGTACAATCATAAGGCTCTGGATCCTTTATTTTGAAGGTGATACGGATTTTATCAGAATCATATAACGTAGATGGAGCAGTGTGGCAATAATAATTATCCCCCACCATAACATTATCACACTCACCTTGTGCAGCAGGATTGCGAATGCGAATTAACGATCCATAAGGATCAAATGCAAAAGTAGTTGTGGATTGCGCAGCAAAATTATTGCCAACCGGCTCATCTAATTCAACAATAGCTGGCTGTATAGGATCAGCTGGCGGCTGTGATAATAAAATCGCCTTTTCTTTCGAACTTCCTGAAATATTGCTTAGAGTTATTGTTTTGCAATCAATATCTTTGTTTTCGTAACATAATTTTGCCTCTAGCCACTCACCATTATTGAATTCAAGCATACTTGATAGATCAATCTTAAATCCATTTACGCCATTATAAGACGAGCCTGCAACAGTATTATTTGCATAATTATCTGAGATTTTCAAAAAATCGCTGCCATCAAGAATCATAAATGTTAATCTACCTGTTTTTCCTATATTCAAAGGCTGATTTGATTGCAATATCACATTGCCGGTATCTTTATCGAAATTTCCGGTTTTTGAAAAACTGCTGATATTACCATATTCTCCATTAAATTCTCCTAATTTAATAGCTCCTTTGGCTTTGCTTGCATCTTTAAGATCGGCGTCAGTGAATCCAGTTGAAGGGATATTTTCAACGCGTCCTTTATAATCCTCTAAATTATAACAACGCACCATATTTGGCACCGTTTTTAAAAGCGACTCTTGAGCATTTGCAATTCTAAGATTTGAACAATTTTTGCATCTTGCAAGATTAGTCCCCGTTTCTTTGCAATTTGAAGATAACGCACCCAATGTACATGCTGTGCGAGTAAAATTATTATTCTCATTGCCATCAGTACAATTGACCGATTGCATACAGTCTATAAACGGACAATAATTATTTTGGTCGTTATTATCGCTACATTGAGCAGCATTCTCATCGCAACCGATGAATTTTCCGTTATTGTCTAATTTGGGCTGACAAGAAGAAAATACCTTATCTGAAGCATAGCCACGACACAAAAATGCTGGGCGAGGTTCAATACGCATTGCCATACCAACTCCGCATTCGCGCTCACCTCCAGCTGACATCCATTTTGCCGACCAACTTTCAGGGGAAAAACGAATCACCTGCCCTTTACGAACAAATATTTTTGTCAGATTATTATCATTTGCTTCATTATACCATGTAGCAGCTATACCTGGCAAGGCTTTAACCTCAAGATTTCTGAACGGGTCTATTGCATTAGATAAAAAATTCTCATATTCATAAAAACCAGCTGGCAAAGCTACATTATCAACATGGCTTCCATATGGATTTACGATACGCCCTCGCAAAATACAACTAGAAGAATTAGGAGCGCCATTTAGCATAGCAAAACTTACAAGACCTGAATTTAGAATTGTAATATCGTGATATTTTAAAAACCTGACACCTAAAGCCATGCCGCAACTTACTGTATTTGTCAATCCTGTAGGCTTATATTCACGATTACTATCTTGTTTTATTACGAGTTTTTGCCCTTCTTCAATTGAGAATTTAGGAGAATTAACCAGCCCATCGCTCCAATTGCCATTATTAACCGCAATGGTTGCTGAATATAACGGCGTTGATTTAGCATCCTGAACTTCTATATTTATGTTCCCATCGCAACTAGAAGAGCTTAGCAGCTGTCTAAATGAAAATTCGGCCGAAAAAGGGGCGGTAATTGCGATGGCACTATTAGAATTATCGCCTATAATCATTGCAGCAGCACCAACCGATTTTGCATCCGATATAGCAAGCGAACCAGCCTTACAAGAACCGCTATCACAGCCAATATTATTTTCAGCAAATGGATCATAGTTGGTGGATGACAGTCCGTCATCTTGCCAACGAATCATCCCACCATATGTAGCCAGGGTAGAAGTCTTTCTTTCTGCCGAAACTGGGAATACTGAATTTACCGAAATATCATCCGCATCTGGATATCCATTCTCCCTGTAAGATTTATTAAAACAAGCAGCATCATAAAGATTGGCGGCACTATTATAATTGCAGGTCCATAAATTTGCATCTGGCAAAAGTGGCACTCCTTTTGTAGCAAGTTTTTCGCTGCTTTTTGAATTATCAAAATCATATCCAGGTGGATGCGGTATAATGTAAGCCACCAGCCTTCTAGCGGCGTTATATGCGCGATAATCAATATTTTCACTAGACCCTATACCAACTTGACCAATTTCTTCTGCACCGTTATTCGCCGTTGAGCGATCATTAAAACGGCCACTAAAAGACAGATTTATGCTTTTTCCTTTTCTAATATCCAGCGCCTGAAAAGACCAATTCGCCTTTTTAGATTGCGGTATAAATTGATCAGCGCTTACATAAAAATTAGGATATGTAAATTTATCCCCAAGCATAACAGTGCCAATTGCCCTGATATAAACGAGAGAATTGGGCTTAATTGTAACGCCACTATTTTTTCCATCTTGTTTTTTGGTAGTTGGAATCCAATTCGGTTCGGCAGGAATATTAGGCATTCCTATGTTAGAGTTGCAATTTGCAACGCATTGACCGGCACATAAATTGCGAAATTTGGCATCTTCAAATCCTATACAACCAGAGCTGCTAACCTGAGAATTGCCATTTTCATCGTAAATAGTAACATTTCCCTGGGTAAAACACGCCTTGACCCCACTACCTTGCTCAGCATCTCCTAATTCTTTGGCAGCATTATATTCGCATGAATCTAACGATGAATTTGAGGGTATTTCAAGCACTTGCGTATCATATTCTCCAAAATCATCGGCTTCTATACACCCTTGATCGCTACAAGCAATAACTAAGGCAAATGACAACAAAGTTAAAGGCAACAAAAAAAATCGCATGTATTTTTTTATTAATTGCGAAAATTTTTGCTCTTTTATAAACATAAATTTAGTACTTCTATCTTCTATAATTTAGCAGAACTTAATATAATAAAACAAGCTTTTGTATCAAATTTTAGTTTTTTATAAAAAATAATACAAAGCTAAAATACATTTTTAAGAATAATTTCAGCTATTCTTTTTGTTTCAGATAGTTTTTTCGACGAAAAATTCTCTAATTGATAAGCATTTTCGTCGAGTTTTTTTGCATATGATTCTGCAAATAAATCCTGATGAAACTTGCGATGCTTGGCATTAGAGATGTTTTTCTCATCAAAAATATATATCGGTTTACCTGCTGAGCAAACCTCCGAAATCATAGATACAGAATCTCCTGTTACAACAAAAAAATCACTATATCCAACAATTGCCAAATATGGATTCTCATTTTCTTTAATTTGATGAAAATCGAAAAACTTGAAATCGCCGCTAAGCCCCGATTTTAGTGCTTTTGTTAACTTATTGCTGGTACGTCTACTATTTAGAACCAAAAGTTTCGATTGCATATTATTTGCAATTTTTGACATTTGCTTCGCAAGTTTAAAGGCCGATTTTGCATCAAAAACTGTGTTTTTTGAGTTTCCGCCTACAAAAAGTGCAATTTTTGGCTTTTTAATATCAGCAAACCATTGTGCAAATCTTTCTTTTTCAAACTCAATTGCACGATCATTAATTCTACCTAGAGAACCAATGGTTTGTAGCATATTTGGTGTAACATTTTTTATACTATCATGGCGAGGCAAAATGATAAAATCAAACTTCTTATGATCAATTTCTGGATTCATTATCTGGATGATTTTTGTCTTATTTTGAGACGCTTTTTTTATATATAGCAAAGCCAGCGCCGCTCTTCGACCCGCAGCTATCGCCATAACCGGAAAATAAGGTGGGTTTTTTAATTTAAAGCGGCTTTTTACATCAAGCGAATAAAGATTCGGACCTAAAATGATATTAGGCAAAACAGCAAGTAGATTATAAGATAGATCGATAATTCTATATTCATACCCCAATTGATCAGCCAAACCTAGGGCCTGAGAGACGTTGCCAGCTCTTTTATCACATAAAACCCAGACTTCTTTTTTTATAAGCGGATTAATTTGCATCAATTCAGTTTTTTTAACAATTTTTGGGAGACGTTTTGCGGCACAAATCTCGATATATCGCCACCCAATCTTGCAATTTCTTTAACTAAGCGCGAAGCTATGAATTGACTGCTTTCAGAAGCTGGCAAGAAAATAGTTTGTATATTAGGATTGAGCTTGGAATTCATTCCAAACATCTGGAATTCATATTCAAAATCCGAAACCGCCCTCAATCCCCTAATTATGATAGAAGCGCTTTGCGCCTGAGCATAATTGACCAACAAACCTTCAAATTTCTCAACCGAAATATTTTTTATAGTTTGCATCTCGTGCTTAACCAATTCGACTCGCTCATCTAGCGAAAATAAAGGGTTCTTGGCATTATCTTTAGCAACAGCTATTATCAAATGATCTACAATTTCGGTCGCTCTTTTTATGATATCAAGATGTCCGAAAGTAATGGGATCAAAGGTTCCTGGATATATTGCGACTTTCTTTTTTATCATATAGAATATTTTTATCTTGATTTATTAGTTATATTTTAAAGCATCATAGCTTGATTTTATTGCTTCTATCAAGTAAAATAAACATAAAATTATATTTATTTGATAACTTTTTAAATGAAAATTACAATTCTTTCAATTGGTAAATTCGAAAATTCGCCTCACAAGGCTGTTTTTGAAGCTTATCTCAAAAGAATGAAATGGTCAATCGATTTAAAAGAAATTGAGCTAAAAAACAGCAATAATTTATCAGATCAACAAATAAAAACCCTCGAGGCTAAATTGCTTATAAAGTCAATAAAATCAGGCTCTATTGCAATAGCTCTTGACGAAAATGGCAAACAATTTAGCAGCAATCAATTTGCAAAAATGCTTAGCGATTTTTCGCTACATGGCGACTCAAATTTATGTTTTATGATTGGAGGAGCGCACGGCTTGGGGTCAGAAATATTGAATATGGCAAAATTAAAGATTTCACTTGGATTAATGACTTTTCCCCATATAATGGTAAGGTCGATGTTGCTTGAACAATTATATCGAGCCCAAACCATCATTGGCGGGCATCCATATCATAAAAATTAAACTATGTCAATAAAAAAGAAAATTGCCGAAATGATTCGCGTTAACCACGCAGGAGAGTTTGGGGCTAAAGTAATTTATGATGGACAAATCGCCGCCCTAAGGCTAAAAAAAGATGAAGAAACCGCAAAACTGGTAGAACATATGAAAGAGCAAGAAGATACTCATTTTGATTATTTCAACAATCAAATAATTTGTCGCGATATTCGTCCAACTGTCATGCAACCAATATGGAGAATTGGTGGATTTGCCTTAGGTTTTGTGACTGCTTTAATCGATAAAAGAGCAGCAATGTGCTGTACTACGGCAGTTGAAGAGGTTATTGATCAACATTATCAAGAGCAAATCAATTTTATAAAAAATGAGGAAAAATTCTTAGATAATCATCAAAAAAAAGAGCTTTTAATTTTAGAAGAAAAAATTGAAAAATTTAGAAGCGAAGAGCTGGAACATCGTGATATTGGCTATGATAACAAGGCTAAAGAGCTAAGATATTTTAATCCATTATCCATGGCAATAAAATTTACCACAAAAACAGCAATTACAATCTCAAAAAAAATATAACTTATGACCGATAAAGCTTGATTTGTTTTATCATAAAAGGGATTTGCGACAAAGTAAAAATCATCGACAGCGGAAAAACACCAAAAACCTTAAAATTGACCCAAAAATCAGTGCTAAAATTGCGCCAGATTATCTCATTTAGAAATGCTAAAAATAAAAAGAATAATGCCCATCTAAGCGATAAAATTAGCCATGCTTTATCTTGAATTTTTATGTTATCTGCGAATAAATATTTAATCAAAGGACGTCCCGAAAAATAACCATAAAACAATATCGCCGCAAAAATCAAATTGATTAATGTTGGTTTAATTTTTATAAAAATTTCATCCCCTGATAATAAAGTTAAACCGCCAAAAATCCCTAATATTGCCGCAGAAATCAGGGGCATTTTTGCGATTTTTTTGGTTAAAAAATAAGATATTATTAAAGCAACAAAGCTGGTGACTAATAGCCACAAAGTGGCTGGCAACAAAGGATTGGCGGCATTTGACAATTTGTAAATCAAGATAAAAACTATCAGCGGCAAATAATCACATAAAAATTTTGACAAGGTTTCGTTATCTATTTTTTTATCACTAATTATTGTATTTTCGTTGTTTTTTTTAATCATTTGCGCAGTTGAATAAGTTGTCCGTAGGTCTAAAGCTATTTAAAGTTATCTTGTAAACCAGATCTACTTCGTTAAATTTTAACAAAGAAGCAAGTTTAGTATTTTTGGTTTGAAAATTTTTAGGAATATCGATGACCCTTACTCCCTTAAGCTTCATTGAAAGTAAATTTTCTTCAATAAAATAATTTGCATGACTTCCAATTAAAATTTTTTGGTTTTCTATAAGATCAAGCTGCGTTTTGCCATCTTTTAAATAAATCTCATATGATATATCTGCCTCATCATTACATTTTGGACTATTTTCGCCCTCACCTATTTTTTCATCCTTAATTGACAATATGGTTAAATCTTCTTTATATTCAATCGGCTGTTGATTTGAAAATTTTTTTTGCGCTTCTTGTACACTTATTTTGCCTTGCGCAACATCTTGCGAATCCTTAATTGTTGAGATAATAAATTGACTTTGGTTATGAATCTGCGCAATATTTTCTTGCAATCTTTCTTTGGACAAGCGATTTCCTAGGCTCTCTGGGTTGCTTTTATCTCGCAATAATCCAAAATAAAGCACTAGGAATATTCCTAAAATTCTAACTAATTTATTTTTTAATAAAATATAGATTATATTCACTTTGCAAAAGTTTTTATAATATTAGAGGCAATAGCCCCTTCACGTAGGATCGTTATTTTTTCTTCAAAAATTTTAACTATAGTTGAAGAAATACGCTTTTCACAAATTCCACCATCTATTAATAAATCAATTTTTAATAAAGATAAGTTATTTTTAATTTCATCGGCAGAAATTGCATCTTTAGATCCAGAAATATTGGCACTAGTTACGGCAATTATACCATTAAAATTCATAAATAAATCATTAATAAAATTTTTTTTCACTATCCTAAAACCCAAAAAATCGTCATTTAAATTTAACTCTTTAGCCAGCAAAATAGGGGTGTAAGGGCGTTTTTTTAAAACCAGAGTTAATCCTTGCGTAAGAAATTTTTCTGCAATTTTGTGCGACATATTATCAAAAATAAAAATTTTTTTTGCAATTTCTATATTTGGCAAAAAAATAGTTATTGGTTTATTTTTATCGCGTTTTTTTATTTGGTAAAGATGCTCTACAGCATTTGAACTAGAGGCGTCAACCGCAATTCCATAAACGGTATCAGTTGCAAAAGATATAATTTTTTTTTGTTGCAAATAGCTTGCTGCAATTGCGGCACAGTCAGGATTTTGCTCAGATATTATTTGCATAAACACTGCTCGATATTAGATTAAACACTATTAACAAAGCTAGTTAATATTAGTTTTTGATATAATTTTAGCATTTTTTAATAAAATTGCGAGAAATATCTAGGATATAGTTTAGTAAAAATGTCTATATCATAAAAACTTCATATTGACACCAAAATAACAAAATTTATCCTCAAAAATATTTTGTTATTTTGGTGTCAATATTAAGTTTTTATGCCCTGTAACATTGACTTTATTGGTTCGAAGCTTTTACGATGAAATTCACAAATTCCATTTTCTTTTATTTTATCAACATGAAATTTAGTTGGATAGCCAGCATTTTTATCCCATGAAAAATACGGATATTTTTGATGCAATTCTAACATTATTTGATCGCGCGTTTCTTTGGCCAATATAGATGCCGCAGCAATTGCCAGACTTTTAGTATCACCTTTTACAATCGGAATAATTTTTTGATCTTCATGTTGCAAATCAAACGGGATAAAATTGCCGTCAACCAATATCAATTGCGCAAAAATATTATTTTTTTTACAGAAATCCTGATAGGCCCTTAACATTGCTAGCTTCGTGGCCTGCAAAATATTCATTTTATCAATAGTTTTTTCATCTACAATTCCGATACCAAAATGAGCTTTTTGTTGCAAATATGAAAAAATTCTTTTGCGCATAATTTTAGTTAGTTTTTTTGAATCATTGATTTTAGAACATATTTTGCTTTTTATTATATCATTATCTAAAAAAACACAAGCAGCAACAACAGGCCCGGCTAAAGGGCCGCGACCAGCTTCGTCTATTCCCACAATAAGCAAATTTTTATATTCATTTTGATCTAACTCATCTGGTAAAATTTTTGTTAAATTTGACATTGTAAAAATTTATTGAGTGAATTATATTTAATTAAAATAATGTTGTACTTTTTTAACAAAAACGCCTATTTTATGTTTCTTAATTCTAACTTGCGCGACAAACCTTCTTTGCTAAAACCAATATCAATCGTAGTTGCGATTTTATTGGTGATCGGTGGTGCTTACTCAGTTTTTAGCAAAAAATCCGAAGATTCTACTGCCGAAAATAATGATAATGCAAATGTTAAGATAAACTCAAGCGGAATCGACAAAAATCAAAGGATTCGCAATGTAGAAGATGTTGAAGAGGTTCTTGAAAAATGGCTTGCAAACAACCCAGAAGCAATTATAGCCTCGGTCAATAATATGCAGCAAAAGGCCATGCAGGAACAAGCACAAAATGCTCAGAAAAATATTGGCCCTAAAAAAGAAGAATTAACTAATGACGTAAACTCACCTTCATATCATCAGGGCGAATTTGACGTGACAATTGTTGAGTTTTTTGATTATAATTGCGGCTATTGCAAAAGGGCTAATTCAACAGTTGAATCTTTGATTAAGGCCGATTCTAAAATCAAGATTGTGTATAAAGAATTTCCAATTCTAGGGCCTTCATCTGAAGAATTATCATCAATTGCCATCGCTGTTCATTTAACAGATTCTGCATCATATAGAAAATTTCACAATGCTCTTATGGCCTCAAACGCCTCAAGCAAAGAAGAGGCGTTAAAAATTGCCCGTGATTTAGGCATAAACTCTACCAAAATTGAGGCTACACTTAAAAACCAGAAAGATAAAATTGCTGCTATAATTAACAGCAACCGTGTTTTAGGTGGATCAATTGGCATTCAGGGTACGCCTGGATTTGTTGTAGGTGATGAGTTAATACCTGGCGCAGCCAGCCTAGAATCGCTTCAACAAAAAGTAACTCAACAAAGAAAAAAATAGCCCCAAGACAGCGAGAAACATAATCTCGCTGTCTTTTTTACCCAATTTGATGAATTTAGACATTTTCAGCCACAATGAATATAACCATCTTTCTGAAGAGCAAAAACTTGTAATTGATAATATATCACAAGGCCATAATATTCTCATCACTGGAGGCGCAGGCACCGGCAAATCACATCTCCTTAATTACTTAAAACGCCATTATAGCAATTTAGGATTGGTTGTTACTGCTAGCACTGGAATCGCCGCAATAAATATAGGTGGATCAACAATACATTCATGGTCTGGCATTGGGCTTGCTAATCTGCCAATTGATCAAATTATTGCAAATCTTTTTGGCTCACGCTTTAGCAAAATAAGACGAAGAATTAAACAGGCAAAAATTCTTGCCATTGACGAAATTTCTATGATCTCAGCTGATTTTTTTACTATATTAAATCAAGTTTTATGCGCAGTAAGAGAAAATGAAAAACCGATGGGAGGCTTACAAATGCTTCTTTTTGGCGATTTTTTGCAACTACCCCCTATCAGCAAATATGGCCAAAACCAACAAAATTTTTGTTTTTATAGTCCTGCTTGGAGCGAGCTCAATCTAAAAATATTTGCTTTACGAGAAATTTTTCGCCAAAATGATGCTAATTTTATAAAAATACTTAATAATTTACGCTTTGGCAAAATCGATCAAGAAGATATAAAACATCTCGAGTCGCGGCTTACACATGATAATCATTATCATAATATCAAACCTACAATTCTTACCAGTCATAATCACAAGGCTGAACAAATAAACGAATTAGAGCTCAAAAAAATTCCTCGCGAAGAAAAAATTTTTAACGCTGAATATTTTGGCGATACAAATAAAATTGAACTTTTACGAAAAAACTGTTTAGCGCAAGAAACCCTTAAATTAAAGGTTGGAGCTCAGGTTATGATGATAAAAAATACTTATCAAAAAGAAGGTATAATTAATGGCTCGCTTGGTATAGTTATTGGCTTTTCAGCAAAAAAAGCACATCCAATTGTTGAATTTTCTGCCGGAAAAACGCTAACAATATCGCCAGAAGATTGGCTTATTGAAAAATTTGATGAAGAAAAGCGCGCTTTGGTTGCCGAGGCAGGGGTTCATCAAATTCCCTTAATATTGTCTTGGGCCATTACTATCCACAAATCTCAAGGTTTAACTTTGGACAAAATTTCATGCGATCTTTCTGATATATTTAGCCCTGGTCAAGCCTATGTAGCACTGTCAAGGGCCCGTAGACTCGAAGATGTTTATATTAGCTCGATTAATTTTAACAAAATCACTGCAAATCAAGATGCAGCAAGCTTCTATGAGGATTTAGAATAAATATGGATTATTTTCAAAAATTATCAAACAACTCTAAAGCCATATTCTACACAATCCTAACCTGCTTTTTGGTATCAATTTTAATAGCCATAGTCAGACATTTATCCATCTCGTTACATGTATTTTTTATAGTGATGATGCGCAATTTATTTGCATTTTTGCTATTTATACCATTAATGATAAAAAAACGACAAAAACTCTTTAAAACCAGCAATTTTCACCTTCATTTGATAAGAAACTTAAATGGCTTGGTGGCAATGTTGATATGGTTTTATACGGTTACACTAATCCCTTTACCCGAGGCTGTATCTTTTACATTTATCGTGCCCATTACTACCACCTTGGCAGCAATGTTTTTTTTAAAGGAAAAGATCAATCCACGCATCTGGAAAGCCCTATTTATTGGCTTTTTGGGCATTTTGGTAATTGTAAGACCGGGATTTCATGAATTTAAATTTGCCTATATTTTAGCCTTTTTTACTACCATTTTATGGTCAATTTCCAATATAATTGTCAAAATCATGACTAAAACTGACCAGCCAGAGACAATCGTAGCCTATATGTCATTTATAATGCTGGTATTTTCTATTCCGCTTGGTATAATACATATTGAGCCATTAAACTGGCAAGATTTATTCTGGTTATTTATGTTAGGATTGTTATCAAATTTGTCGCATATATCCCTATCTACAGCTTATTCTAAAGCTGATTTATCGCTGGTGCAACCCTTTGATTTTACTAGGCTAATATTTATTTCTATAATCTCATATTTTGCTTTTGGTCAAATCATCGATATTTATTCAGCTCTAGGTGCCATAATTATCCTAATAGGAACAATCTTTATTGCACCTAGAAACAAAAGGAAATACAATGATAATCTTTCTAATATAGATCAGGCTTAGCAAATGAATTACCTCAGTTTTTTCGAAAATTCAATCCAAAAACTTCACGAAGAAAACCGTTATCGCTCTTTCACAAATATTTCACGCTTAAAGGGCCATTTTCCTTATGCCATCAACAATAATAACAATCATAAAATTGTCCTGTGGTGTTCAAATGATTATTTAGGAATGGGACAAAATGAGGAGGCGATTAATCTGGCCATTAAAGCCTTAGAAGATTATGGATTAGGCTCTGGCGGCACTCGTAATATATCTGGAAACAGCGCATTAATAGTGGCACTTGAAAAAGAAATAGCATCTCTCAATAATAAACAAAGCGCTCTAGCCTTTGTCTCTGGCTATATAGCCAATGATGCTTCGATTCAAGCACTCGCTAAAATTATCCCCGATTTAATAGTTTTTTCTGATGCAAAAAATCATGCCTCAATAATATCCGGAATCAGAAATAGCGGGCTAATGAAGCATATTTTTAGACATAATGATATGGCGCATCTTGAAAATTTGCTTAAAAATTATCCACCAGAAAAGCCAAAAATTATCATTTTCGAATCAATATACTCAATGGATGGCGATTTTGGGAAGGTCAAAGAAATTATCGATTTGGCAAAAAAATATAATGCATTAACTTATATTGATGAAGTTCATGCTGTAGGCCTATACGGACCTTCAGGCGCAGGATTATGCGAAGAATTGGGTCTAAATAATCAAATTGATATAATCCAAGGAACCTTTGCCAAAGCTTATGGCTGTATAGGTGGATATATTGCAAGCAAAGCAGAAATAATTGATGCAATTCGCTTAAATGCTTCTGGCTTTATTTTCACCACTGCCCTTCCGCCCTCAATTTGCGCCGCAATAATTAGCAATATTAACCATCTCAAGAAAAGCACTACCGAACGTAAAATTCATCAACAAAAAGTTGCTTTGCTTAAAAATAAATTAAAACAAGCGCAAATCAATATCGTTGAAAATCAATCACATATAGTTTCAATTGTGGTTGCGGACGCCAAAAAGGCCGAAGATATATCTAAGCAATTACTAAACGAGTTTGATATTTATGTACAACATATCAATCATCCTACAGTAGCAAAAGGCGATGAGCGATTAAGGATCACCATTACCCCTTTACATAGCGATAAAATGATTGAAGAATTAGTCGTGGCACTAAAAAAATGTTTTAAACTATAAGGCATAATTAAGAAATTTTCTTAAGGAGGAAAGTAAGGAATTTTAGTCGCCCATTTTTTTAATTATGCCACAACTTCACATCGACACCGTTGGTAAATTGTCTAAAAAATCACGCAAAATCACGCTAGCAGCTATATCATCAAAATATTTTTGGTTTTTTCGCGAAGATAATTCTCGCGAAATATATTTAGCTTCAAAACTGGTCAATCTCTCATCAGCAAAAAAAATTGGATAATTTTGCAGAAATTTATCAAGCTGATCTGCAAATTTCTCCGTAAATCTTGACATTTCATTAAAACTGCCATCCATATTAATCGGAAAGCCCATTATTATTGCCACCACGGCATTCTCATTGCAGAATTTTTTTATTATGGCAAAATCTTTTTCATTACTTTGGCGATTTATGATCAACTTCGGAGTAGCAATCAAGCGGGTTTCATCACTAATTGCAATACCAATACGCTTACTTCCCACATCAATTGCTAGCAATTTGCCTTGACTTGGGATGATTTTTGTGAATAATGTATTATCGTTGATAATCATTTTTTAAGATAAATATGTCGCAAATTACAGATAAAGATATCAAAAAAATTGCCAAATTAGCCAGAATTGCCATTGATGATAATTCTTGCGAAAACCTTACCAAACAAGTAAGTGGCGTAATAAATTGGATCGAGCAACTTAATGAAATCAACACCGACAATATCAAACCACTCACAAATGTCAACCAATCATCACTAATAATGGCACAAGATGTAGTGTCTGATGGCGATATCGCTGATGATATATTAAGCAATACAAAGCATTCTAAATATAATTATTTTTCTACTCCAAAAGTAATCGAATAACTTTATGGATCAATCTTCGCAGCTGATTTTCGATTTTTCTAATTTTATCACTGATGAAAAATTTAAAGAAAGTGATTTTATTTTTTCCAAAGAAAATGAGGCTGCTGTAAAATTTCTTGAAAAATTTTTTCTACAAAATAATCAATCACAAAACCGCGTACAATCCGCTATTTTAAAGGGCGATCAGGCCTCAGGAAAATCGCATTTATTACATATTTTTGCCAAAAAATATAATGCGTTTTTTTTGATAAAAAATGATCAAAAAAACCCAAATTTTTTTATCGAAAATAATTTTTATATTTTGGAAGATTTTGATAAAAATACAGATGAAGAAACGTTGTTGCACCTTATAAATTCTGCATCTGAAGCGAAATCATTTTTATTGTTAACTACAAAAAATATACCGAATTTTTCTTTGGCTGATTTAAATTCACGTATTAAAAATATTATTGTCACTCAAATCAAAAATCCCGATAGCGCAATGCTGCGCATGCTTCTTATTAATGGTCTTGCAAGGCGACAACTTAAATTAAACAATGATTCAATAAACTTTATCACACTAAATTTAAAAAGAGACTATCGGAAAATAATTGATATTTTAGATAAAATCGAAACCTTTTGTCATCAAAATAAAAAAAGCCTAAGCTTAATTGATGTTAAAAAATTATTATCATGATTATTAAACCGATGGAGAGCCAGAGCCATCATCACCCGCAACACCTCCTGGTGAATTTTGTTGACCAGCAACACCTCCAGATGAATTTTGTTGACCCGCAACACTAGCGCCACCAACCTTCTCTGAAGCTGCAATTGATTTGCCACGATTGCCGATTTCATTGACATAACCCTTTGTCGCTTTCGCAGCAGATCTTGCGGCAGAAGAAGCCAATTTTTTCGAAGCACGAGAGCCACGCTTCTGAATACCCCTAAGCGTATCGTAAGCTTTCGAAGTCATAGCCATAGCCGACATAGGTTTTGAGCTCAAGGCCATACCACCAACCAATTTTGCTGCAAAAGTAGAAATTTTATCCACAAATTCAGAAAATATAAACATTACAAAAGCGGCTTTCATTATTGTATTAAGCTTGCCTGAATTCATATTGGCAAGAATCGGTAAACCAATACCAATAGGTTCTAAACCACTATAGGTCTTGAGTTTTGCTACTCTAAATATGCAATAGATACTGGTTTCATCAACTTTGATACGCTCAGTAAAATTTGGATCAGCATTCTTAATCTGCTCCTCAGTGCATTTTGGATTGTCTTCGCAAATTATTTCCGAATTTGGCGAAATTTCATTTATAGCTATAGCAGAATCAGATTTAGCTGCAATAACTGATGTTGGATGACATTTTTTGCATATAATTTGATCGTCGCATATAATTGATTTTGGCACCTCTCTTGGATTTTTTGCATCTTCCCTAAATTTTGCCTGCCCTATAATAGCATTATTAAAGATAGAAATAAATATTCCTAGATAAGCAAACAATATAACAGGCTGTAGGGCAAAACCAAGTATTTGTTTCCACCATCCATCAAATATATTTTTAGTTTTAGAAAATAAAACTAATGTAATCATAATAGGAGAAACATATATTAAAGTGATAATTGCCACTACTGCCATCAAGAAAATATGCATCGCCCTTAAAATTAAAGAAAGCATAAAAAAGGCAAAAAAGAAAGTGGCAACTAAAAATACAATCCCCAAACCGCCCGTTAAGAAACCAGCTAAAATCATTTTAACCAAATTAGGAACTGATACATCCGGCGCAAAACCAATGGCGCGTGCCAACTTACAATCGAGCGTATCCCAAATTTTTAGATATTCTTTTTTGGGTGGATATTGAGGATTTTCATAACGCGATTTATCAGTTTCTGCGGCATAATTAAAGCGCGGAAATTGGCATCCATCCATTTTTTCTGGATCGGGCCCATCATCAAGACGCATCACTATATCAGATACAATATTTGAGCTACTTAGGATCCCCTCAACAAAACCCGACTGCCATCCATCACCTAATGCAAAATACATTATAAAACCAATCTTTACGATATAACCTAATAATTGTTTTTTTACTATAGCTTGACCACCGGATACACCAAGTAGAATCATGATACCAAAAACTGCTACCGAGATAGTTAATGTCATTTTTATTGCAAACTGCAAATTATCTTGAATTTTCATAAAAAATGACGGCTTAGAAAGTGTTTTGCCCTTTTTATAGATATTGCCACTCTTACACATACCTGTAATATCAGGGCTCTCGTCTGGATTACGACAAAGCGAATCCCCGGCATTATTTAACAACAAATTCTCCATGGTTTCTTTAAAACATTGCACAAGGGGAGCTGAAAACCCGCGAGTACTAATAGGCAACAATTCTGCATCAAAACTATAGACATTTTGCGAATCACCTTTCATATCTTTGCATGCAGATGAAATATAGGCTCCATCAAGAGTAGAAATGCGAATATATGGCAAAACAGGAACTTTAACACAATGTTTTAAAGTCTGGCAGAAATTTTCCACTTCACTTGTAGGCTGCCCATGAGAATCAATTACAAATTTTTCTGTTTCTGTACCACCCCCAATCAAGTGATTATAAGGACATACCGAATAAGTTTTGCCGCAAATATAATTGATTTTTTGCTTCGATAAAAAAGTTTCAAACCATACCCCATTAACATTACATCTATCGCCTAAAGCGCAAAATTGATAATTATAATCAGAAGATGTTTGGCCAACCGCTAATGGAGCATTTTCAATACATAAAGTGCCCTGACTACGCTTTTTACAACATTCATATGCTTTATTGACCGCACTTTTATCCGCATCGGAGGCGTGAGCCAATACAAAACGATGACAAGCATAATTTGAAGCAACCGCTGGACCTCTCATATAATAACGCTGGCGATCATTGCTATAACCAAGCGCAGAAATACGTCGACTTTCGCTCCAAGTTGAGGGATTTTCGCAATGATCGCTACCTTGATCTATATATTCTTTACCGCCATAAAGATACTCACGATAATATTTATTGCTTAATCTAATCGAAAGAGCCGGAACGCCATCCACATCTGGCAAGCCACAACTATTAATATTATTAATAAAAAGATCTTCTATACATTTTTGATATGACCCTTCATATTTACCATTGCGCCATTTTCCTTCGGGATCAAGATCACCATTTAAATCAACCTTAGCCCAACCACTCCAATCATGACCACAAATTCGCGCATTTTCGAAGGCCCCTTTTGCAGAAGCGTAAATTATACCCAAAGCACTCATTCCTGCACCATAAGCCGCTAAATAAGTTGAATAAGCGGTGCAACAGCGGGTAACGTCTGCACCAGCCAAACCAACCTGTCTTGACGCCTCTACGCAAGCAGCTGCACTACCAATGCAACTGGCCATTGCAGCATTAGCTATAGCAAGCTCACCTGTTCTAGAACCACATTTTTTGAATACCGATAGCAGTTTATATAAAGTAAGAGGATTGATTATTGGGGTGTGAGGTATCGAATCCATCACTGCCTCTCTAACAGCCGCAGACCTTCCATAACTATTAGTAGGCACACATAAACTATCAGTAGCATAACCAGCTCCTACAATTGCAGCACCCTGCAAAGAAATAAAAGAGGCGCAAACTGGGTTTGAAAATTCCCAATTAACATCAATATTTTTTACCCCCGGATCAAAGCTAAAAACACCAGTATCACAATGTTTTTTTTCAACATTCCAATCCGTAGTACGTGGACCATCATAGACTGCATAAGCATTAGAAGGATAAATCAAAAATGGCGCAAGTAAAAAAACAATCAAGAAATTCGTTAATTGTTTTTTTAACAAACTAAGCTGCATCAAATAATTTTATAAATTTGTTTATTTCGCTATTTTTAGTTTTAAATGAAGCACGATTTATAATCAAATAAGAACTTACATCCATGACTTTCATTAGCTCAACCATTTGATTTTCTTGCAATGTTTTTCCACTACTTACTAAATCCAAGATATAGTCACATAAACCTAATTGAGCCGCTATTTCTATGGAACCGTTGAGTTTGATTGCCTCAACTTGCACAGCTTTTTGTGAGAAAAAATTGCGCGCAACTTCAACATATTTGGTTGCAACCCTGATATGACTGATTATATCAAGATTTAGATTTTTTGATTTTTTTGCAGCAATCGCTAATCGACATTTGCCAATACCTAAATCAAGCACTTCAAAAATCTCATTTGACGAAAATTCTGCAAGCACATCTTTGCCGCAAATACCTATATCGGCGGCACCAAATTTTACAAAAGTTGCAACATCAAAACTTCTAACTTTGACTACTTCTAGATTATCAAAATTAGTTGCAAAAATCAATTTTCTTGAAGATTCGTTAAAAAAATCTGCCTCAGGAACTAGGCCAATCTTAGAAAATAAAGGCACCAACTCTTCAAGAATTCTACCTTTTGGCACTGCTAATAAATTTTTTTTCATTACTAAAAATCTTTAATATATCTTACCAAAATTCCGTATGAATTTTTGGTATCTAGCCCACCTGCAGCAGCGGTTTTATTGTTTGTGCGCATATTACGATATGCCACTTGGAATAATAATTTATCAAATAATTTATTGCCAAAAAAACTATAACCACCCGAAATTTCGGTTAAATTGCGATCATAACCATTTTGGTCCAAATGAAAATGCTGCTGAGCGTTGTAAATCAGGGTTGCGTTCCAATTTTTGAAAAAATTGGCAACTAAACTCGAACTTAAATATTTGTCAGTAATATCAGAATTTCCGCCAACATTTTTTAGATAAACATATTCAGCCAAGCCGTTTAAATTAAGGTTTGAATTGATAGGATATTGATAATTTATTAATGCCGAATAACCTTTTTGATCACCTATTTTATTAGAATCCACCGTACTTGCAAGACTATTAACCGCTAAATTTTGATAAGAAAAACGATAAAATAATTTTTCATCACGAGCAAAATCAAAGGCAACATCAAGCGATGCAACATATGAATCCAAATTGCGGGTATCGGCTGGCAAACCTTGATTTTTGCGATCAGAATCACGTTTGTTGATTAAACTATTATCCAAATTTTTGCGATCATTTGTAAAAAAACTTACGCCAAATTCATAACGCCCCGTCTTAGCCAAATCGCCAGCGCGTAGATAAGTTGATAAACCGATTTTTTCTAATTGTTGATAATTTAGTGCAAATTGATTGCCCCAGATGCCGCGCCCCACGCTCCACGCCATGCCAAAATGCGGACGAAATTTTCCTGCATAAAATGAGAAATTTTCATCAACATAACCAAGCTTTAATTCGCGCACATATAATCCAAGATTTTCATAAGCGCGATCATCGCCGCTATTAGCATCCGCAACATTGCGCAACTGATTAACTTCATCCAATCTAAACCAACTTTCGAAACGCCAATTTTTTTTATATATAATATCAGTATTCAAATTAGCTTGCAAAGTTGTATAATTATATTCATCAACGCTTCTAGTTGCTTGATAATCTCGACTTGAAGTATTTTCAACACGCGCGCGCGAAACTGCAGCAAAATTTGTAAGAGGAATATTTTTTGGAGATTCCTCAATAGCGTCAATACTCTCAAGAGCTACCACAGTTTGACAGAAAAAAACCGAAAAAATAAATACCAAAAATTTTTTCATTAATCTAAAATAAAAATTATTATATTTAAAAAGCTTTAAAATATGATAAAACTACGAAATAAATATTATTTCCAGAACTTTTTAAATATAACAACAATCTTAAGTCACAAATATGTCGATTCCTATATTAATCGCAATAGCTTTTTTGCTAGGATTCTTTATCGAAAGCATTATCGGCTTTGGCGGAGGACTTATTGCTTATGCCATTTTAGGATATTTTATGGATATTAAGCAAATGATATTATCAGGCCTTTATATTGGAACTTGCGCAAGTGCTTATATCTTATTTACCGATCACAAATCTTTCTCAAAAAAAGCCTTTGCGCAGGCCTTGCCTGTATGCTTGATCGGCACCATGCTTGGTGTATTAATTTTTACCAAAGCTAGCTCTAAATCAATGTTATTAATGCTTGGAATATTATCAATATTATTATCAATTAAAGTGATTTTTTTTGATAATATCAAATTTCCGCAACTTTTTCGTAATAGTTTGTTATCAATAGGGGGCGTCTCACATGGATTATTTGGCATCGGCGGGCCGTTTGTTGTCAACGCTTTGAAGGATGATTTTAAAAATAAATCCGAGCTACGCTCAACAATGGCGCTGTTTTTTGTATCACTAAATCTTGTACGTTTTATTCAATTATCACTACAAGACCAGATAAATACTGGTTTATTCAAGGATATATGGTGGGTAATTTTTCCAATATTTTTAGCTATTTATATTGGATTTAAGGTTCACTTACATATCAGCGAGGTATTATTTAAAAAACTGATTGGTGCCATGACGTTATTTTCAGGAATAATATTCTTGTTTAAATAGAAGATATGCAACCCTGCAGATCATTTATATCACTGGATTGATTTGTCAAATAGGTAAGACGCCAATTTTATATTTACTTGAAATGTTTTTAATCTCATCCGCGCTAGATATAACTTCTTATTTTAAAAAGATAAATCTTATCCCTTAAAACCCCATTATCTATCCAACTCTCTAGATAAAACATTCAATAATTGCAGCGAAAAATTATTTGTGCGCTCTGCAAATTGGTTGATCTTATTTGAAAATATATTATAAAAAAACACTGCCGGAATAGCCGCAAAAAGCCCTATACCAGTAGCCAACAAAGCCTCAGCAATGCCGGGGGCCACCACCGCTAAACTAGTATTTTTCGATACAGCAATCCCTTGAAACGAAGTCATGATTCCCCAAACAGTACCAAAAAGCCCTACAAATGGCGCTGCCGAACCAATAATAGCCAAAAAATTTAATCCCGATTCTAGTCTTTCCATTGATTTATTAGTGGCCACTTGCATCGCGGCACTTAGGCGCTCTCTGAGAGTGGACTTTTTGCTAACATCATTATCAGTCATAATTTGTTTAATATTGTTGCTTTTCCACTCTTTCATACAAGCAATAAAGATGCGGGCCATGGGGTGATTATCATTTTTTTTAACTTCGCCATAAAGATCTTCAATCATAAGCGTCTCGAAGCCACACTCAAACTCATCGCTACGCGCCTTTAGGATACGAAATTTCATGATTTTATCAAAAATAATCGCCCAAGACCAAATTGAAGCCGCCGCCAAAAGCAACATCACCATCTGCACCACAATATCAGCCTGCCAGATCAAGCCAATCAACGAAACCGATTTTTCCATGATTCAGAAAATTTTAATTTATGACTATTTGTCAAAGCGCAAATTTATACAAATTATTTTTTGTTACGAGCAATGCCTTCAGCTATTAATTCTCTAGCTTTAGCGGCATCTTCAAAACCTTTTACTTTAACCCATTTACCTTTTTCAAGATCCTTATAATGCTCAAAAAAATGTGTAATTTTTGCAATCAAATTTTGTGGCAATTCTTTATAAGATTCAACTGTCTCATATTGCGAATTAAGCTTTTTTGCGGGCACCGCGATGATTTTTTCATCCATACCTTTTTCGTCCTCCATAATCAAAACACCGACCGGTTTAGCCGCAATAACTGCACCCGGAACAACTGCAAAATCACACACCACGAGCACATCACAAGGGTCACCATCATCTGACAAAGTGTGTGGCACAAAGCCATAATTACATGGATAATACATTGGAGTTGCGATAAAACGATCAACAAAAATTGCGCCTGAATCTTTATCCATTTCATACTTCACTGGATCAGCATTCATCGGCACTTCGATGATAACATTTACTTGATTTGGCGCATCTTTGCCAATTGAAATTTTTGAAACATCCATAAGTTTTTAAATAATGAATTGTTATATTCTATATATTTAGGATTTCTGTTATGCCCGCCCCACGGGCCCCGATCAACTACACTACGCTAACGCTTCGCTTCTCTAATTGGGATACGCAGAAATCTTAAATTTATAAAACGTAACAATAAAATAATATTAGGTAATATTTTAGGAGGATAATTTTATTTTTAAATGTTATTTTTTAAAAATACAAAATTGTTGATTTGGCCCATAAAAAAAGCGGATCCAATGATCCGCCTAAATTTTGTATAAAAACCTATTTTTATCAATAGCAGTTTGCATCAATCGGTAGGTTTTTGGTAAATTAACTTAAAATTTTTTTGAGAAAAAATGATATTATAATCAGTTTTTTCATTAATCCAGATGAGGACAGGCCCCATCTGGATTAACGCGACTCAACCTAGATCAAATTCTCGAATTTTATCTACTAGAATCCACCCATACCACCCATACCGCCAGCCATGCCACCGGCAGCACCATGATTATGAGCACCTTCTTCTTTCTTCTCAACAATACAAGCTTCGGTTGTGATCAACAAACCAGCGATTGAGGCCGCGTCTTGAAGCGCAGTTCTAACCACTTTGGCAGGATCAACAATACCAGCTTTAAACATATCGCCAAATTTATCATTTTGCGCATCATAACCAAAAGCTGCATCACCCTTAGAATAGACTTCATTGGCAACAACTGCGCCGTCTTGTCCTGCATTTTCAGCAATTTGACGGATTGGGGCACGCAAGATTTTTCTGATGATATTGACACCAGTAGTCTGATCTTCATTGGCGCCTTTAACCTTATCTAGAGAATGTCCGGCATATAACAATGCCGATCCACCACCAGCAACAATACCTTCTTGCATCGCAGCACGAGTAGCGTGCAAAGCATCCTCAACACGGTCTTTTCTTTCTTTTACTTCAACTTCAGTAGCGCCGCCAACCTTTAAAATAGCCACACCGCCAGAAAGTTTTGCCAATCTTTCTTGAAGTTTTTCACGATCATAATCAGAAGTGGTTTCATCAATTTGTTTTTTGATTGCAGCGCAACGAGTTTTTACATCACTGGCATCACCTGCTCCATCAACGATTGTAGTATCGTCTTTAGTGATGATAATGCGTTTTGCCTGACCAAGTTGCTTAACACCAACATCTTCAAGCTTCATACCTAAATCCTCCGAGATCAACTGACCATTAGTTAAAACCGCGATATCTTCCATGATAGACTTTCTACGATCACCAAAACCAGGAGCTTTCACGGCCGCTATTTTCAAGCCTCCACGCAATTTGTTGACAACCAATGCCGCCAAAGCCTCACCTTCAACATCTTCAGCAATAATCAAAAGTGGACGACCTGACTGCACTACAGCCTCAAGCAATGGAACCATAGTTTGCAAGCCGGAGATTTTTTTCTCAAATAATAAAATGAAGGCATTTTCCATTTCAACTGTCATTTTTTCGCCGTTAGTGATAAAATAAGGCGATAGATAACCGCGATCAAAATTCATCCCTTCAACAACATTCATTTCAAACTCTAGGCCTTTAGCTTCTTCAACAGTGATTGGGCTATCTGGACCAACTTTTTGCACAGCTTCAGCAATTTTTTCGCCAATTTCTTTATCGCCATTAGCTGAAATTGTTGCGACTTGCGCGATTTCCGCTTGTCCGCTAACTTTTTTGCTCATTGATTTTATTTCTTTGATTACCGCCTCAACCGCAATATCCATACCACGCTTTAAATCCATTGGATTTAGGCCTGCAGCCACAGCCTTAATACCTTCACGCACAATTGCTTGCGCGAGTACAGTTGAGGTGGTAGTGCCGTCACCCGCAATATCATTGGTTTTAGACGCAACTTCTTTGATCATTTGCGCGCCTAAATTTTGAAATTTATCCGCAAGTTCAATTTCTTTAGCTACCGAAACACCGTCTTTAGTGATTCTAGGGGCCCCAAATGATTTTTCAATCACCACATTACGCCCTTTTGGCCCTAAAGTAACTTTTACTGCATTTGCAATAATATCAACACCTTCGCAAATTTTTGCGCGTGCGTCTGTTCCAAAAAAAACTTCTTTTGATGCCATATAATTTTTATATTTAAATTAATTTATTATAGATTTAACGAGATTATTCAATCACCGCCAAAATATCAGATTCTTTAAGAATTACCAATTCTTTACCATCCACTTTAACTTCAGTGCCGCCCCATTTAGCAAATAAAACTTTGTCACCAGCTTTAACATCTAAAGCTATAAATTTACCCGATTCATCGCGAGCACCCTTTCCTACGGCAACGATTTTGCCTTCAGCTGGCTTTTCTTTAGCAGTATCCGGGATGATGATGCCGCCAGCAGTTTTTGCTTGCGCTTCTAGACGCTCAACTAAAACGCGATCATGTAATGGTCTGATATTCATAAATTACAAATTTTTTCGATTAATAAAATTAAGGATTGTAAAAACCCCATAAATAGTTATGTAGTAATTGATATCCTTTTTGACAAGGGGTATCTGGATAAAAAAATGCCAAAGTATTATCAGATCTCACTAACAAAGCTTCAAAGAGTCAATTAATATAGCTTTTTATCTAATTCTCCAGCCTCTTCAAGTGCATATAAATCATCACATCCACCAATTGCTTTATCATCAATAAAAATTTGTGGCACTGTCATTCTACCACCCGATCTTGCGATCATTTCTTGACGAATTTCATCGCTTATAACTTTTATTTCTTTAAAAACAATTTTTTTTCGCTGCAATAAAAACTTAGCCTTAACGCAATAAGGACAAACATCTTTGCTATATATAATAACTTCTTTCATAAAAATTAATCATTGACACGATAATAAGATTGGTTGCTTTGTTGAATTTCTTGACCATAACCACTATTAATTGGCGGCACATAATATTGATCACTATCATAATAAGGCGGCCTAACTTGCGCAGGTGGTGCAAAATTATATGGATTGCTATAATAACGCGACGCCGGAGCCTGATAATATTGATATGGAGGATAACCATAAGGCACCGCCGTAGCAGGCTGCTGACCATAATAAGGCGCCACAGGCTTTGCAGGATTTTGCGCAACTCCATTTTGATAAGGTGGCACTTCTGGGTTTTGCTGCGCTTGACGTGGCGCACTATAACCCGCACGATCATACATATCAGCCTCTCGCTGACATGCTACAACTATAATCGAATATAACACAAAAAAAGCCCTAGATAATTTTTTTTTAATATCGCTCTTCATAATTTACAAACCTACTCAACAAAAAAGAAAAAACAGGCCTTCAATCATAACAGAAAAATTTTACCCATCAATAGCAGATTACAAAAACTTTTGACTTGCAAAAACTGTATCATTTTGATACAATCATGATTTGTCTCCACGATTATTATGCAGCTCTTCATAATTATAATATCGACTTGGCGGCACGTAATATTGCTCATAATCAAAATAAGGATTATGTTGCAGCCTGTAGACATCGTAAGGGTTTTGATAAGTACGCGAATATGGCTCGCCAGTGTTTTGATAATATGGCAAATAAGGGTTGGGATAGCTGCGCTGCGGTGGCAATTGATGCGCTGGCGGATATTGCTGAGTCGAGGGCGGGAGCGTTCGCAGCACGGGATCAGGCAATGCTGGCGGATAAGTAGTATCGCTATGATCTATAGCACAAGAAATCATGACAAGCAAAGCTGATATGCTAAAAATCCTCAATATTAACTTGAATTGCGATAACCTCTCAACCATTGTAAATAAACGATCTACGAACTATTATTAAAATTTTAATACTAGTATTATAGAAAATTATTTTATAAAATTATACAAAAAACAGTAAAAAATGGATAATGATAAAAAATTTTTAGCAACTGCACTAAAATTAGCGCAAAAAAATTTAGGATTAACTGCACCAAATCCTGTTGTTGGATGCTTGATTGTTAAAGATCAAGAAATATTAGCAACCGGAATCACCGCTAAAAATGGACGTCCTCATGCTGAGGCTGTAGCAATTTCTAAGGCCGATAAACATAAAATTAAGGGTTCTACCTTATATGTCACACTCGAACCATGCTGCCATATTGGCCAAACCCCCGCTTGCACCGATCAAATCATTAAAAGCGGCATTAAACGCGTAGTGATAGCCTGTAGCGATATCGATGAACGCGTTAATGGCAACGGTATCAAGGCCTTGCAAGCCGCAAAAATTGAAGTGAGCCTAGGATTACTTGAAAAAGAAGCGCAAGAAATTAATAAAGCTTTTTTTAAGGCCAAAAATACTGGCCTACCTTATGTTTCAATTAAAATTGCTAGCAGCTTAGATGCTAAAATTGCTACTTCTAATTATGATAGCAAATGGATTACATCTGAAAATGCACGTAGATTTGCTCATTATTTAAGATCCGTTAATGATGCAATTATGGTTGGCGCCAATACTGTGCGTTATGATGATCCCATGCTGGATTGTCGCCTTGAGGGACTTGAAGAATATTCGCCAAAAAGATTTGTTATTAGTACAAAAATTGATTTTAATTTGCAGGCAAAAATTTTTCAAACCGCTAATAAAATACCCACTTTCTTACTTACGGCCTATAAGGATGATTATGTTTGTAACAAAATTAGAAAATTAGGCGTAGAAATAATTTTTTGCCAAGAAAAAAATCAACAAATTGATTTAAAAGATGCATTACAAAAACTATGCGCAACTGGCGTAAATTCTATATTGGTTGAAGGTGGAAATAAATTAATTACACAATTATTACAACAAAAATTAGCCGATGAATTGATTTGGATAAAAAACGCAAGAATTATTGGTGGCGATGGCATTTGTGCCATTGGCGCGCTTGGTTTTAACAATATAAATCAAACTTTACATGATTTTGCGCAAAGCGATTTACAGCAACTTGGCGCAGAAGATTTGGCAATTTTTTATCGCAAAAGAATTAATTAGCTAACAATCTAGAATTTTTTAACATCACCAAGATTATAACCCGTATCAAACTTATGCCCAACCGGAGAAGCAATGCCCTTCGCGCTAGGCTCTTCTTCTAAATCTTCAACCGTTGGCGATAAAACTAGCGGCGAATTAGTCGATAAAATTTCATGACATTTTTCTGCAAAATCAACCAAAGCTCCATCTTGCAAAATCTCAGAAAAATTATCTCGCAAAATTATATAAGCCGCCAATTCAGCCATCATTTCATCATAATTTTCAACCCCATGATATTTTTCTGCAATGCCCGGCGATGCTGTTTCGATAAATTGATGATATTCAGCAGAATATTTTTCTTTATATTGGGGATCGTAAAACACTTTTTTTAGCGCACTTAAAAAAGCCTGTGGCTCTATATAAACATCTCTTATCATTGCATTTGTAAAGGGATTGTCATATTTAAAAATCACATCGCCGCCCGAATTTATCAGTGGAAAAAATAATTTCTCATAAAACACTACAAACAAAGAGCGCTTAGCAAAATCTGGCTCAAAAGCGGCAAAAGCCGACAATCTAACTTGATTAGCAAAATTGGCCGAGCAGCCTTCATCTTGTAGGCTTGGGATGTTACTCAAAAAATTTGCCAAACCACCTTTTTGAGAAAAAAGATATTTTAAAAAATCTTTATTTTTGACAAAAAAATCATATAATTTTCCTTCTTCTTTTTTGATAAATTCTGGCTCTAAACAAGCGATTATTGCAAAAAAAGATAATATGTTTTCTTTTTTAATTTCTGCGCTAAAAGTTTCGTTACATAAAGCACCAATTCTGGCCTTGACATCCTCCATATCTTCTGCTTCACCTTCGGTTTTAGCGCGATAAAATTCGTAATCAAAACCTTCTAAATTAACTTCACTTTGAGCAGCCTGCGATGATTGTCCAAAAGATCCCCAAACCACGCCAAGATCTTGCATTTGTGGCATAGTTTTGCAGATTGCACTAAAATCACGGCCAAACATCTGGCCATAATATTGCAATTCAGATGGATGAATAAATATTTTTGATAATGTGAAACCGCGCTTTATTGGATCATAAAGGCTCTCGCAAATCTTATTTAAATCTAATTCAGAAAAAAAAGAGGCAAAATTTTGTTGATACAAATCACAATATAAAAATAATTCGGATAATTTTTTGTCACCAAAATCAATTTGTGCAAAACCTATAGTTATTTTTAGTTTTCCCGCTATTGCACAATCTCTTGCCAGATAAGCATCAAGAGCATCTAATATAAAAGGATGAACCCGCTGCACCCTTGCACGCCAGATCTTTATTTTATCAGCATATAAGCGTTTATGTTGATCAAGAATTTCTCTGGCATTGTCATCAGATTTAATTTCGATAATTTTTGCTGCGATAAAAGATTCATCTTGCAAAAAATTACCTCCAATAGCTTTAAGGATAAAATTTTTGCGAGAATCTTCATCGTCAATATATAACAAATCACAAATCTGTTTTATTTGATCTTCAGAAATATTGCATAGGCGAATTATATCAAAGACCGTTGATATATCTTTAGGATCAAGATAATCTTTTATTAGATTGCAAAAATTTTGTACAAATTCTTTATCTTCTAAATCAGAAGATTTTAAAAAATCTTCAATGATCTTTGTTGTTTTGATTATATTGCCTTTAAAACGCGCCAACGTTATTTTTAGCTCATCCATTGTAATTATAATGAATTTTGCCTATCTGGCTGTTGATCTTCTAACGATTCAGATTCAGGGTTTTCTGCCGAAGGTGATGGCTCTTGCTCTTCTTGCGGCTCTAAATTAGTCATCATAGACAAGATAGAGTCTTTTATATGCTTAAGATGAGACAATGTATCGCTTCTCTTCCGATCCCCTAATTCAGCCCCTCCTTCAAAAAATGCTATTTGTGCGCCTAAAATCTTTTCGGACTTTTCGCATAAATGCCTCAAACTAAAACATTCTTCTGTTTGAGCCTCTTCAAGAAAACGGAAAATAAGTTTAGAAATTTTAACAGCAAAAGATTCGTTGATTAATTCAGGCAGAATTCCATCAGGATGACTTCTTAAAAAGAAAAACACTTCATTTATTTTCTCTAAGATATCAATTTCTTGTACATAATCATCCGACTCTTCATGGCGAGAATTATCAAGAGTGCTAATCAGGCCTGAAGTAATATTGCTAAGAATTTGATTTAACAAAATTGAATCTTCTGTAGTTGCTTTGCGATGAAGATCCGTATAAACACGAGCAACCGTCATGAGATCCTCACTAAAGGTAAGAAATGACGCATTTAAAAAAAACATATCATCCGCCGCAACTCTCTCGATACCAACAATCTCTTGCGCAATTTGTCCTGTAAAATGTTCAATCGCATCATCTTTTTTAGCTCTGGTTGATATCTCAACCATAAGAAGATTTGCTTTAATTCTATAAATATAATTATTAGATCTTAAAGCTTTAGAACAAAAACTAGCAGCTTTATCTAAATCAATTTTTAAAGGCCCAGTCAAATAATATCGCGCTATTTCGCAAGAAGCTTCAGCAAAATCAGAATCGCTTAGACTATGCAAAAGGTTTATTCCAGCGTCAAACTTATCTTTCCTATCTTGATCTGCATAACTTTGATCTTGCGATATATTGATATATTTTATCGCAATTTGAAATACAGTTATAAAAAGATTATTTATATCTTGTGGCGTAAGATGATGAGGATTTTTATCTTCTTGTATGCCAGTAAATATCGGGAAAAATATACGATAAAACTCTGTTGCCACTTCGCTTGAAACTACTGCACCTCCTGAATACATTACATTTATATAGGCAAGAAAAATTTGCATAGCTCTAGGAATATCTTTCGTACAACCCCGCCCCTCAACCAGATGGCCAATCAATTCTGGATTAAATAATATAATACCTTTTTGATATAAAAATTGATAAATCTCAAAGGCTTTTTCTGGTCTTTCATTTTTGGCTTTTTTTGCTCTTGCACCAAGAAAAGTGGATACGGTGCCCAAACTAAACATATTCTCAGGAGCTAGAGGCACATCATCGATAATTTGTTTTAACAATATTTCAAAATCATCAGGAACTCTCTCTTTTTGAGAATAAATACGCAAGGCATCAAGTGCATCTTTCACTGTAAATAAAAATAAAAAAAACCCTTCAACGCCTTCTTTTTCATAGATCATACGTGAAAGATTTAGCAAATCATGTTCGCGATCATATGAATCAACCAAAGATTTAAAGATGCTAACTCGCTGAGAAGGAGGCGCGTAATTTAAAATATTACATAAAAAACTCAACCTATCTTGTTTTTGCTCTTGATTTTTATAATAATCGCTCATTATGCCATAACAAAACTCAAACTGTCTAAAACTCAATTTTGATAATCCGCAATCAATAGCGTGAGCGGCATATGCCTTAATTAATTCAATTGACACCCCTCCATACTCACCAGAAAAAGGCCCTTTATCTCCATCGATAATAGCTCTGACCAATGAACCACCTTGATTTAAAATAAAAATTGCGCGATGATGTAAAATACTTTGAATCAGGGCAAAAATCTGATCAGCTTTATCATAGCCACAAAAGGCTTTCATTGTTTCAGATAAAGACTCTCTTTGATCTGCAGGATCGTTAAAAATATCACCTTTTGCAAAATCAACTATAGCCACTTCTTCATCTTGAGAATTAAAACAAAAATCTTGCCATTGATCAAGAGGGACGCCGCTTAATAAAAGATTTTCTAATGTTTGTGCCCGAGGTCTATCTTTAATAACAACATTACCAAATAACATCTTTTTAGGGCCGTCAGGACTATCGGAATCTTTTATAAATTCATCAACCCCAAGAACTACAAATTTTTGCAACTGATATCTTTCTGCAATTTTTTTTTGCTTTGCCTTTAAGGCCCGTGCTAAAGCAATATTTAGATCTTGCTCAAATTTATAACGGACTTCACTTTTAATTTTAACAAAAGCCTTATATGCTGCATTAATATCTCGATATTCTTTATCATTACATCTAACTTTTGCTTTTTCCGATTCAGCTTCAAGCAAGTCAATTAAACGATTTTTAAGCCACACTGGCACTATATATCCTTTAGCGACAAAACAATTTAGCAGCAATATATTACTAATCCATTCTTGATCTGCATCATTAATCGCAACACACACAACAGCAGCATCTGGTTTTTTAGCTTTTTTCTTTTTAGGCTCTAACAGTTCTTCTTTTACAAAAATTTTAGCCAATTCTTGATGCTTTTCATCGCGATCTTTTGTTTTTGAACATAAAATTTGTAGAATTTTTTCTTGAAAATCACTTATTTTATTAGATTTGCAGAACTCTGCAATTAAAGCTGTTAACTCAGAATCAATCTCACTTTTTTTTACAACAACGTTATCTCTATATTGTTTTAACAAAAATTCTAATTCTTCTTTTGAAAAATCTCGAGCATAATCCAACTTAATTTTTCCTCCCAAAACCCTCTCTGAAAAAGACTCAAATTCATCTTCATCACGATTATCTTCGGCACTGAGTTTTTCAAAAAATTTATGGTATTTTGCCAGTTTTTTATTAGTTTTTTGGGCTATTTCTTCAGCTTTATCATTATATTCAGCTCGTTTACCAACATAGGCCATTAACAATTCTTGAGCATTTTTTAATTCTATACTGCCGTCTTTCACCTCATCAAGCCGCTTTACTTGCAACATAATATTATCCAGGGATTTATCATCCAGAGATTTTACTGAACAAAATCGATTCAAAATCCTACGATATTTGTTGCGATCATCTTGACTAAATTTTTCGGCATTTGGCAATTGATCAATCGCACCATAAATATCTTGCTTAAAAACAAATTCTAGCACTTGCGGCGCCATATCTGCGGCTAAAAACACGTCTTTGATATCTGCTATTTTATCCTCATATCCACAAAAATCATAATTATCAAGAAGACCTCCAATAAAATAATCAAGCACTGACTCTGCAGATCCAAAATATAACATTCTCTGGATTTCGCAAAGTTCCTCAAAAATAAGATCCTGACATGGAAGCGAAAATAATTGATCTGCCATTTCTACAGAACTCTTCCCCCCCAAATAATTAAGAAAAGATGGAATATGTTTTTTATTTCCAACATAAGCTGATTGCGTTAAACGATTCATAACGCGCCTTGTTGAAGCCTCAACAACAGGAGGAGTCGAAAAACTGTCTATCAAACTTTCAAGCTCTCCCTCTGAACCATCGGCACAATTTTCAAGATTTAACGAGCCAATTATTTTAGCTAAAGCGTCTTTTTTATGAGATTCATCTTGCGCTTCATCAACAGCCATCTCACTATCTTCGACCTTTTCTTTTTTTGCAAGCGGCCTTTCAGAATCTTCCTCCAACTGCAACTCATCTTGCGTTGCCAAGGAGACTGAAATTACTTTATATAAATTTTTGCAAAAATCTTGTACAATCGATCTATCACCCTTTTTATGATCATGATATCTCAACACAAATTTTGTTAATTTTAAAAACCACGGATCTTGGTGAGAAACGTTTGCATATTGCTGTTGATTGAAACACAATTGCTGTAGATGCTCATAAACCCCAGCCGCATCCCCAGCCTCAATTCCTAGCGCTCGATTTATTTCTGATAATTTATTTTGCCACAAATCTGGCTGCTCTTCTCGATTAATTACCACCAAATCTGCATACATTTTATTTACTACATCAATTTGAGCTTCAATCTCTTGATTTTTTTTGATCAAACTTTTTATTGCCTCTACGCAACTATCATCATAATATTCCGCAATATTATCTCCAAAATTTTTTCTGAATCTTGATATTATGGCGTTAGAAATGCTTTCGGCAATTTTGGCTTGGCTTTTTGCTTCTAACATAGCTCTGATCTCAAGACCAAATTGCTCAATTTCTGCGTGCATTCTTTCACTAATGGAGTTTTTTTTGTGATCAACGAAATTCCTTGCCAGAACCACTACTTCGTATTTTTTTTCTTTATTTTTTGACATAATTTAAAAATAAATTTTTTATAAAATTTTTCTAGAAAATAAGATAAAAATCACAAACCTCATTAACAGTACTTAATTGTTAAAATTAGTCACTTATATCACATATTTATGCGTAAAAATTCAATCTAAAAAATCTAAGAATTAAGCAAATCATCATAAATCTGTACCGTTGTAGCGCACATTTTTTTGCTCGAAAAATTTTTCTCAACATGCAAACGCGCATCTAAACAAATTTGATCATGTTCTTGAGCTCTCAAATTCAAGGCCTTCTCGATCAATTGCGTCATATTGTCAACATTGCTGGCTTCAACCAAAAAACCGGTTTTTTGGTCGATAATAGTCTCTAGAGAGCCGCCAATATTGGTTGCGATGATAATGCGCTTCATGGCCTGCGCCTCAATTGCGATACGTCCAAAAGCTTCGGCACGCGTGCTTGCTGATATCACCAAATTTGAAATTGCATAAGCAACAGGCATATCTTTGCATATGCCTACAAATTTCATACGACCCTCTAATTTATTGGCGATGATTTTTTGCTCAAGTTTTTTGTGAAATTTTTTATGACCATGATCCGATCCAACAAATACACAGAAAAAATCACTTTGTACTTTTGCAAGTGCGTCAATCAAAAATTCATGACCTTTCCAAGCGGTAATGCGAGCTGGAAATAAAATGATTTTTTTATCTTCAGGCAAATTCCATTTTTCGCTTAAAGTGATTTTTCTCGCTAAAGAAATTGAGTCGAGGTTAAAGTAATCAAGATCTGCACCACGTGACACCACGGCGATTTTGTCACTTAGAGATTCTTTTAAATAAGGTTGATAATTTTCAAGAATATAATTTTTGATAAATTCAGAAACCGCGATTATTTTATCAGCCTTAAGCATTATTGAATTATAAAGCCTTTTCAAAAAGAAATTTTTACAAAAAAATCCTTTTAAAGAATAATTTCCATGAACTGTACTGATTAACTTTGTTTTAGTTTTTTTGCAGGCAAAATAGGCACTAATCATTGGCGCTCTAGATCTAACATGCACCACATCAACTTTATATTCCTTAATTAAATCGATTATTTCTTGGATATTTTGAAAAATTTTCAGCGGATTTTTACTATTAACTTCAAGCTGGATATGCTTAATTTGAGCCTCACGCAACTGGTAAGTAAGAATTCCTCCAGCTGAAACCACAATTGGATTAAAATCATGATTATTGAGATATTTTGCAAGATCAACCACCCCCCTTTCAACTCCACCATTTTCAAGGGCTGGTAGGATTTGCATTATTGTTGGTTTTTTATTTTTTACAGTTTGCATTTAAACTATTTTATTCATAATAATTGTATCTTCGCGTCCTGCCCCATTTGACAAAATCGCTACTTTTATTTCACACAATTCTTCGATTTTTTTGACATAATTTTGTGCATTTTTTGGCAAATCTGCAAATGTTTTCACTTTTATTGTACTAGTCTTCCAACCTTCAAACTCTTGATATATCGGCTCTATTTTATCCCATAAATCAATTGTTTGTGGAAAATATTCGTAGATTTTTCCATTAATTTTATAAGCAACGCAGATTTTTATTTTGTCCAATTTATCGAGAACGTCAAGTTTTGTTAATGCAATTTCTTTTGCAGCAGATAATTTTGCAGCATGCCTCACTAATGCTGCGTCAAACCATCCGCAACGGCGATTACGACCGGTCACTGTGCCGATTTCGTTGCCTTCAACGCGCAAAAATTCCCCTATTTCATCATTCAGCTCAGTTGGAAAAGGACCAGAACCAACCCTTGTAGTATAAGCCTTGATAATTCCCAATGTTTTCGTGAGCGAGTCCGCCCCCATACAACTTCCTAGAGCCACTTGACCAGCTAAAGTATTAGAAGAAGTAACAAAAGGATAAGTGCCAAAATTAACATCAAGCAAAGCACCTTGCGCACCTTCAAACATCACATTTTTACAAGCGGATAATTTTTTGTATATCTCATAAGATGGCTGAATATAAGGCTTGATGGCAGTTTTAAACTCAGATAATTCTGCAATTAATTCTTCAACCTCGATTTCATTAACACCTAAACTTTTGCGCAATAAATTATGATAAAATAATAAATTTGTTAGACGTTCATGTAGAATTTTTTCATCAAATAAATCACAAATTCTGATGGCTCTTCTACCAGCCTTATCCTCATATGCAGGGCCAATTCCCCGACCCGTAGTACCAATTTTATTTTCACCTTTTTGACTTTCTAAAAGTTGATCTAACTGACGGTGTACAGACAAAATCAGGCAACAATTATCTGCAATATTTAATTTGTGAGGAGTAATTTTAACACCAACTTCTTCGATTTTTCTTATCTCTTTAAAAAGCGCCTCTAAATCAACAACCACGCCAGTCCCAATCACTGAAAATTTATCCCGAATCACACCTGACGGCAATAAGCTTAATTTATAAATTTTATCACCAACTTTAATTGTATGACCAGCATTATGCCCGCCCTGAAAGCGCACAACGGCATCAAATTGATCTGCTAAAAAATCTACGATTTTCCCTTTTCCTTCATCGCCCCATTGCAGGCCGATAATTGCAACATTAGTCATTTTTATTCTGATTTTTAATATTTTTTTGCGAAATAATTGGTGCAGTAGATTTTTGTGTAGTGAAATATCTGCTACAATATGGACAAATTACAAAATCATTTTTACCCATATCCAAATATACAAGAGGATGTCCCGAGGCACTATTGGCGGGGTTTTGCGGTTTTTTCTTATCTTGCTTCACGCCGTCGCATGCGACTTTTTTTGAATTAACATGAAGAATCTCTAAAGGACTAAAAAAAGAAGTCATGGAAAAGCTATTGAATTTTTATACAAATTTAATTTATAATTAACCTATTATTGAGTTAAGTATAAATTTTACAAATTCTATTTCAAGAAAGAATTATTATTAAATATGCGCATCACAAAAATTTTATTTGCGGCATTTGTTGTATTTTTAAACGCTATTTTATTTTCAAGTGGCGCTAGTGCTGCGAGCACCGAGTGGCAAAAATCTTCACCAAATGACGATTCGGCGCGCATTAGACTGTTAAGCAGCTTTTATGTTAATGAAAATAACGATAAACAGCTGATGCTAGGCCTAGAATTTGAGCTCAAAAATGGCTGGAAAATTTATGGCAAAGATTCTAATGGCATTGGATTACCGCCAATCCTTGATTTTAGCCAGTCCTCAAACTATAACAAGCACGAAATTTTCTGGCCTCAAGCTAAACAAATTGAAGAAAAAATTGCCGATCAAAGCTTTAAATATTCAATCTACGAAAATGGGGTTGTATTGCCAATTATTGTCGATTTAAATGATAATTCTGAAGAAGCAAAAATCCATCTAAAAGTTGATTATGGCCTGTGCCGCGAGATTTGTTTACCCGCAACCAATGAATTCACAATTAACATCACAGACGAAACAGACCTTGCCGCTCTTGAATCCATCCAAAAATTTACTGATAAAAAAATTGTTGAAACCAAAAAAATTCAGGGACAAAAAAAATCCGTAACATTCATTGTAGCCTTTATTTCTGCGCTTCTAGGGGGATTGGTATTAAATTTTATGCCATGTGTTTTGCCGGTTTTAGGAGTAAAACTTACCTCAATAATTGCACATCACAATACAAAAACCGCCAATATCCGCTTTGCTTTTATTTCTAGCATCTTAGGGATTATGGCTTGTTTTAGCATCTTTGCAGCTTTTTCAGCAATAATTGGTCATACAGGAAATATTTTTAATTGGGGGTTACAATTTCAGAATCCATATTTTTTAATCTTCTTAATCCTTCTGGTACTTGGGTTCATCGCTAATATGCTTGGTGCCTTTGAAATTAATTTTGATAATTTTACCATCAATTTTCTCAATCACAAAATTGCCGAAAAAGAAAATCACAAAATTTTTATACCAAATTTTCTTTCAGGAATTTTGGCCGTATTACTTGCTACTCCTTGCTCAGCACCATTTTTAGGTATTGCAATTTCTTATGCAGTAACCCAATCTGCTAATATTTCTTTTATGGTATTTTTGGCCATCGGCCTAGGATTTTCAATACCTTACATTATTTTTTCGATATCACCAAAATTAGTTTATCGTTTACCAAAAAGCGGAAAATTGATGTATTTAGTTAAAAAAATCATGATAATATTATTGATAATAACCGTTTTGTGGCTGTTATATATTTTATCCAGCAATATCAGTATTATCGCGGGTGCAGGCGGTATTTTTATCAGTCTTTTATTGATGGCTTCATTTAAAATAAATAAACAAAAATATAAATATTTATCGATATTAATTTTAACAATTTTGATGTTTTTTTTACCTTTCTTTTTTAAGAAAAATTATAGCCCAGATTCACATCCTGATCAGATCTGGCGCGAGTTTAATGAAGCTGAATTACAAAAACTAGTCGAAGAAGGTAATGTTGTAGTAGTGGATATTACCGCAGACTGGTGTCTAACCTGCAAATTCAATAAAATTAACGTCTTGCATGATAAAGAAATTATTGATAGACTTACAAAACCCTATATTATAGCGATGCGCGCTGATTTTACCAAAAGAAATCGCGATGTATTAAGTTTTATTAATCGTCAAGGTCGTTATGCAATCCCATTTAATGCGGTTTACGGGCCTAATGCTAAAAATGGATTACTCACCAATGAATTATTAACAAAAACCGAATTACTAGATTTAATCGATCGCGCATCGCCAGTGACCTCTCCAAATGAACAAATTATAGAAAATGAGTGAACTTACAAAATTAACAATAAAACAGGCTATTGATGGCCTTTCTAAAAAAAGTTTTAGCGCCACAGATCTTACTTACGCCTACATCAATAACATTGAAAAAAATCGTCATCTTAATGCATTTATCACTGATAGCTTTGATTTAGCATTAAAACAAGCAAAAATTTCCGATGACAATATTATCAAAAATAAAGCCCGTGAGCTAGAGGGCATACCGCTTGGCATTAAAGATTTATTTTGCACAAAAAATATTCGCACTACTTGTTGTTCAAAAATGTTAGCAGATTTTGTACCAACTTACGAATCAACAGTAACACAAAAGCTTTTGGATGCTGGTTCTATAACGCTTGGCAAAACTAATATGGATGAATTTGCGATGGGATCGTCTAATACTACTAGCTTTTTCGGACCAGTTATAAATCCGTATAAAGCCAAAAATTCCGATGAGGATTTAGTACCAGGAGGAAGCTCCGGTGGGTCTTCTGCCGCTGTAGCAGCAAATCTTTGCGCAGCAGCAACCGGCTCAGACACTGGAGGATCAATCAGGCAACCCGCTTCATACACAAACACCGTTGGTGTTAAGCCTACTTATGGACGCTGCTCGCGCTATGGTATGATTGCTTTTGCTAGCTCTCTTGACCAAGCAGGAATTTTCGCTAAAGATGTTTATGATGCAGCGCTCTTGCAACGCCTGATTTCAGGGTATGATCCCAAAGATTCTACCTCGGTTGATATTGCAGTTCCACAATTTGAAAAACTTCTCAACAGCAATATTAAAGGCAAAAAAATTGGTATCGCGCGCGAATATCGTATTGACGGCATGCCAGAAGAAATCGAAAAATTATGGCAAAATGGCATTCAATTACTAAAACAACATGGTGCCGAAATTATCGATATTTCACTGCCTCATACTAAATATGCTCCCGCGGTTTATTATGTTTTAGCAAGCGCCGAATGCTCGTCAAATCTAGCTCGCTATGATGGTGTACGTTATGGATATCGCACGCCTAAAGAAAATCTATCAATCAATGAAATGTATGAATTTAGTCGCGCCGAAGCCTTTGGTAACGAGGTTAAACGACGCATTATGATTGGTACTTATGTTCTATCTTCAGGATATTACGACGCTTATTATAAAAAGGCCCTTAAAGTTAGAAATTTAATCAAGCAAGATTTTACCGAGGCTTTTAAATTAACAGATGCAATCTTAACTCCAGCCACTCCTAGTGCGGCTTTTGCAGTAAATAAATCGCAAAATATTAGCAATAATGATCCCGTAAAAATGTATCTTAATGATGTATTTACGATCCCTGCAAATTTAGCTGGATTGCCAGCGATGTCGGTGCCTGCCGGTTTTAATAATAATGGACTGCCACTTGGTTTGCAAATTATTACCAAACAATTTGATGAACAAACCATGTTTGACGTAGCTTTGGCAATTGAAAATAAACTCTAATTAGTTTTTAAAACCGATGAAACTGCAAAATCAAAAGTTTTTTGTTTCGGTTCTTAAAAAATGGCAAACAATTTTAGTGATAGCATCACTGCTTGTAATTGTTGCGCATTTTATCCTCAAACAATTTTCTAATCCACAATCACAACAATTAGCAGATTATTTATTTTTTGTCAATATCGCAATTGGAGGCGCACCGCTGCTATACCAAATAATTGGTAAAATTTTTAAAGGCGATTTTGGCGCAGATTTATTGGCTGCAATCGCTTTTCTAACCGCAATTTACTTGCAACAATATCTGACCGCAATTTTGCTGATTATTATGCTTGCAAGTGGTCAAGCACTTGAATTATATGCTATGCGTAAAGCATCTTTGGTTTTAGAGGCGCTTGCATCCAGAATGTCTAATAATGCACATAAAAAATCGCAAGATAAAATTATCGATATTACATTAGATGAAATAAAAATTGGTGATGAAATTATGATTTATCCCCATGAATCCTGCCCTGTTGATGGGATTGTGATTGATGGTCACGGCACCATGGATGAATCTTATCTTACGGGCGAACCTTATAAAATCTCTAAAGCACCCGGAACCAAAGTATTATCTGGCGCCATTAATGGTGAATCGACAATTACAATTCGCGCTGAAAAATTAGCGCAAGATTCGCGTTATTCTAAAATTATCAAAGTGATGGAAGATGCCGAAAAACGTCGCCCCAAAATGATGCGCTTGGCAGATCAAATTGGCACTGTATTTACGCCAATTGCAATGTTTTTTGCACTAACTGCATGGTTTTTTAGCGGCGATTTAACTCGATTTTTGGCGGTATTAACAGTGGCTACGCCCTGCCCGCTACTGATTGCAATACCTGTCACTATTATTAGCGCGATTTCTTTATCAGCTAAACGTAGCATAATAATCAGAGATCCGGCAGTATTAGAGCTACTTCCCACCTGCAAAATCGCTATATTTGACAAAACCGGAACCCTCACTTATGGTCAACCAGAATTAACCGCAATTTTAAGCGATTTTCCTAAACAAGAAATTCTGCAGAAAGTTGCCAGTATTGAGCGCTATTCACGTCATCCCCTTGCATATGCTATTTTAAAAGCGGCACAAAAGTCTGATATAAATTTACTTGAAGCGCAAAATGTATCCGAGATCTCTGGACAAGGCCTTAGCGGCGTTATCAATGGTGAAAAAATATTAATTACAGGTCGCAATAAATTGCTCGTAAAACATCCTGAGATGGAGTCGTTATTGCCGCAAGCTTCTATTGGTCTTGAATGTATAATTTTGATAAATGATAACTATGCTGCAACCTTACAGCTACGCGATACGCTACGTGACGATGGCCATTCATTTATCAGCCATCTAGCACCCGAGCATGATTTTAAAGAGATCATCCTACTTTCGGGTGATCGCAAATCCGAAGTTGAATATCTGGCGCAATTGCTTGAAATCAAGCAGACTCTAGCCTCGCAAAGCCCTGAGCAAAAACTAGAATTTGTCCGCGAAAAAACTGCCAAAGCGCCAACCTTATTTATGGGCGATGGAATCAATGACGCCCCAGCTCTAGCCGCCGCAACAGTTGGCTTGGCCTTTGGCCAACACAATAGCGTCACCTCAGAGGCCGCTGGCGCAGTAATCATGGAAAACACGCTGACCAAAGTTGATGAATTATTTCACATCAGCGAAAGAATGCGTAAAATAGCCCTACAAAGCGCCGTTGGCGGCATGCTAGTAAGTATTGTAGGAATAATTCTAGCTGCCATAGGCCTGATCACACCACTTACTGGCGCCATTGCGCAAGAATTGATTGACGTTTTTGCAATATTAAATGCACTGCGGATGACTTGGGATAGTAAGATCGAGAGTGATTTGGGGTGAAGCTTGATAAGAAATGGTTGCGGGGGCTGGATTTGAACCAACGACCTTCAGGTTATGAGCCACACGGTCCTTCTATTTACCAATATTTACAAAAACTTACAACCCCTTACATATCAACACTTTAAAGCCTTTTTTCTATTTATCAATTTTTATTGATTTTAACATAATTTGATTTAAAATGCGGCAACAATGCGGCAATGAAAAAGCAGTTATTCTAATTTTTGAATAGCTGAAAAACTAAAGCCAACTATACTGATTTTTATTCACCATAAATAAAGAAAAAATGAGCAAAATAGAAATATACACTAATAAAAATAACCAAACCCAAGTAAGGGTTAATTTTGATGGCGACACGGTCTGGCTGTCATTAAATCAAATATCAGAAGTATTTGGTAGAGATAAATCAGTTATCTCAAGGCATTTAAATAAGATTTACAAAGATAAAGAGTTAGATCAAAAATCAACTGTTGCAAAAAATGCAACAGTTCAATTTGAGGGACAAAGAGAAGTAGAAAGAGAAATAGAATATTTCAATTTAGATGCAATTTTAGCGGTTGGTTATCGTGTAAATTCAAAGCAAGGAACTGAATTTAGAAAATGGGCAACTAAAATTTTGAATGAGCATTTAACCAAAGGATTTACCGCAAACCAAAAGCGTTTAGAACAGCTTCAAAAAACTATTGAGTTAATAGCTAACAATAAAGACACCAATAATTTAGATGAAGCAAAAGGATTGTTAGAAATCATTAAAAACTACAATAAAAGCTTTATCCTCTTAAATCAATTTGATAGCAACAGCCTAAATACAGAAAAGCTAAATGAAAATATCACTTACGAAATCAAATTTGAAGAAGCGCTAAAAGCAATAGAAAAATTAAAAAGCCAATTAATGAAGAAAAAAGCAGCAACTGAACTTTTTGGCAATAGAAAAGACAATGGTTTTGAAGGAATTTTGGGCAACATTGTGCAAAGTTTTGATGGTGAATATCTTTATAAAAGCATTGAAGAACAAGCAGCAAACCTGCTTTATTTCATAATCAAAAATCATTCCTTTTCAGATGGCAATAAAAGAATTGGCGCTTTTATGTTCATTTGGTTTTTAGAAAAAAATAAACATGCTTTAAAGAAAAGTGGAGAATTGAAAATAAATGACAACGCCTTAACAGCTCTTGCCTTACTTATTGCAAATAGTAATCCAAGCGAAAAAGATTTAATGATAAGCTTAGTCATTAACTTAATTAAAGAATAGCAATTTGTAAATGATTCTTACAAGTTCAAGAAAGTGAATAATTAATTTAGAAATATTAAGATGATTAAGGCAATCAACTTCACTAAAGCAGAAATTAATAAACTACCAACTCCTAATAAAGGCTTATTCTATTACAAAGACATTAAAGAAAAAGGTTTAAGCCTTTACATTACCACAAATGGCGTTATTACTTTTTTTGTCAGAAAAAGAATTAACGGCAAAGATAAGAGAATAATTATTGGTAATTTTCCTGAAATAAGCGTTGAAAATGCTAGAAAGCAAGCGTTGATAATTAAAAGTGAAGTGGCGCAAGGTATAAATCCGAATCAGCAAAAAAACAATCTTAAACAAGAAATGACTTTTGGCGATCTTTTTGCTGAATATATGGAAAGATATAGCAAAAAAACCAAGCGTTCGTGGAAATATGACGAAAGAGAGGTGAATAAATTTTTAGGCAATTGGTTTAAAAGAAAAATTTCTGCAATAAATAATCAAGAAATAAGATTGCTGCATGAAAAAATTGGCAGAGAAAACGGTCTTTATCAAGCAAATAGGCTGCTTGAACGCATTAGAGCCATTTATAATAAAGCAATTGAATGGGGATATAAGAGCGAAAATCCAACTAGAAATATTAAAAAATTTAAAGAAAAATCACGAGATAGATTTTTGCAACTTGATGAATTGCCAAGATTTTTTCAAGCCCTTGAAGAAGAACAAAATCAAGTTGCGCAAGATTATATTTACATTTCGCTTTATACAGGGGCGCGCAAAGCCAATGTTTTAGCGATGCGATGGGATGAGATAAATTTTACCTCGCAAGAATGGCGAATTCCAAAAACAAAAAATGGTGAGGCTTTAACCCTGCCTTTAATTAAAGAGGCGATTGATATTTTGAAGAAAAGAAAAAAAGAGGCGGAAAAGCTTGAGTTGCAAACGTTGCAAAAAGAATGGGTTTTTCCATCGCAAACAAGCAAAAGCGGACATCTTGAAGAGCCAAAAAAAGCATGGAAAAGAATTTTGCAAAAGGCTAATATAAAAGACTTAAGAATTCACGACATTAGAAGAACTTTAGGAAGCTATCAAGCCATTACTAAAGAAATGGTTGCGGGGGCTGGATTTGAACCAACGACCTTCAGGTTATGAGCCTGACAAGCTACCGGGCTGCTCTACCCCGCGATAAGACAAAAGTTTAAGACAAAAGTTTAAGACAAAACTCAAGTTAAACTAGATAATCAAAAAGATTATACATCACCAAAAACTAAAGCGCAAGAGCTTTAAGAAAAAAACCGCATAAGCCCTACAAGATCTAAGCAGAATCCAGACAAACTTTAAGCACAAAAAGAAATTTCTGATAGTTTAAATTGTTAGAATTTTTACTGTCGGAAGTTATGGGGTGTCAGATGAAGTTTGAGTTATTACACATAAAACCAACTTCAACAAACCTCAACTTTCTTTACTTTAGTAATCAAACGCAATTTATTAACATCCGCCTCATCAAGCAAATACTGTTCTTGCAAGATAATATTGGCGATTTTTTCAGCAATTTCTACCACTAAAATCACCCGCGTTTTTTTCGCAAAAGATAATGGCGCCACCATCTGTGATAAGGTTGCTTTGATACTAAAAATAGGATCACGCTCATTAATATAAATTTTTACTTCATCATAAATTTGTTTTGCCTCAAGCCTCTCAATCCTTTGTTTAAAAGCATCTGAAGCCTGATCGCTTTTAGCATAATTTTTCTGCCAACCATCATTTTTGTTTTTTGACCACCCTGTTTCGCCTCCTGCTTTATTGGCTTGATGATTTTTTTGTTGCGAAAAATTATTTTTTGCACCATCTTTGTTTTGTGGCTTGTTCCAGTCGCGCTTAGAGCCATCGTCTCCCTCGCGTTGCACACGTTTTTTTTGCTTTTTTATATCTTCAAATGGTTCGGCTTGCGCTTTAACATTTTTGATAAAATCTTCAAGTTTTATCACTTCACGCACCAATATTCTGATACCACCTTCGTCTTTTTTAATCAAACATTCAATCACAATAACACTGCCGTCTTCAAGCAAATCACGGGCATTAGTGATAATTTCTTCATCAAAAATCATCGCTTCAAAAATACCAAAAGGATCAGAAATATTAACATAAGCAAAACGCCCCTTAGCACTAGAGCGGTGCTTGCTAGAAGCCACAACGCCCGCCATTTTCACCATATCATTATCTTCAAATTCATCGCGCTCAATTTTATCCGAAAAAACCGCGCCCCGTTTTTTTAGTTCAAGCACATAATCATCAAGCGGATGTTCGTTTAAAAAAAATCCAAAGGCCTCAAATTCTTTTTGTAGACGCTCTTCTTTTGTCCAATCCGCAACATCTTTGAGCTTAGGATTCGAATCCTCCTCACTAATCAAATCACCAAAGAAACTCATTTGATTGCTTAAAGCGGCCTCTTTTTTTTCAGCAGCATATGAGGATAAAATTTCGAAAGACTCAAAAATTTGACGACGATTTTTTGCCAAACATTCAAGAGAGCCTGATTTTGCTAGCGCTTCAATTGATTTTTTATTAACAGATTTAGGATCAAGTCGTGAAGAAAAATCATAAATATCTTTAAATTTTCCATTAGCTTTACGTTCTGCAACGGCGGCTTCCATCATTCCAAGCCCTACAGCCTTTATCGCACCCAAACCAAATCTAATTGAAAATTTTTGCTCTGACATTTTACAATATAAAATATAAGATCAGCGTTCCAAGCAATATTCTGTAGATTGCAAATGGTATAAAATTATTTTTTGCAACATAAGAAATAAACCATTTGATAACAATTATCGATGAAACAAAGGCCGAAATGAATCCAAATAAAATAATCTCAACATTACTAGCACTAAGCTCGGCATAATTTTTATATAAATCATAAACCGAAGCAGCGGCAATTGTTGGGATCGATAAAAAAAATGAAAATTCGGTTGCGGTTTTGCGATTTAATTTAAGCAAAACCCCGCCAATGATAGTAGCACCAGATCTCGATACTCCAGGAATCATTGCAACACATTGAAAACAACCAATCCATAAAGCCTTCAGCGGCGTGATTTCATCAATTGTCTCAATATCAGAAACACGCTTTTTATGATCAACCAAAATCATCAATATACCACCAATAATCAATGCAAAAGCAATTATCAAACTAGAAAAAAATATTTGCTTGATAAAGCTATGAAAAAACCCTCCAATTATGGCCGCAGGCAAGAAAGACAAAATTAAATTAAACAATAATTTTTGATTATTTTTTTGTTTAAATTCAAATAAAATTGCTAAAATTCTTTGACGATAAATCACACACACAGCCAAAATCGCGCCAAATTGAATAACTACTTCAAATAAATTATTTTTAATCGAATTAAAATCTACCAACCACGAAAACAGCAGCAAATGAGCCGTTGAAGAAACCGGCAAAAACTCGGTTAAGCCCTCAATTGCCCCAGATATAATGGCTTTGTAGATATCGGCAATATTCAACATTTTAGGTAAAAAGAGATGGTACCTCCGATCCGAATCGAACGGACACGTCCCAAAGGACAATAGATTTTGAGTCTATCGCGTCTACCAATTCCGCCACAGAGGCCCATAAATAAAGGCTTAAAGCCATTAGATTGAAATTAAATCAATCAAGAGAATCAACTTAATTAAATAAGAAGATATTTAAGACAAATCTTATAATATAAAATTCGTCAAAACAAGATTTTATTTTGGTTGGCCAAAATATTTTTTACCATATTTTTTACCATGATATTTTTTACCATGATGTTTTACCATATGTTTTTAGCAAATTTTTTTTGCCAAACATTTATATCAGCCAACCAAAACCCAAAAATAATAAAATCTAAAAAGTAAAAAAATTTGGGTGTATGATCTTAATCACTCGCTAGTCAAATGTCAACTAATACAAATTTTAACTAATCTTTGTTAAAAGAAGCCAAAAAAACCACTTTTTTAAGCAAATAATAAGGTTTTTTTAGCAAAATTGGGCCAAAATATGCAATTTTAGCAAAATTGTCTTGATTGGATTTTTAAATAAAACTTGCATTTACACAAAAAATCGATAAAATAGCGCAAATTGGCTAAATTTTATCAAAAATAAGCAAAAAATGACCAAATTTCTTGGAAAAACCACAGATTATCAACTGCAACACCCTGATAAAAAAATCCTTGAAGCCGTAAAAAATCCTCATTTAGATGTTGATTATGCAATAAGTTTTTCTTGCCCCGAATTTACATCTTTATGCCCAATTACTTCGCAACCAGATTTTGCGCATATAGTTATTGATTATGCGCCAAATAAGTCAATTCTTGAAAGTAAATCACTCAAACTTTATTTGTTTTCATATCGCAATCATGGCGCTTTTCATGAGGATTGTACGGTGCAAATTGCTAAAGATATCATTTCTTGTATTAAACCAAAATGGCTGCGTATAGGTGCATATTGGTATCCGCGCGGCGGAATTCCGATTGATATTTTTTTTGAAAGCGGAAAAAAACCAAATGATATATTTGTTAGAGATCATCAAGTTGCTGGCTATAAGGGCCGCGGCTAAAATCAAATCTTCACTAAAAATACATATTAACTAGCGTTTTTTACTCTAGTGAAAAATTTTGCAGATCTTGGCGATAGCTAATTTTTCAATTTTTAATCAACCAATTAAGCATACCAATCCATGTTATTTTAATAAATCAACAATTTCTTCAGCAATACGGCCTAGCATTAACGCCGCTTCAGAGCCAGGTTTGGATGCAGCTAGTGGCGCTTTAGCCTCACTTGCTTCGGATAATTCTTGTGCAATTGGCACTTCACCTAAAAATTTTATATTTTCTTTTTGAGCTAAATTTTTAGCACCATCTTTACCAAATAAATATTGCTTGACACCATGATTCTCTAGGTAAGACATGTTTTGAATTAATCCCAAAATTGGAATTTGCAATTTTCTAAAACAATCAATCGATCTCACCACATCAATAACCGCAAGGCTTTGTGGCGTTGATACAATCACCGCTCCATCAACAGGAAATTTTTCTGCCATACTTAAATACACGTCACCAGTGCCTGGAGGCATGTCAATTATCATAAAATCTACATCCTGATTATCATAATTCCAATCAATACTGCGGATTAATTGATATAAAATTTTGGTAATCATTGGCCCTCGCCATATGCCGGCAGCCTTTTCATCAATTAATGATGCCAAAGAAATACATTTTATATTGTGCGAAATTATTGGCAAAAGCAGCCCCTCTTTGTTTTGTGGCTTGCCTTGCAGATTCATCAAATAAGCAATTGACGGACCATAGATATCCGCATCTACCAAAGCAATTTTATAGCCGATATGTTGCAACAAAACCGCAATATTAGCGGCAATTGTCGATTTGCCGACCCCTCCTTTGGCCGAGGCAATAGCAATCACTTTTTTAGTGCCTTTTATCGGCAAAATTTCTTGTCCTAGCAAGTTTTTTTTACTTATAAAATTATTTGTATGATTACCTTGAAAATCCTTGTTATTATTGGGTTTGGCAGTATTTTTATTTTGTGTCAAAACAATATTTATCTTTTTAAGATTTAATTTTCTTTTGATTTCATTTTCACAAATTTTAGCGATTTTTTCTGCTTCATTTTTATTAAGTTGCAATAATCCAATATCAATAGAAAAAAACACGATTTTATCCTTGATAATCAGGTCTCCGACGCTTTCTTCCAAAATCGAATATTTAGCAAGAATTTTTAATATTTCTTCTCTCATGATTATACTTGTAAAAACGTTTATTAACAATATAATTAAAATATATTTTACTATAATTTTATTTAAGTTTCTAATGTTAAGATTTTTTAACTTAATTTTAAACCGTTATTCACATGCTTACTCACAGGGTCCTTGGGGTCCTTGGGGTCCTTGGACAAATAATGGAGCAAATAATGCTGGCAATAAAGGTTCAAACAACGGCTCTAATAGCGGCTCTAATGGCGGCTCTGGTGGAAGCTCTGGTGGCAATGGTGGTGCTAATAACGATCAGAAAAATTCTGGCCCAAATGGCTCGCAACCAAACGACCCTAATCCTAATAACAATAAACAAAATCCTAAAAAACCCAATGAAAATTCATTTTTTGATAAAATAAATCAATTTTTTAAGAATTTATTTTCTAATGATAATAAAAATTCCAATAATAATGATAATTTTAACAAAGAGCAAAAAAGAAATTTTGGCCTAATAGCCCTTACAGTTCTAACATTGTGGCTAGTTAGTGGTTTTTACAAAATAGATCCAGATGAAAATGGTATTATTTTATATTTTGGTAAATTTTCTTACGTTTCAACTCCAGGATTAAATTATTATATACCTTTTCCTTTTGGTAAATTGATCAAAAAAAGCGTCACCGCTGTCAATACTGAAGAATTCACTCATAGCAAAAATCAAAAATCCGTAGATAGCTCTACTCTAATGCTTACAGGCGATGAAAATATCGTCGATATTGAATTTCAGGTGCAGTGGCAGATTAGCGATATTCAGTCTTATGTTTTTAACATTGCAAATCCCGATCTAGCAATTCGTAAAGCTGCTGAAAGCGCGATGCGCGAGGTTATTGCCCGCACACCAATCTCAGAAGCACTGTCCGACGGAAAAAGCCGCATCGAACAAACCACGCGCGATTTATTACAACAAAATCTCGATTTATATAAAGCGGGCGTACGTATAGTATTGGTGCAGCTTCGCCGCGTTGATCCTCCAAGTCAAGTTATTGATGCTTTTCGTGACGTGCAAACCGCTAAAGCCGATAAAGAGCGTGAAATCAATCAAGCACAAGCTTACGCCAATGATATAGTACCACGTGCCCGTGGCTTGGCCGCTCAAATGCATGAACAATCCGAAGCTTACAAACAAGAGGTTATAGCCAATGCTCAAGGCGAAGCTGAAAGATTTTTGTCCGTTTATAAACAATATTCGATGTCTAAACAAATTACAAAAAAGCGTATTTATCTTGAAACAATGGAAAAAATCTATCGGGATATGGATAAAGTAGTAGTGGGCCGCGAAGCCTCTAAGGCTGGAGTTACACCATATTTTCCAATTAACGATCTATCTAAACCAAAAACAGTTGAAACAAAATAGTTATGTTAGACACAATTTTTTCAAATCAAAAAATGGTAAAAATTCTGATTATCAGTACTTTATTATTAGTCTTAATCAGTCAAACTTTTTTTACCGTAAACCAATCGGAGCAAGCGATGGTATTGATGTTTGGCCAACCTAAACGCCTAATTCATACAGCTGGTTTAAAAATAAAATTACCATTAATACAAAATGTAATTTATTTTGACAAACGTATTTTAGATATTGCAATTCAAGAGCAAGAAGTTATAGCATCTGATCAAAAACGCCTTATTATCAACGCTTTCGCAAAATATCGCATTATCAATCCACTACAATATTATACCACAATACGCAATCAATACGGGCTTGAAAGCAGACTGGGAGCGATTCTAGATTCAAGCCTACGTCAAATTGTTGGCGAGGTTACTTTAAACGAACTTCTTACCGTAAATCGCGTTAATGTGATGAATCGTATCAAAGAAGTTGTGAGTCGCGAATCCACTATTTTCGGGGTTGAAATCATTGATGTGCGTATTATGCGTGGCGATCTGCCTAAAGAAAATAGTGAAGCAATTTTTGCACGTATGCAAACCGAGCGCGAAAAAGAAGCTCGCGAGATTAGAGCTAAAGGCGCCGAAGAGGCAGAAAAAATCAAAGCTGAAGCTGAAAAACAACGCACGATAATTTTAGCCGAAGCCAAGAAAAAAGCTAATATTATCAAAGGTAGTGGCGATGGAGAGGCGGCAAAAATTTACGCCAATTCTTATGGCAAAGATGCAGAATTTGCAGATTTTTATCGATCGATGAATGCTTATAAAGAGGCCTTCTCGCAAGATAAAACAAAAATGATTATATCGCCAGATGGTGAATTTTTTAAATATTTTGGCAATGCTCGTTAAATTTTATGAAAAAAATAATTAAATTTTTATCAATTTATTTGTTATGCTTTAGCGCTTACAGTCATAAGGCTCTATCCAATATAGCTTTTGCAAAAGATATCGCCATTACACAGCCACAAACAACAATTTCTGCAATAAATATCAATCAAAATGACGGCTTTGCCGATATAGTCGAAGATCTACTTCCTGCGACCGTTAACATCACTACAAGTGGCGCGATTGCTAATGGCTCGGGGTTTATTTTTTCAAATGACGGTTATATTGTTACCAATAATCACGTGATTGAAAATTCTGGCGATATTACAGTAACTTTATGGGATGGCAGCAAATTTAAACCAAAAATTATCGGGATCGATAAAAAAAGCGATATTGCAGTACTCAAAATCAACGCGCCACGCTTATTATCATTTGTAAAATTTGGCGATTCAAGCAAAACGCGTATTGGCGATTGGGTTATTATTGTTGGCAATCCTTATGGCTTTGGTGGCTCAGTATCAGTAGGTATTTTATCAGCGCGCGATCGAAGCATCAATAATGGCCAAGGTAATGATTTTCTTCAAACCGATGCCGCCATCAATAAAGGCAGCTCTGGAGGCCCTTTATTCAACAGCAAAGGCGAATTAATTGGTATCAGCACCGCTTTATTTTCGCCCTCCGGCGGCAGTGTTGGCATCAGCTTCGCCTACCCTTCATCACTAGCATGGCCAATCATCAAGCAATTAAAAGAACAAGGCGAAGTATCGCGCGGCTGGATTGGAGTTTCGGTGCAAAATTTATCCGATGAAATGGCTAGCTCGCTAGCAATTGCTAAAACAAAAGGTGCCTTTGTTACTGATATTGTTAAAGACGGTCCAGCTGATCGCGCTGGTATCATAGCTTCAGACATTTTAGTTAAATTTGATGATCGTGAAATTATTGATATGAAAACCCTACCACAAATTGTAAGCCAAACCCCAATTAATAAAACAGTTTCAATTACTTTATTAAGACGTGGCAAACCAAAAGTGGTTTCACTCAAGATTATCAAGGCTCCAAGCGATGAGGCTGAAACTACAAAAGCAGCAAATTGATCATGAATTTAATTTCATATGCAAAAATAAATCTTTTTTTAAAAGTCACCGCAATCAGATCTGACAACTATCGCGAGATCGAATCTGTATTTGCATTTTTAGATTTGTATGACAATTTAACTGTAGAAAAAAGCGATAAATTCAGCTTTGAAATCAACGGCCCCTATGCTTCGCAGCTTGATACTAAAAATAATATTATCACTAAAATTCTCAATTATTTTGTCGATAATTTTTCAAAAAATTCAGATATTTCAAAAAATATTTCGATCAAATTAACTAAAACAATACCAATTGGAGCCGGACTTGGCGGTGGCTCAAGCAATGCCGCTTATTTTATGCGAGCATTAAACAAAATTTATTCTTTAAATTTATCAAAAGAAGAATTACAAAAAATATCACTAAATTTTGGCTCAGATATCGCTTTCTTTTTTGAAGATAAGGCCAGTATTGTCAAAGGTCGAGGCGAGATAATCGAAAATTACAAAAAATTTTTACCAATCGATATTTTACTGATAAATCCACAAATAAATTTATCTACCGCCCAAGTTTTTGCTGGATTTGATAATAATTTCGAGAAAAAAATAAACACTCAAACATTGCAAAAAATGGATGTTTTTGAGCTGTTAAAAAACTTTCCTAACAACCTTACTCAAAGCGCTTGCAATCTGGCTTGGCAGGTATCTAAAATTTTGTTAGAAATGCAAAATCAAAAAGCACAAATCTCTAAAATGTCAGGCAGTGGATCAACTTGTTTTGCAATTTTTGAAAATCAAAAACAACTCGATGACGCTTATCAAAATTGTTTAAGGATTTTTCCTGATTATTTGGTAACAAAGACAAAAATTTTATCTTATGTCTAAAACCAGTTATGGCGCACAAAGCATTGAATCCAAGATCACCAACCTACTAAAACCACTATTTGATGGCAATAAAAAAGAATTTCTAATTATCAATAATTTAGTTAAAAATTGGGAAAAAATTATCGGCAAAAAATATACAAAATTATGTTATCCAAAATCGATAAATTTTAGCAAATCTTATCAAAAAAATACCAGTTATAATGCCATACAAAAAAATTCCGTAAAATCTTATGACAATTGCACTAGTAAAAGCGCAGGCCATAATAAAAATTTGTTAAACTCTAGCGAAGGAAAATTAACAATCGCGGTTTACAATGCTTCGGTTGGATTTTTTTTAGAAAATAATAGTGAATTTTTGTTAGAAAAAATTGCTTCTTTATATGGCTATAAAGCAATCCACAAAATCATTATCAAACAAGAGCCTAGGCAAGTTAAAGACGATCTGGATCACGAAATAATTTTAGCAGAAAAAGATGAAAAAAACTTGCAAGAAAGCCTAAAAAATATTGAAGATGTTGAATTAGCAAAATCGCTTGCAACCTTGGGACGTATGATTAAAAAGCCTATTAAATAATTTTTGACATATAGAATAACAACTTCACATTAACACTAAAATAACAAAATATTTTGTTGTTTTAGTGTTAATGTGAAGTTGTTATTCTATAGGATTATATTTTAAAAATATAGACTGTGATTTTGAAAATAAAATTGCACAAAAAAACTGTTCAAATTTATTTATAAGTGATCAAAAAATAATTATTTTTGCACTAAAAATTGCGATACTTCAATTGCTGCATAGCTAATCACAGCACTACAGCCAGCTCGCTTGCAAGCAATCAAACTTTCATACATCGCAGCCATAAAATCAAAACAATTATTTTGAGCGGCAAATTTTAGCATCGCATATTCACCACTAACTTGATAAGCGATTAGAGGAGCTAAATTAGGCATTTGCGAGGCTGTTTTAATAATATCTAAATATGGCAAAGCCGGTTTTATGATTAAACTATCCGCACCCTCATTGACATCCTGGATCAACTCGCGCATGGCTTCATCAGAATTTCTAAAATCCATTTGATAAGTTTTTTTATCAGAATTTTTTAGATTATTAACCGATCCAACCGCGTGCCTGAATGGTCCATAAAAATTTGAGGCATATTTTGCCGCATAACTCATAATCGCAACATCCACAAAACCATGATCATCAAGGCTTTGGCGGATTTTTATAACACGTCCATCCATCATATCAGATGGCGCAACTACGTCGCAACCAGCTCTGGCTTGCGTTATGGCTTGTTTACACAAAATCTCGACAGTTTCATCATTAAGCACATAGCCATTTTTATCAATCACGCCATCATGACCATGCGAACTATATGGATCAAGAGCCACGTCACATATTATACCAATTTGCGGCACTTGCTTTTTAATCTCTTGAATAGCACGACAAATCAAATTTTTGTCATTTATAGCCTCGCTACCCTTATCATCCTTGAGTTGCTGATCAATTACAGGAAAAAGTATAATCGCTTTAATGCCCAACTGATAAGCCTCCAAAGCTTTTTGCACAGCCAAATCAATTGTCAAACGATTAATATTAGGCAAAGAAGCGATTGGTTGCGCGATGCTTCTTCCCTCGATAATAAAAAGAGGCAAAATTAAATCACTTGGATATAAATGTGTTTGCGCTAGAAGTTCTCGCAGCCAAGGCGCTTTGCGATTGCGTCGAAAACGATTTAACAAATAATTTTGTGACATAAATTTTAGCCCGCAAATATTTAAAAAAACGATTTTAGCATAACAAAATTAGAAAGCAAGCCTACAGCCCCCTGCCACCACCGCCATTTTGTTTACCAGATGAAAAAGCATTACTATTATCAAGTCTCGCTTTACGCATGCGATTAAGATTAGCCACAAACCCTGCTTCAACGGCCTCAACCGCTTTTTCGTGTGATTTTTCAGCCTTTTTTTGCTGTTTTTTTACATGTATAAATCCCTTCTGGCGCGAGGATTTTGAAGCATTATTAAGATCTTGTGCATCTTCAATCATTTTTTGGATTTGCTCAGGCCGACTATCCCACGCATCCTTTTCTGAAATCCCTTTGTCTTTTTCAGCTTCCATTCCACCTGTTTCACGATCTAAGTTGCGTTGCTGATTACCTTCTGGCCTGATTCCAGACAGCTTTCTGCCAATTTTAATCAGATCCGCCTTGACCTCCTCAACTAATTCTTCAATTTTATTTTCGCTATCTTTTTCATCTTTTTTTATAAAATTAGGTTCATCACTTTCATCATCCAAACCAGACTTGCCTTCTTCAAAATTCGCCTCTTCTTCACTCTTAAGACCTTCTTTTTGACCTGTAAGATAATTATTAGACTCTGGTTTTTTATAGAAAATTTTGTTTTTTCCGTCTAATTTTGCTTTAAATTCTTCTAAATCTTTATTTTTATCCATAAAATGTCCTATTTTTTTACAATTTTAACAAATGTGGTTTAATATGTTAAGTTTTATTTACTTTTTAAGTTAAAAAAGCTTTAATTGATCTTTTAACTTCGCATTTTTTTTTATGAAAAATCTTCCTAATATTTTAACTGCGATTAGAATTTTAATTATCCCAATTTTAGTCTTGGTTTTATATTTACCAGGGATAATTTCGAAGCTTATTGCCGCAATTTTATTCGTTTTTGCCGCTATAACTGATTATTTCGATGGCTACCTAGCTCGCAGCATGCACGCACAATCTAATTTTGGCCGCTGCCTTGACCCTATCGCCGATAAACTTATTGTCATCGTTGCTATTGTAATGCTAATTGGATTTAGTAATCAAGATCCTTGGATTGTAATTCCAGGATTAATCATAATTTGTCGCGAAATTTTAGTTTCGGGTTTACGCGAATTTTTGGCCGAATTACATGTAGGCATGCCCGTAAGTAAGCTTGCTAAATACAAAACCGCCGTCCAAATGACCGCCATCACCTTGCTTTTACTTGGCGAAAAAGGCACTTCTTATATAGTATATTATTGGTTTGGCGCCTTGATTGAAATTAGTGCAAAAATGTTATTGATTAGTTTTATTGTGCTGGTTGGAAAAATTTTGTTTATTTTGGCGGCCTTACTTACTGTAGTTACGGGATATTCCTACTTAAGAATTGGTCTTAAGAATATGTAATAAGATTTTATCCATTTCTATTATACGAATTTGGTCTAAAATTTCAAACAAAAGCTTGTCCTACTTAAGAAAGGATGATTTTTTTTCTTATAACCTAATAGAGATTAATTATTGGTAGAAACAAGATTTTTTCTGCGCTTAAAATAAATATAAACCGCGATTAATAAGCCGCAAAATATAATCGAAACCATTATTATTAGATGTAGATATTCTTTGATCATCTCTTGATTTTTGCCGATAAAATAGCCCAAAATCGTTAAAACCGATGTCCACACTAATGATCCTAAAGTTGTATAAAGGCAAAAATGCTTGATATTCATACGCGCAAGGCCTGCGGGTAGAGAAATAAAATGACGAAATCCTAAAATCAAACGCCCAATAAATACCGAAATCTCACCATGATTATTAAAAAATTTCTCGATTTTGATGATAGTTTTTGGCTTAAAGAAAAAATATTTGCCAATTTTTAATAAAACGCTGCGACCCAATGAAATCGCTAGATAATAGCTAAAAATTGCCCCCAAAAGATTGCCTAAAACGCCAAAAAATATCGCTAGATAGAGATTCATCAAGCCTTGAGCGGCGGCCATTCCTGCTGGTATCATGATTAATTCGCTTGGTAACGGAAAAACCGTACTTTCTAAAAACATCCCGATAAATACGCCTAAATAGCCTAATTCGGCGGCTAAATTGACTAAAAAACTAACTGATGATTCAACAATAGCATGTAAATCCATAAAAAATAATTTTTATTAAACAGCAAAATTTAACTAAATTGTTTAACTAAAGCTTCGAGTTGTTGTTTTGATAGACGCTCGACTCGCTTGGCTTCAATGATGGCGCGAATTTTTTGATAAGTGTTGTTAAGATCGTCATTTATCAAAATATAATCATATTCAAGGTAATGGCTGATTTCATCGCGTGCTTTTGTCATGCGGTTTTGCACGATTTCTTCAGGATCTTGGGCACGATTGCGTAAGCGCCTCTCAAGCTCCATCAGCGTAGGCGGCAAGATAAAAATTGATACTACCGAATCTTTATCAAATTTTTCGCGAATCTGGCGCGCCCCTTGCCAATCAATGTCAAATAAGATCTCATTGCCATTTTTAAGGCCATCTTGCACCATTTTTTTTGGAGTACCATAATCGCGACCAAAAACGCGAGCATATTCGAGAAACTCATCATCTTCAACCATCTGATCAAATTTTTCGCGCTCAACAAAATAATAATGTTGACCCTCAATTTCTTGTGGACGCTGCGGGCGCGTGGTTGCTGAAATAGAAAGTTTTATGAGCGGATCATTTTGAATAATCATACGGCAAAGCGTTGATTTTCCAGCTCCCGAAGGGGATGAAATAATGATTAAAAAAGGTTTGTGTGATATAAACATGTGGTAATTGTAAAAAAATAGCCCTTATATTTGCCGATTATATTTTGACAAATTAAGGGGCTCTTATAAAAAATTATTCATCCTTGGCAAGGCTGATATCTGGCGCATCCGGAGCTTTCATACCCACAACATGATAACCAGCATCAACATGCAAAACTTCGCCCGTAACACCCGCTCCTAGCTCGCTAAGCAAGAATACACCTGCTCCGCCAACATCTTTGAGATCAATGTTGCGTCTAAGTGGCGCGTTATATTCGTTCCATTTGAAGATAAGTCTGAAGTCTCCTATACCGCTAGCAGCAAGGGTTTTTACAGGGCCTGCCGAAATTGCATTTACGCGGATATTGTCTTTACCCATATCCATTGCCAAATAGCGCACGCTGGCTTCAAGAGCCGCTTTAGCCACTCCCATCACATTATAGTGAGGAACAACTTTTTCAGCGCCATAATAGCTAAGCGTGATAATACTGCCTCCACCAGATTTTTTTAATAATTCTTCAGCACCTTTTGATACAACTGCTAATGAATAAGCTGAGATATTCATAGTGTTAGCAAAGTTGCCGGCAGTAGTATCTACAAAGCGTCCGCGCAATTCTTCTTTATCAGAATATGCGATTGCATGCACTAAAAAATCTAATTTGCCCCATTTTTTTTCAAGTTCAACAAAAACTGCTTTAACTGAATTTTCATCAGTAACATCGCAAGGCAATACAATATCTGATCCAACCGAAGCAGCAAGCGGCTCTACACGTTTTTGCAAAGCCTCACCTTGATAAGTAAATGCTAATTCAGCACCATATTTTTTTGCCTCTTCAGCTATGCCCCAAGCGATTGAGCGGTTGTTGGCCACGCCCATAATTAAACCTTTTTTTCCTTGTAGGATTGTCATATTAATTTTTTTATATTAAAGTTAAAGATACTCTTATTTTTCACAGTTTTTTTAATTTGTTAAGTAAAATGTTTATAATAATTGCAAAAATAATCAAAAATGGATATTAATGACAAAAAAAACCTCACCTCAAGCTGGTTTGAGAGCTTGAGAAACAAGATCTGTGCCGAGTTTGAGCTGATTGAGCAAGAATTTCTTAAAAGACCCCGCGATTTAGATCAGAAATTGAATTTAGTTGAAAATCCGCAATTTAATAGAAAAAAATGGCAACGCGATACTCAAGACAAAGATTCTGACGGCGGAGGTGGCGAAATGTCTATCATGAAAGGCAATGTTTTTGAAAAAGTAGGAGTCAATATCTCCACTGTTTATGGCGTTTTTAGCGAAGAGTTTCGCAAACAAATCCTTGGTGCCGATCAAGATCCACGCTTCTTTGCTACGGGCATTTCTTTGGTTGCACATATGTCTTCACCTTTGGTACCTGCGGTTCATATGAATACGCGCTTTATTTGCACTACAAAACACTGGTTTGGTGGCGGTGCCGATCTTAACCCGATGATTGAAGATGAAACCGACACCCTTGATTTTCATGCCTCCCTTAAGCGTGCCTGCGATTTATATGCCGATTTTGCTTACGAGAAATTTAAAAAAGAATGTGATGAATATTTTTATATAAAACATCGCCAACAAGCACGTGGTGTGGGCGGAATCTTCTATGATTATTTAAACAGCAATAATTTTGATAAAGATTTTGAATTTACGCGCAATGTCGGTCTTGCTTTTTTTAATATTTATCCAAAATTAGTAAGAAGACACATGTTTAAGCCCTTTACAGATCAGCAGCGCGAACAGCAATTAAGAAAACGCGGGCTTTACGCCGAATTTAATTTGGTTTATGATCGCGGCACAAAATTTGGCTTAATGACAGGTGGCAATGTTGAAGCAATTTTGATGTCTCTGCCACCCGTGGCTAAGTGGGATTGAGTGGGCTAACAAAAAATCCCGTTCTTGGAGTTTTTGCAACCATCCGGTATCCTAGAGATTTAAGATAAATAAAACACTCATCATTAGATAAAGCTAAAAAGTCAGAAACAATTTCAACTGCAATAATTTTTGGTGAAAATAGATTCCAATTATTTGATTTTAATACAGCAAGATCCATTCCTTCACAATCTAGAGTCATAAAATCAATCTGCGTTTCTTTAGAAATATGAGCAAAAAAAATATTTTCTAAGCTATCAGTTTTTACTATATTTTTTGAAATTATCTTATAGCCCGAAGAAATTACCCTCTTAACTTGATCTTCAGAAAAACTATTTAAAGCATCGTCATCAAACTTATAATAAATCATTTCGCCCAGATTACCCGCAACTCCACAATTTATATTTATATCGCGTGATCTTTTTTTGTCAAAACGCTTTTTTGCATCTGGATTTGGTTCAATATTTATACCGCTCCATCCCATATCATAAAAAATTTTGGTATTAGAAAATCTCTCAGGATGGAAAGCGCCAATATCCACATAAAAGCCTTTTTTCTGTCGGTTTAGAAGATTTAGTAGAATCAAATCCTCACCTTCTTGAGAATAACTTATTTGACGATATTTAGTTTTTTTTGAAAACAACCTCATAAATGTGCATATTTTTTATCACTTGACCAACATTCACGAATTTTTTTAAATTCATTAATGATTTGCATCACATCATTAAGATAATTTTCAACAGTACATCTTCGAATTAATTCAACAGAATTCTGCGAAAGATTTTCTTTCAAAGATTTATCCTGATACAAATCTAAAATCTTTTGTGCCAGATCATTTGAATCCAGAGGATCAAAAAATAATGCAGCATTTTTGAGCTGATCTTTCATGCCCGCAGCATCAGCGCAAATAACTGGACATTTTAGAGCAATAGCCTCAAGGGGCGGTAGATTATCAGGTCCAAACATAGATAAAAACGTCATTGCAAAGGCATTTTTATATAAAGTAATCATTTCATTTTGCTCTACAAAGCCGAGAAATTTGATAATATCCTGTAAGTTATATTCATTAACTTTTTGTTTAATATAAGCTAGATTTCCTTTATCTGATCCAGAAAAAACAATTTTAAGATTCAAACCTTTTTGTTTTAGAATTAGAGCTGCTTGTAAAATTCGAATATGATTTTTGTGCGGCCAAAATTGTGCGGGATAAAATAAATATTCGTTTTTTTTCAAGCCATTATTTTGTAGGATAAACCCCTTATCATCTTCTCCAAAAACATATTGTGGTATAAAAAATGGAATTGTTTTTATAAGTTTTTCAGGATATCCGTAAAATTGTTGTATTTGCCTTGCGCCCTCAGAATTACCAATTATCACATATGATGCTTTTTGAATGGCATTTTGATAAAATTTTTCTCTCTTATCAAATACCCATCCACTTAAACTCACCTCAGGAAAATAGGGCTGCAAACGATGCTGCAAATCCCACACTGTCAATATGTAAGGCACTTCAACAAAATGATGAGCTGGCACCATAAACCACAATAATTCTATTTTATTTTCAAGAATTTTTTCATTAAGCGAATTATTTTTTGTTTTTTTATAAAAAAAATTTTTTAATTTATTGGATTTTTTATTTCTGCCAATATTAACAAATTTTACGCTTGCTGAATTATTGCTTACAAGATTGATTTTGTTGCTTTCATCGCCTTCATAAAATATAAAAAACTCATGTGATGATTTTAATTCAGAAATTTTTTCTATCAACGAACCCTGATAAATCGCTGATCCACCCATTTTTAAATCTTGAATATTTCCAACAAAAATTCCTACTCTCATTTTTTTGCTCCTACAATACAAGCACCCCAACTATTAAATCCTATTTCTTTTTTGCTCAACCATTCTTCGGCATTAATAAAGTCAAAATCCGCTTTGTCTAAAACAAATTTTAATTCTGGCAAAAAGAAATATCGCATATTGTGATTTTCTTTGATTTTTTTTATTTCTTTGCTTGATTTGTTGGTGATTGCAATATCATAAACAACTTCGACAATATTTTTGTTGCAATCGATCTTCGGACTAGCTTTGCGCTCAACTTTGATCAAATCATTTTCTAAATATTTAACCCGATTTTCAGGACGCAAATTTAACACTGCTGGGCCATACCAAAAATCAAAAATAAATAATCCACCTTTATTCAAATGTTTCGCGGCAGTTGCGAAATATTGCTCCAAATCATCATTGGTGTTTTGATAACTTGCCACATGAAACAGTGACAAAACCACATCAAATTTGCGATCAATTTGATATTTTCTAACATCACCAATTTCAAATGATAATTTTTCATTAGAAAATATTTTGGCTTGATTAAGCATTTCTTGACTAATATCAATACCATGTATTTCTAATCCTTTTTCATTCAATAATTTGGCGTGTTTTCCGGTGCCACATCCAAGCTCAAGAAAATTTTTTGCATTTGGCTTATATTTTTCAACCAAATTTAAAATATAATCAACTTCTGCGTCATAATTTTTGTCTTTATATAACAAATCATAATATAAAGAATAATCACCAAAAACTTTCATACAAAAATCTCCTTTACTTTTTTGGCCACGATTTCCATCTTGTTTTGATCCAAATTCAAACCGCTTGGAATATAAAAACCCATTTTATACATTTTTTCGCAAACTGGTCGCGATATATTGTCAACCAAATTCATTTTTTTCAAAGCTGGCTGCAAATGCATTGGATAAAAAAATGGACGAGTTCCGATACCTTTATTTGCAAGCATTTGCATGGCTTCTTTGGCATCAAATTTAACTTCATCATTCAAAACAATACCAAAAACCCAATAATGATTTTGGGCATATCGCGTTTTTTTCAACGGCAATTGAGCGGGGATATCAGCCAATAAATTTTGATAAATTTCTCCCATCAATTTCTTTTTTTGGATAAATTTTTTAAGTCTTTCAAATTGCGCTACCCCTACAGCCGCTTGAAGATTTGACATGCGAAAATTCCATCCTAATTCTTCGTGAATAAATCTATCTTTACCAAAACACAGATTACGCAATGATTGACATTTTTGCGCCAAAACATCATTTGACGTCATAATCATACCACCTTCACCCGTTGTAATATGCTTGTTTGGATAAAATGAAAAAGTTGCAATATCACCAAAACTGCCGCATTTTTTGCCGCCATATTCTTGGCCATGGGCCTCAGCAGCATCTTCGATTATTTTAAGATCATATTTTTTTGCCAAAGCCAAGATTGGTTCCATATCGCTTGGCAATCCATAAATATGCACTACCATAATGGCACGCGTTCTTTTGGTTATTGCTTGTTCAATTAAATCGGTGTTGATGTTCCATGTTATGGGATTGGCATCAATAAAAACTGGCTTTAAGCCTTGATAAACAACACTTTGTGCACATGAAATTATTGTAAAAGATGGTATGATAATTTCATCCCCATCTTCAAATTTAAATATATCTTTTAAGGCCTTAACAGCAACATCAATGGCCACAGAGCCATTTGCAACAGCTATACCATATTTTTGGCCACAATAAGCCGAAAAATCATTTTCAAGCTTTTTTATAAAAGGTCCTTCAGATGATATCCAGCCTGTTTCGATACATTCGTTAAGATATTTTTTTTCGTTCCCATCAAGTAAGGGTTCGTTTACGGCAATGAAATTAGACATTATCATCCTCCGCATCGCTAATAATAGCTTGAGAAGCAGATATACCTTTGAAGCGCACCTTATCTTGTTCTTCAACATATGGCCCCTGCTTCACTTCAACCACTTCACAATCTTCTAAAACTTCAAATCCATGACCTCCATATGCTAATAAAATCACATCCCCATCATCCAAAATATTGCTTTTTATATAGACTTTTTCTTCCGTATAAAAATCGACTCGCAATTTACCTTTTTTAACAATCAAAACTTCTTTTGTAAAATATACTTCTCTTTTTACAGAATTATGTACATGTGCATCAATAACTTTACCTTTTTTATAGCCCATTTGAGCCAATTGTTGCGAAAATTCATTGGGAGTAAAAAACTCAATTCCATCTTTGCAATAATCTCTTTTTATTATTATTGCTAGAGTTTTTTCGTTATGAATTATGTATTTTATCATGATTCTAATTTAAAGAATTAAGGAAATTTTTATGGATCACCTCAATGCGTAACATATTTCTGCTGGTAAAGAATTTTAGCAATCTCAAAATCGCTTTCAGTATTTATATCTATTGATTCTTCTGGATTCATTTCAAATAAATATGGATTTTTACCAAAAAAATAGCTGTTTTGCTTCATCTGATTATATTCTTGAATAAATATCGCGCCATTCTGTTTGTAAAGCACTGGTAAATCTTTGGCTAAAACGTGAGATTTTCCCCAAGGATTGTAGTTATGCGGAACATACTTTTTTTCACTTTCAGAATAACTCCATAGATGTTCCTGCAATTTATCAACCGATAAAAGCGAATCATAACTTTTGTTTTGTAAATTAGCTAAAAAGGTTCTGACTGCTTGATCGTAAGTTTCTGGCTTGATCAAAGGATTTGTGCAATGAGACCACACTACAATGTCAGTTTCTATCAAAGAACACATATTACCAATCATATCATTTGCCGAGGAGACAATCTCATCACAATAAACATCCGGCCTTTTAATTGGCCTTGCCCCTAATTTTTCTGCAAAAAATAATATATCATCGCAATCAGAACCAACCACGACATCGTTGATTTCTTTACACTCTAAAAGTTTAGTAATTTTATGCCCCAATAAAGTTGAATTACCAAATGGTAACATATTTTTGTTGGTTAGCCTTCTACTATCTTTTTTTGCAACTATTACGGCTGATATCTTCATTTTTGTTAAAAGTTATTATTTTTGGCTTAATTAATCCCCATATGACAAGTTCTTAGTATATTGCTGTTTTTTTTAAAAAAAAGAATTTTCTAATTAATTGACTAGAATTTTTACCCAATCTATTATTTTCCCGTGACTTATTCAATAATTTTGCAAAAAATGTTTCTTTCAAAAATAAAAAAAATAATCGCCAGAAATAAACAAAAATCTTTAGAAACTCAGATTTTAATTAAAAATAAAGATTTATCAAATAGCAAAAGAAAAGATGCGGCATTTTTGATTGCTACTGGCCCTAGCATTAAAAGACAAAATTTAAAATTACTAGAAAATGCCGATTGCTTTTCTGTAAGTAATTTTTTTTTACATCAAGATTGTAAAGATTTTATTAAACCAATACTCCATTTTTTTGCGCCATATCATCAACCAATGGAATTAGATAATTTTGTTGAATGGCTAAGAAGCGCAGATAAATCCTTGCCAGATGAAACGCAAATAGTTTTGGGCGCATCCGAAAAAAAAATTATCGAAGACAATAATTTATTTACCAAAAGAAAGGTTTATTTTTTATCTTTTAAAGATTTTGTTAGTGATAATTTAGATTTAAATGTTGATATCACCAAAAAAGTTCAAGGCCCGCAAACTGTTCCAATAATGGCCTTGCCGGTACTTCATTATATGGGATATAAAAAAATTTATTTACTGGGTTGTGATGCCAATGTTCTAAAAAATTACAAACAAAATGTAGAACATTTTTTTAAATCCAACGACGACCTAAGAAAAAAAGCTGGTTCTAGACAAAATACATGGAGCGATATAGAGAGTAACATGACAGCCGAATTAACTGCGATCAGGCAATATAAAAAATACAATCTATTTTTTAAACAAAACGAAGTCGAGCTAATAAATCTTTCCCCAGAATCTTGGTTAGATTTTTTACAATATGAAGATTTTGAAACAGCCGTTATCAATAATTAGTGGTATTTAAAATATTTTTTGTCATTTAATATTTTCACTAGATTCACGCACCAATATCTCTCTTCGCGGCATCGGAATTTCAATATTGTTTTCTTGCAATTTTTTACGCAAATTGATGTAAGTTGCACTCTTAACCGACATGCGGCCTTGCGTGATATCGCTAATCCAAAAATAAAGCACAAATTTTACATCATATTCACCAAATTTTATTACATAACATTCGATTTCGGGGTAATTTAAGCATCTTGGATGCTCTTTAGCCACTTCGGTAGCCATTTCGATCACTTTTTGCAAATCAGAGCCGTGGGCCACGCCAAACTCAATTTCAATGCGCGCGCGATTGTTTGAATAAGTCCAATTAGTAACTTTATTGATAATAAAATCTTCATTTGGCACCATGATTTCTTTGCCATCGAAACATTCAATCAATGTATAGCGCCCACCAAAATGTTTAACCACCCCGAAGATACCGCCATTATCGATTTCAATCCAATCACCTACTTCAATTGATTTTTCAAACAACAAAATAATTCCACTAATAAAATTTGATGCAATTTTCTGCAAACCAAACCCGATACCCACACCAACCGCACCTCCTAACACCGCGAAAGTAGTCATATCAACACCCAAAGTCTTGAGAATAATAATTGATACTGCCGAATATACAAAAATGTCAAGAAATTTTCCTAAAATGCCTTTAGTGCTTGATTTTATTGTCTTTGAAGCCTCAAGATAAGATTTGCTTTTTTTAATAATTAATGTTGACAGCCACAAAACCAATAATATTACGATAAAAGATTTTATGATTAGATATAGTGAAATACGCACTTCGCCAATTTTGAAGGCAAATTGATCAAGAAATTCGGCTGTCGATTGCAACATACCAAAAATTTCGAGAATCACCATTGGCATTAAAAAAATCCCCACAATATTGGCGATTAGCGTGCTATTTGACGAGATGCGTACAAATCTTAAAAATGAAAAAAGCAAAATCAATTTAAGTGTAGTTAAAAATAATACAGCTTCTTGAAAAAATTGATTATAAATTGTTAATCCCAAACCAATAAAGACCGCAGTTAACAACGGATAAGCTAGAGGGATAAAATAGCGCGTAATAAAACGGTTTAACTCGATATTGCGACGCAAAGATTGAGCTACAATTTTTGGCAAAAAAAGCTGTTTTAAAATCTTATAAAAAAGATAAGAAATTAAAAAACAGACTACCAAGCCAATTGACTGCCAATAAAGGCTAGCGCTAGAGACGGTTTTTTCTATGGCTGATAAAATTTTATCGTAATCAATCATTTTAGTAAGATGCACGATTTATAAATTCACATAAATTATGGACTTCTTAAAGATAAATCTTTGTACAATAAATTGCGAGATTATTTTACAAAAATTTGCAAATAGTATCAAAAAAAACCGATTTCAGCCATAACGTCAAAATAAATAGCCTGATTTTCTTGATATTTTTCATTTAACAATAAAGATTTATTGACCACCCAAGCATAACTAAGATTAGCGATCAAATTTTTATGAATAAAACTTGTTTTAATACCGGCACCAGAAATACGTCCCGAAGCTTGACCGGTGCGCCTTCTAACATATCCATAATCGTAAAATGGTGCAATTGAAAAATGATTTATCCATTTAAAAAAATTGGGATTTTTTTCTGGATCAGCCATTCTCAAGGCTAGATTGCCCAGATTAAATCGTAATTCATTTTTTATATTATAGCCCGAATCACCCGCAATTGAGCCGTTTTCAAAGCCACGCACGGTATAAGGACCACCTACAAAAAATTGGTCATTTGAATATAATCTTTGTTTGGCAATTTGCGAATCAAGGGTTAAGCTATAAGAAAATGGCATTTGCAGGCTTTTAATATCAATATTATGCACATAATTGGCATAAAATTTTAATATATCAAACTGCCTATGCCCCTTGTCGCTAGTTGCGTTAGGGTTATCTTTAGCTGCATTTAATAACCTTAAACCCTTATTATAAGAGGGTTTAAGCAATAAATGTGATTTATCAAAATAAAAAATATTAGATAATCCAATTGATGAAAAAGTAGCTTTTTGGCTAGAATCAATTTGTTTAACCTCGCCTAAATAATTTTTATTATCGCGCGCAGTTAAATTAAGGTTTGAGGTCAGCTTATATTTTTTGTTGCGCCACAAAATCGAATCTAAAGTAAAAGATAATGTTTTAGATTCACCATAAGCTGGCTCACCATTGAGCTGCTTGCGCATCAAATAAGAATAATGTGAGCCATAAAATGATAACAGATGATTGCTTAATGGCACTGAGAAGCTTAGAGAATAGGACTCACTACGGCCCTGCTCTTTTTTTCGCGCAAGATCATTGCCCGAACGCGACAAAACTAGCGAATCATTTAAATACAATAAATTATCCATTAAAATCGTTACAGTATCGCGATTCTTGCCTGTAGAAACAGCCCCTAAATCATCATAAGATAAATTTATACGCAATCGATCTTGCGGCTTATTTTGTATAGCCATAATCGAGCTATCGGCCTGCACACCCGGAAAAATCTTAATCACTGCATGATTTGAAGCTAAACGATTAATCTGATCAAGGCCAGATTCATAATCCTCAATATTCAAAACTTCATTTTTTTTAACAAATCCAAAAGCACTAAATTTTTGCATTTTATCAAGCAAAACATCGTCATTAAACACAAAATCTTCTAATTTCCCCTCGATAATTTTTATTATAACTATACCTTCTGTAAAATTATCATTAGCAATTATAGCTTTAGAGGTAACAAAACCGCGCCGCGCCAAATAATCATTAATTTCATTTGCCAATTGTGAAATTTGCTGCACAGTAAGGCATTTATTGAGATAAACACTAGTTAGTCTTTTATTTTGCACCTCGGAAATTATGGTATTTTTTTTGATAATAATTTTTGTTATAACATAACATTTATTATCTTTTGCGACAATTTTTTGCTCTATTTTAGGTGTAATAATTTGATTTTTTTCGCTTTCGATTTTTTGCAATTCTTGTTGACGCAAAGATTCGCGCTCACGCTGTTGTTGCAGCTGAATTATGCGATTTTGCTCATCAGAAATGCCTGCCTGCTGCGCCCAGACAATAGTAGAATTTAAAAAAGATGCAATTAATAAGGCAACAGCAATGAGATTTTTCATATTTTAAGTGGTGATTAAAATAAAAACTAAAAATTATTCTTCAGATTTTTTCTTTCTGCTTTTTTTAGCAGGTTTTTCTTCATTTATTTCAGTTTCAGAAGAATTTTCTTGCGAAATTTCTTCATTTTTTGATTTTTTGTCGCTTTTTTCAGAATCATCCGCAATTTTTGCAGATTTTTCGCTAGCTTTTAACAAAGCATCAATTTCAGATTCAGAGCGAGTAACGATCAATCGCAATTCAACCGCAACATCTGAATGTAAATCCAATCTAACTTGATATACACCAATTTCTTTAATTGGTTTAGCAAGATAAACATTGGCACGAGAAACTACTTTTAAAGCTAGATTATCATTAATTTTAGCGGCAATTGTCGCTGAATTAACCGAACCATAAAGCCTGCCATCATCCGAAGCACTTTCGATGATCACAACGTCTTTATTGGCAATTTTTGCCTTAACTTTTTCAGCTTGAGATAGATCATCTTGATTGGCTTTTTCAAATTCAGCCCTTTTGGCTTCGAAAAGCTTTTGGCTATTTGGTGTAAAAGCAATGGCTTTTTTGCTTGGAATCAAAAAATTCTTGGCATAACCATTTCTAACTTCAACAACTTCGCCGATCTGGCCGATATTAGATACTCTTGATGTTAAAATAACTTTCATGACAACTTAAATTAATTTTGAGTTAGATCTTTAGCAATAGGCGAAATCAAGGCCAAATGACGAGCCATTTTGATTGCTTCTGTTAAAGCCCTTTGCTTTTGCATAGAAACATTAGTAACGCGGCTTGGAATAATTTTACCTCTTTCAGAAAGAAATTTATTCAAAAGCTTAAGATTTTTGTAGTTGATTTCTGAGATTGCAAAATCTTTTAAAGGACAAACTTTTTTTCTTCTAACAAAAACACCTTGGTTAACCAAAGAAATTCTTAAAAAACCTTCTTCTGAAATGCTGCCATCATTGATGTTATAAGCATTTTTATTTTTATTCTTTTTTTCTGCCATATATTAATTGATGTCGAATTGAGTTTGATCTTGGATTAAATCATATTTGCTAGTGTCTTTTTTCGGCATTTTGCCAGGTTTGAAGTCTTTAGCATTTGCACAAACAAAAAGTTGCGATTCTTCAACGGCCGATTTAGCACGCAAAGTCACGCTGCGAATGATATCTTCATTAAAGCTCATAACGCGATTTAACTCAGCAACCGCTGTAAAATCAGCGTCAATATTAAGCAAAACATAGTGACCGCGGCTATTTTTTTTGACTTTATAAGTCAAATTGCGCAATCCCCAATATTCTTTTGAAAGAATTTTACCTTTGCCGTCGGTAATAATTTTTGATAATTTATCCGACAAAGCATCAACGTCTTCAGCAGTAAGATCTTGTCTAGTGATAAATACAGTCTCGTAAAGAGCCATAATTAATATATTTTAAGTCTGTTAATATCTAATAAGCCGGCTAAATAAGCATTTTTGCTATTTATGATAGCTTGGTTGCAATAAGCCCTTTTATAAGCCAATTTTATAAGCCAAATTTGTAAGCCCCAAAAATTTATAAGCCAACTAAAAAGGGCCAATATTGTAACAAATATAGTTTTTATTTGCAAGAGAAATTTAAATATTTAATGTTTTTTACCTTTCCATATAAAAAATACGCTTTTTTTTGGCGTCTAAATCATTGACTTCGAGGCGAGTTCCGCTAAAAATTTCTTCAACAAAAATAACCTCACTTGTGTGATATCTATTGCTGCCAAAATCATAAAATGTGATTTCCCGACCTTCTTTGACCAAATTTCCAGGCGCGATATCAATTGCGACATTGGTTGATTCTTCATATCCCGCCCAAGCAAAGGCTTGCGGTGATATCAAGATTACAGCAAAAAATGTTAAAAAAGTGATTTTTATAGTAAAAAACGAATTTTTCATGGTTTTTTTGTGGTTATAAGCTGGTTTATATTACATCAAATAATTTATTAATTTAATAATTACGTGTCAAGCTATTTAGAATAATTTTGATAAGTAGTTGACTTTTATTAGATAATGTTGTTTAATTGCTACTTCAAATTTGACAACTTTTCTTTTATTTTGCTGGTTTTTTGAATCGGTTTTTGAAGTCAAGTTGATTTTGTTTAAGCTAAAATTTAACTAAAATTTAGGCTGAAATTTCGGGGCGTAGCGCAGTCTGGCTAGCGCATCTGGTTTGGGACCAGAGGGTCGGGAGTTCGAATCTCTCCGCCCCGACCAATTTTACGGCTATTTATGATTAATTGCTGGCCATCTAAGCTTGCCAGCACTAATCTCAGCCATCCATATTGCGACTTTAGGTCAATAAAATAGGGGTTCTAATGATCAGAATTTTTCAAATTCCGCAATATTCGCAACAAAAAGTTTCATCCTTGAAAGAGGTTGAAAACATTGATGGCGTGCTGTGGATCGACCTACAAAATCCTTCAAAAGATGAGATTGCTGAAGTCGAGCAAGCCTACAATATCAGCTTTCCAACGCGTCAACAACAAGAAGAGATTGAAACCAGCTCGCGCTATCTTGCTGATTCGGGCGTAATTAAAATCAACTCAACTTTTTTAAATATTATCCCACAAAGTGGCAAGCTTGAAGAACACGAAATGTCTTTTATTATCACCAATAAAATGTTATTTACGCTGCGCTATTTCGATAGTCGCGTTATTTTAGAGGTGGTAAAAAAAATCAAACAATTTCCTAGTAATTTTAGCAATCCTGCAAAGATTTTTATTGCAATTATCGAGTCACGTACCGATTTTGACGCTGATTTGATTGAGTTGGTATCAAAATACATCGCTGATATTAGTAAAAAAATTAATTATAAACAAAATCTTGATGAAAAAATAATTTTGCGCATCAATGATTGCCAAGAGCTTACAATGTCGCTGCGCGAGGCCTTATTTGATAAACAACGCGTGATTTCATCTTTACATCGCAATGAGGATTTGATGGCTGAAAATGAGCATCGCTTGCGCAGTATTATCAAAGATATCAATTCGCTGATTGAGCATGCTAATTTTAATTTTACGCGACTTGAATATCTGCAAAACAGCTTTTTGGGTTTGATTAATATCGAACAAAATAAAGTAATCAAGATTTTTACGGTTGCAAGCTTGGTATTTATGCCCCCAACGCTGATTGCAAGTGTTTATGGGATGAATTTTAAATTTATGCCCGAGCTTAATTCCATCTTTGGATATCCTGTCGCTCTAGCTTTGATGCTATTTTCTTCGGCAATACCATTGCTTTTCTTTAAAAAGAAAAAATGGTTGTAGAGCAACTATAGCATAACAACTCCATATTGACACCAAAATAAAACTTTATAACTCCATCTTGCCTTCACTCAGTGTAGCACTAGCTTCAACTTGTTTATCACGCACGAATTCTTTGATTAATTCAGAATCTGGATTACGGAAGGCACCAATAATTTTATCAGTCTCTCTTGAAGCAACCCCAACCGACAGCAGCGCTGCTTTGGTGAGCTGCAAACTTGTCTCAAAATTTTTCGAAACCACCATACTGGCACCCGCTTTTTTAAAACGATCGGCGTTATTCATGGTTTCTGATTTGGTCACCAAAGTAACATTAGGAAAATTTTCGTGAATAAAGCGCGTGATTTTCATGCAAGCAATTTCGTCTTCCATCGCGATCACCACCGACTCAGCGCGCTCAATACCGATATATCGCAAAATATCGATATTCATTGCATCACCATAATAAATACTGTAGCCGTTGTTTTTTTCCAATCTCACCACGCGATGATTATTATCAAGAATCAAATAATTAACACCTTTTTTACGCAAAATATAAGAAATAACATGACCAATTTTAGTAAATCCAATCACTATCACATGTTTTGAAATATCACCGATTTCGCGTTTTATTTTATTATCATGCAAAACATTCATGATATAAAGCTGCCCCTTTATTTTACGCCCAAAATTGGCCAATATTGGCGTAATCGCCATTGTAACAGTAACAACCGTTGCTAAAAATTGCGATAAGTCTGGCTCTAAGAAATTTTGTTTTACCGCCATGATAAATACCACAAACGCAAATTCTCCACCTTGCGCGAGAAGAAGTCCCGTGTGGATTGCGGGTGCCAAAGGAAATCTAAAAATTTTGCATAAAAATATGATAATGAAAGCTTTTAGCGCAATTAATCCCAAAGCAACAAGGATGATGTTATGGAGGCTGGATGCTAGATAATCAAGCCTAAAAGACATTCCAATAGTCATAAAAAACAGACCCAATAACAATGCTTTTAGTGAAGATATATCTTCTTCGACGCGATATTTATATTCAGTTTCAGCCACCATCAATCCTGCAGTAAATGCCCCGAATGCCGATGAGAGTCCAAAATTACTACTTAGATGGGCCGCTCCTAAAATGATGATTAAAGTTACACTTAGAAATAATACATCACTTTTAGCTTCGGCAACCAAGCGAAAAATGGGACGTAAAAGCAATCTTCCTAAAGCAAAAATTATTACCAAGGCCACTACAGCGTCAAACATCGCACCACCCAAAGCGTTAAGCAGTTTAATATCGGTTTTTGAAGATAATAATGGGATTAAAACCAAGATTGGAATCACCGCCAAATCTTGTAACAATAAAATTGAAAATGATAAACGCCCTACTCTCGTGGTCTCTTCGCCATTTTCAGCAATGATTTGTAAAACGATTGCAGTTGAGGATAGAGACAGCGCACTGCCGATCACCAAAGCAACTTCTTGTGAAATACCAAAAAATTTATGCGCGATAAAAGCAATTGAGACCGATGTAAGCAATACCTGCAGACCTCCAAAGCCTAATACATATTTGCGCATTTTTTTCAAACGCTCGAAATTTAATTCAAGGCCAATTGCAAATAACAAAAATACCACACCTAAATCTGCAATTGATTGAGTTGATTCAGAGCTTTCAAGTACGGCAAAACCAAATGGACCAATCATCGCGCCCGCCACTAGATAGCCAAGGGCTGGGCTAAGTCGCAATTGTTTAAAAATAATAACGATCCCAACCGAGGCAAATAATAAAATCAGTATATCGTTTAAATAAGCCGTCTCGTGCATTAAATTTTTTAAATTTTGAATTTTAATTTTTATAGTTATATATTATAATGATATTCTATGTCAAAGAATATATTTTTTTCAAAAATTTTTAAAAGAAAAATTCATGTCGATAATGTCGGATAAGTGGATTGCTAAAATGGCATCTACACAGAAAATGATTGAGCCTTTTATTATAAAACAGGTCAAACAAAATGATAAAGGTGAAAAATTAATTTCATATGGCAACTCTTCTTATGGCTATGACGCGCGCGTTTCTAATGAGTTTAAGATATTTACTAATATTGATTCGGCAGTAGTTGATCCCAAAAATTTTTGTGATACAAGTTTTGTAAATCGCACAACTGATGTTTGTATAATCCCTCCAAACAGCTTCGCTCTAGCGCGCACAGTTGAGTATTTTAGGATTCCAGATGATGTTTTGGTTATTTGTGTAGGAAAATCAACTTATGCTAGATGTGGCATTATCGTAAATGTTACCCCGCTAGAACCTGGTTGGGAAGGACATGTTACGCTTGAATTTTCAAACACTACACCTTTGCCTGCAAAAATTTATGCATTTGAGGGCGCTTGCCAATTTTTATTCTTAAAAGGCAATGAACCTTGCGAGGTTTCATATGCACAAAGAAGCGGCAAATATATGGGTCAAATTGGCGTTACATTGCCAAAAGTTTAGTCGAAATTTATTTCGCAAACTAATAAAAAATATGAAAAAAATATTTTATTTCGCTTTGGTTTTTTTGTTTAACCTAAATATTGCACAAGCTCAAATTGTTGCAAATGAAGAACAGGGCGAAATCATCAGCGACAAAGATCTGCAACTATTCAAGCCAAAAAAACCCACACCTTCACGTTTTTTTGCAGCCGATATTTCAATGCCAGATAATTTTTCTAAAAGCAATAATCTGGCAAAAAAAGTTGGATCATTTTATCGCGCTTTTGGTGAAGTTATTTTTGTACAAGGTACGGTCTCTGATTCATTTGGATTGCCGATTTCAGGGGCCATAATCGAGATATGGCAAACAAATTCAGCAGGAAAATATCATTCTTTACTTGATAAAAATAATGAGTTTGTTGATAAATATTTTAACATGTCAGGACGCACCACCACTGATAATTTAGGAAATTATAGCTTTATAACCATCATGCCTGGGGCCAATCCTGGACGAGCTCCACACATTAATATGAATATCTTTCATCCTAAATTTGGCAAGCTAGAAACCGAAATGTATTTTGAAAAACATCCATTTAATGATAGTGATTATCAATATCTGTCTTACAATTATGACGATCGCACAGCACTTACAGCCACAGTTGTTCACAGCGAAATCACTAATACAAAATCAATTAAAATTTGCACTTTCAACATAGTTATGAAAGGCATTCATCAATATAAAAGAAATTAATTATGAAATCGCAAAGACAACTGCAAGTTGGCGAACAAATCAAAAGAATTATGGCAGATATTTTTTTGCGTGAAAATTTATTAACTATCAATAATAGCCACATCACCATCCTTGAAGCCGATGCAAGCCCTGATATAAAAAATGTTAGGATTTATTTAGATATTTTTGGTGATGATAAAAATCATGAAAAAATTATTGATAAGTTAAATAACGCCGCGCCTCATTTTCGTTTCGAATTAGGAAAAAGACTTACTTCACGCAATACGCCAGAAATATGTTTTATTTTGGATAAAACTCAAGCTAGTGCAACTAAGCTTGAAGCTCTGATAAATCAAGAAGCAAAGGCTTTAGCAAAAACAAATAAAAAACCGCGAACAAAAAAATAATGAAAGAAATAATAATTTTAGGCTCAACGGGATCAATTGGAAAAAATACAATTGATGTCATCAAAAACAACTCTAAAAAATTTAAAGTTATTGCCCTCACCGCCCATAAAGACACTAAAACATTGGCTGCGCAAGCAAATTTACTTAATCCAAAATTTGTTGCGATTGAAGATGAAAAAAAATTCGAAGAATTAAGATCACTGATAAAATCACCTCGCATCAATATTTTAGCTGGTTCAACTGCGGTTTGCGAAATTGCAAAAGTTCGATGCGATTTAGTGATATCGGCGATTGTAGGATCTGCAGGCATGATGCCTACATTAAATGCGATAAAAGCTAGATCACATATAGCTCTTGCCAACAAAGAATCTCTGGTATGCGCAGGGAAATTTTTAATGGCTGAAGCAGAAAAATATAAAACTAAAATTTTACCTATTGATTCTGAGCATAATGCAATTTTTCAAATTTTTGAAAATGACAATCTTGTAAATATCGAAAATATCATCCTTACCGCCTCTGGAGGACCGTTTTTTGGCACAAAAAAAGATCTATCAAAAGTCACCGTTGCCGAAGCCTTAAAACATCCTAATTGGAAAATGGGAAATAAAATCACTATAGACTCAGCAACTATGATGAATAAAGGCCTTGAAATGATTGAAGCCTATCATTTATTTCCACTAAAAAAAGATCAGATTGAGGTTTTGGTACATCCGCAATCGATAATTCATGGTCTCGTTAATTATAAAGATGGTTCAAGTCTTGCCATGCTTAGCAAACCCGATATGCGCGTGCCAATTTCTTATGCTTTATCTTATCCACAAAGAATGATGATTAAACATGACAAACTTGATTTGGCTAAAATTGGTAATTTAAGTTTTTTTACTCCCGATGAAAAAAGATTTATGGCCCTAAAATTATGCCGCGAAGCTATGATTTCTGATGGTAACTCTCCAGCAATATTAAACGCTGCCAATGAAATTGCAGTTGCAAAATTTTTGAAAAATGAAATTTCTTTTAGTGATATTACTAAAATTGTTGCAAAAACACTTGATAAACTTCCTTATAAAAAGCTAAAATCAGTTGAGGAAGTTTTAGAATATGATAAAATGGCGCGCGAAATAGCTCTTAATTTGGTTAAATAAAATATGTTAAAATGGAATTAACTCAATTGATATTACATAATCTGTTATCATTTATCCTCATCATCTCTTTTATTGTATTTATTCACGAATTTGGCCATTTTTATGTAGCTCGTTTGTGCAAAGTTAAAATCGAGGCTTTCTCAATTGGTTTTGGTAAGGAAATTTTTGGTTTTAACGATAAAAAAGGCACTAGATGGAAATTTTGCATCATTCCTCTTGGCGGCTATGTAAAAATGTATGGCGATAAAAATGCAGCTTCTATGCCTAATTTAGAAGAGCTTTTCAAGATGAGCGAGACTGAAAAACAACAATCTTTTATATTTAAAAATGTTTATCAACGCATAGCAATTGTATCTGCGGGGCCAATTGCTAATTTTTTATTAGCCATCACACTCTTAACATTTTTGTTTAACTATAATGGCCTAAACACAATATTACCAATAGTTGATGAAATTTCATCACAAAGCGCTGCTTTTGAGGCTGGATTAAAAAAAGGTGATCAAATCTTACAAATTGATGATACAATCATAAATAATTTTGATGAAATACGCCAAATTGTTTCACTAAGCTCAAATAAAGAGCTGATATTAAAAATAAAACGCCAAGAAAAAATTATCGATTTAAAAATTACGCCAAAATATCAAACTACCAAAGATATTTTTGGCGACGAAATAAAAGTGGGAATGCTTGGTATTACTGCAAGCAGCGTTGAACATAAAGATCTAAGTCTGGCACAATCTTTTATTCAAGCAAGCCAAGAAACATACCGCATTTCAATTGCAGTTTTAGAGGCCTTGCAGCAGCTAATAACAGGCCAAAGATCCCTTAATGAGCTTGGAGGACCAATAAAAATCGCGCAATATTCGGGCAAAACCGTTAATATGGGCATTGTAATGGTTTTATGGTTTATGACGATGATCTCAATTAATTTGGGAGTGATGAACCTTCTGCCAGTACCAATGCTGGATGGCGGCCATTTGATTTTTTATTTTATTGAAGTAGCTAGAGGTAAGGCTTTATCAGCAAAAACGCAACAAATCGGTTTCCAGATTGGCTTTAGCTTGATTTTAGCATTGATGATTTTTACTACTTACAACGATTTAAAAAATCTATTTTATTAACTTGCTTTAAGCTGGCTTAGAACCTGATACGCCTTGCCGCTATCAATCAAATTTTGCACTTCAGTAATCGCATCTGTAATCGAAATTTGAGGATTCGCTAATTGCAACACAAAAGCAGAATTTAGCACCACAATATCACGATAAGCAGATTTTTCACCTAAAAAAAGTTGTAATAATTTTTTGGCATTATAGCTTGGATCTTTGCCTTTTAAGGCCTCAATCGATGTTTTGGCAATGGCATAATCTTGCGGATCAATAATTTCTTCACTGATTTTTCCATCATCTAATTTTAACAAATAAGATTTATCACAAATAGTAATTTCATCCATTTTATCAAAACCATGAACAACATAAACACGCTTACTACCATTGATTTTGAGAGCTTGAATCATCGGTAACATAGTTTGCTGTTTTGAGGTTCCAATCATTTGCAAAGCCGTATTGGCGGGGTTAAGGAGGGGTCCTAAATAATTAAAAATTGTTGGCATATTAAATTCTTGCGCAATTTCTTTGCGTATTTCAGCGAGATTTCTTAAGGATTCATGAAAAAAAGGTGCAAATAAAAAACATAATTTTTTTTCACGCAAGTTTTTTTCAATTTCATTAATTTCAGATGAAATTTTAATTCCAAGCTCTACAAAAATATCTGCCGATCCCGATTTGGAAGAAATTGCTTTATTGCCATGCTTTGCCACCACTATATCCGCAGCCGCTACAACAAAACATACCGCGGTTGAAATATTTAGAGTCTCAAGACCATCGCCCCCAGTCCCACATACATCCACAGCATTTTGTGGCGCATTAATTTTACGCATTCTTTTTTTAAGACAAGCCATGGCACCTAGAAAAGAGTGACTTGAATAGCCATTATCATTTATCTCAAGTAAAATTTTTTTAATGTCACTTTTAGCAATTTTTTGATCTATAATATTTGAAAAAAGATCCTCAAATTGTTCAGAATTAAAATTTTTTAAACCCATAATTATACCTTCTTAAAGCAATAAATAAGCAATCGATAATCTAAATTTCAGCAAGAAAATTTTTAATAATTTGATGACCATGTTCTGACGCGATCGATTCAGGATGAAATTGCACACCAAAAATTTTATGTTTTTTATGAGCAACCCCCATAATTATTTCATCTACTGTCCATGCGGTTATTTCTAGATCAGAAGGGCATGTCTCCTTCTCAATTACTAATGAATGATAACGCACGGCCTTAAATGGTGATGGGATTTTTTTGAAAAGATTTTTTCCGCTATGAAAAATTTCGCTAATTTTTCCATGCATCGGATATGTCTTGATAATATTGCCTCCAAGGGCTTGGCCAATCGCTTGATGACCCAAACATACCCCTAAAATCGGAAAAATTCCTTGTAAATTTTTTATTACATCAAGGCAAATTCCGGCTTCATTTGGCGTACATGGACCCGGAGAAAGCACTATCGCTCTAGGATTCATGGCTTTTATTTCATCGAGCGAAATTTTATCATTTCTTTTAATAACAACCTCTTTTTCACCAGACTCAATTAAATAATGATAAAGGTTATAAGTAAAACTATCATAATTATCAATCAATAAAATCATATTTTTTTATACTCCTCAAGCGAATATTCATCGACTTTCATGGCATCAAAAATTGCTGCAAAATTTTCTTGCAGAAGATGTTCTTCAGCAAGAGAAATAATCGATTTTTGACGCGCCAAATGAATTAAATCTTCGATTTTTCTTTTTGGTAAAATTTTATTTTTTATTGCCTTTTTAATTTCATCAATCGGATGGATACTTAATTCATATAGATGCAGAGCATTTTCTAGTCTACCTAGATTATCCGTTTTATCATCTGAAATATAAATTTGTTGCGTTAGCGCATCACGTAATTTAGAATTTTTGATAAAATCTTTGACCACTAAATGACCCAATTTGTCATCCGCTGGACATGCAAAAGCATTAAATCGCGACCAAAAAGCGAATGGCAATAAAAACCACTTACCAAAGCCTATGAAGAGATTTTGATATAGTCCATCAAAACCATGCTGAGCCTTGCCAAATAAGTCTCTAAGAGCATATTCTACCACAACTTCATCTTCTTTTTTACAACCTTCTTCTTGGAATTTTTTTAGCACACAGATTGCCATATAAAGCGCAGATAATATATCGCCAAAACGACCATTATTTTTTTCTTTACGTTTTAAATCACCACCGAAGCGCGCCATTGCTAGATCGGCAAGAAATGCAAAAGTTGCACTCGCCCAAGAAATTTTATTTTGATATTTTAAAACTAATGCATTTTTATGCCCACAAGCAAGATTTGCCGCATGTCCACGACTTATTGATAAAATAACCGAACGAACAAAATTTCTTGACAGGTGATTTATATGAGCAAAAAATGCGCGATCAAAAGCTTTATTATCACCCTTTTCGAGAGCTTCAATTTCTTTATAGGCATAAGGATGGCACATAATAGCACCTTGACCGAATTGTATCAGCGAGCGAGTCATGATATTAGCGCCCTCAACGGTAATTGAAATTGGCGTTGAAAAATATGCATTAGCAAGTAAATTGCGAGGACCCCTAATAATAGCACGCCCCCCCAAAACGTCCATACCATCATTAATCACCTGCCTAAACATTTCAGTAGCATGATATTTAGCAATCGCCGTAATAACGGCCGGTTTCGATCCTGAATCAACAGCGCCAGCAGTAAATGTACGCAAGGCTTCAGAGATATATGTCTTTGAAACAATTCGCGCTAAAACCTCCTCTACACCCTCAAATTTACCAATTGAAGCACCAAATTGCTGCCTAATTGCCGCGTAAGCACTAACTGCGCGCGCTACAAATTTGATGCCTCCAGCACTGGTTGAAGGCAAAGATATACCACGTCCTGCAGCAAGACATTCCATCAGCATTTTCCAGCCTTTGCCAAGACCCAAAGTGCCACCAATCACGGCATCTAAGCCTATAACAACATTATCACCATTAACTGGAGAATTGATGAAAGGAGTGGCTAAAGGATCATGTCGACGCCCCTGTCTAACTCCAGCGGTTTCACGCGCAATAAGAGCGCAAGTAATGCCGATATCTTCATGATCAAACAAAATTTTGTCAGGGTCGCGCAATTGAAAAGCCACGCCAATCACTGTTGCCACAGCACCTAAAGTGATATAACGCTTACTCCAATTAACCCGAATTTTTATTTCGCCATCAGCGTCACGAAATAATACGCCACAAGATGAAATAGATGTTGCATCGCTGCCAGCCATTGTCTCTGTAAGTGCAAAACATGGTAGATCGCGACCATCAGCTAGTCTTGGCAAATAATAATCGCGCTGTTCTTTGGTGCCATAATGCAAAAGCAGTTCGGCCGGACCAAGTGAATTAGGCACCATCACCGTAATTGCAAGCGGCACCGAACGCGATGAAAGCTTATGTATCACCGCACTGTGAGCATAAGCTGAAAATCCTAAGCCGCCATATTCTTTAGGAATAATCATGCCAAAGAATTTTTTATCTTTAAGATATTGCCATACGCGCTCAGACAAATCACGGTTGCGCTGCACATCATAATCACTGCAAATTTTACAAACTTCTTCAACTTCATTATCCATAAAACCCTGTTCTTGCGCGGTCAATTTAGGATAATTTTGTGAAAAAATCCATTTAAAATTTGGCTTTCCTGAAAATAATTGACCATCAACCCAGACATTTCCTGATGTGAGTGCAATTTTTTCGGTTTGCGAAATTTTTGGCAAAAGACCTAATTTGCGAATTAATTTTACAACAAAGCCAGTTATTAAAAGTGATCGCAAAAATGGCAATAACAGTACAATTGACGAGGTTAAATAAGCAATCCAAAAAACACTACCAAAATCAAAAGTTGAAAAATAAAATGCAAAAAGCAATAAATAAAAATAAAGTGGCAATCCATTAAAAGCAAAAATTATACATAAAACCAACGCAACAAAACCAAGATGCGGCACCGAATTAGCGAAGTTAAACAATAATTCTTTCATATAATTTTAAATTTAAGCGATCATTGTACAAATTGATCTCGTCAAATTACGAACTCGTGCAATATAACTCGCGCGCTCCGTAACTGACAAAGCCCCTCGCGCATCAAGCAAATTAAGCAGATGACTTGTTTTAAGCGTCTGCTCATATGCAGGAATTGCCAATTTTTTTTCAATCAAATTTTTTGCCATTTTTTCACATTCATCAAAATTTCTAAATAAAACTTCTTGGCTTGAATGTTCTAAAATAAAGGCTGAATTCTCTTTTTCGCTTTGTAAAAAAATATCACCATAAGTAATTTTTTCATCACCTTCACGCCCATTATAATTGATATCAAAGATATTATCAATATTCTGTATATACATTGCGATACGCTCAAGACCGTAAGTAATTTCGCCCGCAACCAGCTTACACTCTAATCCGCCAACTTGTTGCATATAAGTAAATTGCGTAATTTCCATGCCGTTAAACCATACTTCAAAACCCAATCCAGCCGCACCAACTGTAGGATTTTCCCAATCATCTTCAACAAAACGTATATCATTATTTCTAACATCAAGCCCAATCAAATCAAGGCTTTGAAGATATAATTCACGAATATTTTGCGGAGCTGGTTTCAACAAAACTTGAAATTGATAATAATGGCCAAGACGATTAGGATTCTGCCCGTATCTAGCATCAGTGGGGCGACGACATGGCTGAGCATAAGCCACGCGCCATGGCCTATCCCCTAAAGCCTTTAAAACAGTAGCGGGATGAAGCGTACCAGCCCCAACCTCGATATCAATTGGCTGCACAATCACACAGCCAGAAGCGGCCCAAAATTCTTGCAATTTCAGTATAATTTGTTGAAACGAAATCATTAGCAAAAAACATTAAATCGCTACAAAGCGATGATTAAATACTAAATGATGATCCGCAGCCGCAATTATTTTTGGCATTCGGATTCAGCACTTTAAAATAAGATGCACCTAATTCGCGCATAAAGTCTATTGTACAGCCTTGTAAAAATTCAAGCGATGTTTGATCACTAACCGCAATTAAATCTGAATTTTCGCTATATATTTTTATATCATCCTCATTTGTTTTGTCATCTAAATTAAACAAATATTGAAAACCGCTACAGCCACCACTAGAAACCCCAACGCGCAAAAATTTATGGCGATTTTGCGGTTTTAATCTAAGCTCTTTGACACGCTCAATTGCTGATTGGGAAATATTAATCAATGCTTTTTTATTCATTTTTTTTATTGTTTCTTTTAGCAAATTCGGCAAAAATTGTTTCTAATTTTATATCCTCTGCAGCCATTAGAATCAAGGTGTGATAAAATAAATCACAAATCTCTCCGATTAATTCTTCCCGCGATTTATTATCATGTTTTTTTTGATTGATGAAAGCTGCAATAACTACCTCGATAGCCTCCTCGCCTATCTTGCGCGTAATTTTTTCCAATCCATCTTCAATCAAAGAATTACTATAAGAACCCTTTTCTTGTGATGTAATTTTTTTCCTGATAATGGCCTGCAACTGCTCAAATGTAAGCCGATCAGATGTATGATTTGTTGTCATAATTTACAATCCATATATTTTTTATATATTTCATCATAACATAGATTTTTATAAATTCAAAGCAATCTTGACAAAAAACCTTTACTTTGCTAGAATCTACGGGCGTTTTTAATTAATTTAATCAATTTATGACAATCGAATATACTTTTTCAATTATTAAACCGGATGCCACTGAGCGCAATCTTACTGGCACTATCAACAGCTATTTCGAAAAAGCTGGATTAAAAATTGTTGCGCAAAAAAGATTGCGTTTAACCCAGCAAATGGCTGAAACTTTTTACGCTATACACAAATCACGTCCATTTTTTAATGATCTGGTTAAATTTATGATCTCAGGGCCAGTTGTGGTGCAAGTTTTAAAAGGCGAAAATGCTGTCGCAAAAAACCGCGAAATTATGGGTGCAACTAATCCTAAAGATGCTGCTGCAGGCACTATCCGCAAGGATCACGCTGTTTCAATCGAAGCAAATTCTGTTCATGGTTCGGATAGTCTTGAAAATGCAAAAGTCGAAATTGCATATTTCTTTGCTGGCCACGAAATCACTGAATAAAAGCAAAAAAAATGCTCGATAATATCACCAAAAATATTACAAAAATCTTCGATTCGCTTGCTTTTAAAAAATATATTAGCGAAGAGGATCTTAATTTGGCCATGCGTGAAATTCGCGTGGCCTTGCTTGAAGCAGATGTATCACTTGCGGTAGCTAAAGATTTTATCGAAAAAGTAAAACAAGAGGCACTGGGACAGCAAGTAATTAAAAGCGTCTCGGCTGGTCAGATGATCGTAAAAATCCTTCATGATGAATTAATAAAATTATTAGGAAGCGAAAAATCTGAATTAAATTTTAACACAAAACCCCCAGCGGTGATAATGCTGGTAGGCCTTCAAGGTGCTGGCAAAACCACTTCAGCTGGCAAATTAGCATTACGTTTAAAAAATAAAAATCACAAAAAAATATTACTGGCATCACTAGATACTTATCGTCCCGCCGCGCAAAAACAACTCGAAATTCTTGCTCAAAAAACCGCAACAGATTCGTTGCCAATCATTGCCGATGAAAAACCTCTTGCAATCACTAAACGTGCACTTGAACAAACAGTTAAAATCGGTTATGACGTGGCAATCCTTGATACCGCTGGCCGTACCGCTATTAATGATGAATTAATGCAAGAATTACAAGATATAAAAAATCTTGCTAACCCCACAGAAATCTTACTGGTAGTTGATTCGTTGATTGGGCAGGATGCAATAAATATCGCCAAAATATTTCACGAAAAATTAAATTTAACTGGCATAATCCTTACCCGACTTGATGGCGATGGACGCGGTGGCGTAGCCCTAACCATGAAATCTAGCACCAATTGTCCAATTAAATTTATTGGTGTCGGCGAAAAACTTGAAGATCTTGACGAATTTGATCCAAGTCGCATCGCATCACGCATCGTTGGCATGGGAGACGTGGTTTCATTGGTTGAAAAAGCTAAAGAGGTTTTTAATCAAGAAGAAATGAAAAGGGCCGAAAAAAAGCTGCGCCAAGGCCGCTTTGATTTTGACGACCTACTTTCGCAAATCCGCAACATGAAGAAAATGGGCGGCATGACTTCAATCATCAAATTTTTACCAGGAACTGGCAAAATCCGCGAGCAAATGGATAAAATGCCCAACATAGAAACCGAATTAAAGCGCCAAGAAGCACTAATTTTATCAATGAGCAAAAAAGAGCGTCAAAACCCTGATTTATTGATTTTAAATTCGTCACGTAAACGCCGTATTGCAAATGGATCCGGTAGCAATATTCAAGAAATAAATCGTCTCTTGAAAAAATATAAACAAATGACGAAAATGATGAATAAATTTGGCAAAATTGATCCCAAAAAATTACAAGAATTAATGCAACAAAATCAGACAGATCAGGGGTTTGACCCTAAAAATTTTAAATTTTGAGTTATTTTATTAAAAAAGCCCCTAAACACAGATGGCCGTAGATAAAATTGGCTTTTTTAATAAAATAACTCAAAATGGGTGGTTAGCTCAGTTGGTTAGAGCGCTACGTTGACATCGTAGAGGTCGGTGGTTCGAGTCCACTATCACCCACCATTTTTTTCTTTACAATATCTATATTTTATTGTATAATGCGGTTAATTGAAACAATTTTTAATTTATATGTCTAAAGGTCATATTGCAACTGCTAGTGCAACTGCGGCTAGCGCCAAACCAACATCCGAAACAAATAATATTTTAGAGAATGCTTTAAAAAAGGGCTTGCGCGGCATAGTTAAAAAATCAGAAAAAAGGTCTGAGTTTTTTTCTTCAATTAAAAACAAAACACTTAATGAAGACGCTAAACAACAATTTAAACAAGAAGACGATATTTGTGCAATTTTTCTTGATTTATCAAACGATCTTACTGAAGAAGAAACTACAGCACTAGTCAATAAATTTGAAGAAAAATTTAAAAATAATGAAGAGGAAAAAGAATTAGATCAACTCTTAGAATTACTAACCGAGCTATCAGATGTTGATAAATTTGCAAATAAAGCAAAAAAATATTTTAATGAAATATCTGAAAAAATTAAAGATGTCACAATTAGAGAAACAAGCATGGTCGCTGATGATCTTGCTAAAAAAGATCACTCTACACAAAACGAAACAATAAAACCTGAAAGCCCTTTAGCGCAAGATAAGCCTCAATCAGGCGATAATCAAAAAAATAATTTTCTAGGAAAAGCAATCGGATCAGCTGTGGCAATTGGTGCCGTTGGCGCGCTTGCCGCAACAGCTAGTCCTGTGGTTGCCGCTATTGTTGCTGGAGCCTTAATGTGGTGGTATGCCAAAAAAGGCGCCAATCAAAAAGAACTCGAAGCTCAAAAAGAGTTAGAAGCAATGAGGTCTGGATTTAATAATGCTATAGGCGAAGAACAAAGAGGTCTTTTTAATCAAACTTATGATTCTCTACGAGATCGAGATGCTAACCAAGGTCATTCTACCCCATTGCTAGATCAAGAAGGGCAACGTCAGATAAAAGAGTGCGAAACGCAAATCGAAGATGCAAGGACTGGGATAGAATCAGCCACAACGCTTCTTCGCGATTCTGCTGCAGCTGCGTCTAGCTTAAGAAGAGATGCTGCTACGACTGCGCCTAGCCCTACTTCTAGCGCAGAAACACCAACTCCTACAAGAGAAGAATCGCGAGATGATCATGTCGAAGCAGCGCCTGTGGCAGTAAGCCCTGAAGCAGTGCGACCTGCCGACGCTGCCATAGCCCCTAATCCAGCAACCGAAGCAGCAACACCAACTCCTGAAGCAGAGCGCAGTAGATCACCCCACGGAGATGCTAATATAGATACTGATACGGCACGACATGTCAGAAGCGCTGTCTCAGCTTTATCTGGTGCTGGAGCCAGTGCTGGAGCCAGTACAGTAGAAGGTGCAGCCAGTGCCAGAGCAGGTTCTGAAACCCCCATCCATAACCTGCCTAACACAACAGCACCACAAATACCAGAACGAAGATCAAGGTCCATCTAAAAAACTAAAATGCGATCAATTCCTGCCAAATCGCGCCTTAAGGCCTTTAAATGGCGATTCTTTTGCTTAAAAATTTTAACAATATCGTCTTTTTGACCATAGCCAATTTCAACTATAACCTCACCCGCTTCAACTAAAAATTGTCCACATTTATCTGCAATTTGGCGATAAAATCCTAACCCATCTTCGCCACCATCCAGTGCTATCAGTGGTTCGTATAATTTCACTTCATCACTTAAATTATTGATTTCTTGACTTTTTATGTAAGGGGGATTGGAAATAATTAAATCGAATTTCTCATTTTCTAATTGCAAAAATAAATCACTTTCTAGTAATTTTAAGCGATCAACTACTTGATGATTTTTAGAGTTGATTTGCGCGATTTTTAAGGCTTTTGCGCTCAAATCTACCGCCGTCGCTTGAGCATTTTTATAGTTTTTTAACAAAGTGATTATCAGGCAACCAGAACCAACGCCAAGCTCAAGAATATTAAGTTTTTTTCGTTGATCATGACGCTGCAAAACCAACTCTATCAAACTCTCAGAATCAGGTCGCGGATCCAATACATCGCCACATACCGCAAAATCAGCACCATAAAATTCACGTTTTCCTAAAATATGCGAAATAGGCTCGCAGCTTTGCCTGCGTCCAACAACACTACAAAAATCTTGATATTGCTTGGCAGTTAAAATTTGCTCAGGATTAAAGATTACTTGCTCTTTTGAAAGTGCCATTGTATGCATCAACAACAAAACCGCATCAATATTGGCTGAATCAATGTTTTTTTGCCTAAAAATATTTTGCGCCCATAATAATGCTTGCGATATTTTCATATAAATTTTGCCATAAAAAAGGGATCTGACCCTTAAAGCCAGATCCCTCACTTATTAATTTTAAATATACCAATTTAGAATTTACCCAAGACTTCTCTTAAAGGAGTTTCATTGATCACAAATTCAAGATTTTTTTCGCGACGAATATCAAAAACCGCCGAAGATTCTTTGGTTAGAGGATTTTTTGCGGATAATTCGGCCGAAACCATTGAAAAACCAGAAGAAATGCGTTTTAAGAAGTTTAGATAAGCATCTTCTTGGGCCATGGAAGGCTGTGAGGCAGCAGATAAATCACTGGCTTGTACATCATTATTTTCGGATGGCTTTTGTTCAGCCATTTTAGCAAATCCTTCAACCACATATTTTGTAAAATCAGGCATATTTTCAATTTTAGCGGTTATAAAACCTGATGGCATATTATCATCTTGAAAAGAATTCACTTGACCATTTATCACAATTTTGAAAACACGATTTGAAAATTCAAGATTATTGATCTTCAGAGCTTTGTTATATTGAATATTGCTTTCTTGTATTTGAGATGGATCCATTGGCACCGAGACCTGATCCGATCTAACTGAACTTAAAACATGCTCAAAATCAAAAGCCAGATTACTTTTTATCGGCTCATTCTTTGCCGCTTCTAAATCTATAGTTTTTGCCACATCAGCCACAATTACATCAGATGAAGCTTGCTCTTGTGTTGCTGCTACAGCTGCCGGCACCACATGCGCTGATACCGCTGCCGCAGGGGCCACCACTACATTAGCCAAAGACGGATCTTGTTGTTGTATATTAACCGCTGGTGCCAAATCAAGTGCTGAAGAATTAATAGCAATCTCACCGGTACGAATCGCATCCATAATTCTTTTTTCAGAAGAATTTTTATAAGCCTCGAGTATATTAAAATTCTCGATATCTTTGATATTACCAATAATTCTTGAAACAATTTGATCATTTTCATCAAGATGTGAATCAAGAGTAAAGCTAGTTGATGAGGCAGCATAAACTGAATTACGATCAATATCAAGCACATGATGACCAGAATCTTGATAAGAAAAATGCGACAACATACCATCGGTAATCACAAAATTAATTTGCGGCTGCTGAGTAAATTCAAGACTTCCTATTTCTTTGTCACCATCAAAAGTGCTGATTTTTTCAAATAGATTAACTGTAAAATCATTGCTAAACACGCCCGAAGAGGCTTCAACATTTTTAACTAAAATTTGATAACGACTAAAAGCAGGATTTGGAATAGAAAATTTTAGATCACCGATAGTGACCTTTTGCATAAAAGGAAAGCCCGAAACCTCAACCGAACCTACAGATATATTACCGCTATGCTCAGCTGCATAATTATTTATATGTTTTTCGAGTTGGCCAGCTTTAAAAAACCAAAAAACGCTGTGGATTAAGGCCAAAACTAATGTTATGATGATTAATTTTACTAAAATGCCTCTGTTCATATTTTTTGAAAATTAAATTATTTAACTGAAACATTACGTGTTTCATCTGGTACCACAACCGTAAAGCCGTCTAAATCTTTAGTCAAAGTTATTTGACAACCCAAACGCGAAGTTGGGGTTAAACCAAAAGCTAAGTCTAACATATCTTCTTCATCTTCACTAGGGCTTTCAAGCATGTCATAATATTTTTTATCAACAACAACATGGCATGTTGAACAAGCAAGCGAGCCTTCGCAAGCGCCTTCGAGGTTGATATCATTATTGTGTGCAGCCTCAAGAACTGTTGTTCCGACCGGTACTTGAAATTCTTTTCTTTCACCTTTTTCGATGAAAATTATTTTTACTGTTTCTGACATTTTTTTAATACTTAAGTTTTTATCTTAAGCAATAATATTGGATTAATAATAATTAAACACCTTTTTTTAAGGAGCAAACTCTAATTACAAATTATATTTATAATTTACTAAAATTAAAAGACAAAATTTTTTTTAAAATATTTTTTTATTAGATCAAATCAAATTTCGTCTCTATAGGCACATGATCTGATGGCTGATCTGCAATTCGAAAATCTTTATAAATTTTTGTTTCTTTTATGTGATTTTTTAGACTTGGCGTTGTCCAAATATGATCCAATCTTCGACCGCGATCAGAGCCCAAGGGATCAGAGGCGCGATAGCTCCACCAACTATAAAGCTTATCAGAGTCATCAACAAAAAAACGGTGCGTATCAATAAAATCAAGGCTTGCTTGCACATTGCAAAGTTTTTCTACTTCAATTGGAGTATGAGAAACAACTTTAAGCATTTGCTTATGCGACCATACGTCATTTGGCTTGGGAGCAATATTAAAATCGCCAACAATGATAAAATTTTTATCTTTTTGTGCTGCAAAAAACTCACCCATCCAATCTACAAATTTTAATTTGTGATCAAATTTAGGATTAGCCACAGGATCAGCAATATCGCCACCTGCGGGCACATAAAAATTATGCAAAACCACCTCACCTATTTTGGTTTGCAGAGTTGTGGCAATATGGCGCTTGTGACCATAATCCAAAACATCAATCACGCTATGTTTTTGTATTGGCAATTTGGATAAAATTGCGACACCATTATAAGATTTTTCGCCACAAAATTCGATATATTGATAGCCCAAGGCTTTAACAGCAAGGATTGGAAACTCAGCATCACTAACTTTTGTTTCTTGCAAGCAGATTATATCTGGTGCGGCTTCATCCACCAGCTTGCTAAGCAGTGGTAGACGTAGTCGCAGCGAATTTATGTTCCATGAGATTAGTTTCATTGGGTTTTATTTTTTGTTTAGCGCCCTTGTTCTTGATGTGGATGTACGGTTTTTACATATTCAACATGATTAGTGGGTGTGATCCCTTCTTTTTTATGAGGACTCGATTGCTCTTTTTTTAAATCTTCAACATGATGTGCATGTGTTTGAACGACAGAAGCTTTATCATTACTAATTTCTTGTTCATGACTACGATTTTTCGTTTTTTCTTCGCTTAAAGAATGGCTATCCGCATCTCTATCAGCAATTTCAGCTGACTTTATCTCTTCCACTCGCTCTTTTGCAACAGTTACAAATTTTTGACCCGCTGCAAGCCCAGTACCAGCGCCAGCTAAAGCTCCTAAAGGCCCTGCGGTTATTCCTCCAATCACCGCCCCTACAACAGTTGATGCAACTCTGGTAATATTAGGATTTTCGGCGACAAACTCTGCCATAGCATTTGCAGCTCTATCAAAAAAACTTGGCTTTTCAATAGCTGAATTTTCTTTATTATTAGTCATATATTTTTTTAATTAATTGATATTATTTTCTAATCTAACAAAAATAATTTTTGGTTCTAAAATCTGGCTTGACACCTTTAAACAAAAAGCTTGATCGATATTTTTTATCTGACGCAAATTTGTATCAATCCGTAAAAAATCTAAAATCTTTGTTGATAAATTAGGCAAAAATATTTGTAAAGAAACTGCTATCAACCTTAGAGCCTCAGCGATTGTTGATAAAACCAAATTCATCTCTTCAATTTTATTTTCTTTTTTCAAAACCCACGGAGCCTTATCATTTATAAATTGGTTGCATAAAGATGCAAAATTTATAATTTTAAAAATAGCTTGATCATAGGCAAATTTTTCTAATTTTTCAATCAACTTATTTTGTAATTGATAACCATTTTTTAATAAATTTTGACCATCTTCAAATCCTTTAATATCAACGATTTCACCATTATTATTTTTATAAATCATCGATAAACTACGCTGCACTAAATTGCCAATATTATTAGCTAATTCGGCGTTAATTCGGTTGATAAAATTATTGCGAGAATAATCACCATCATTACCAAATGGCACTTCGCGCATTAAAAAATATTTAAAATAATCAACTGCCACTTCTTGACTACATCCTAAAGACTTTAGCCACTCAATTTCTTGTAGCGGATCAATCACATTGCCAACCGATTTAGAGATTTTTTGGCCCTGATTTGTCCACCATCCGTGAGCATAAATTTTATTTGGCAAAGGCAGATCAGCAGCCATTAGAAAGGCTGGCCAATATATCGCATGAAAGCGCAAAATATCTTTGCCCACAATATGTACCGGTGAATCATGAGTGTTGCACCAAAAATTTTGATAAAGTGAGCTATTTTCATCAGGAAAACCCAGCGCCGAAATATAATTTGTAAGCGCATCCAACCACACATACATAATGTGATTAGCATCATTAGGCACCGCAACGCCCCATTTGAAAGAGTTGCGCGAGATTGAAAGATCACGCAAACCACTTTTAACAAAGGCTAAAACTTCGTTCATCTTAGATTGTGGTTGCACAAAGTCTGGTGCGGCTTCATAAAGCATCAAAAGCTTATCTTGAAAAGCTGAAAGTTTAAAAAAATAACTTTCTTCCTTATGCCACGCAACCTCTGCGCCTGTAGGTGCCTTGCCATCAACCAACTCATCTTGAGCATAAAAAGCCTCATCACGCACAGCATACCAGCCTTCATAGACATCTTTATAGATGAAGCCACGTTTTTCTAGCCTGCGCCACATTTCTTGCGCAGATTTTATATGGCGATCTTCGGTAGTGCGGATAAAATCATCATGCGATAAACCCAATATTTGCGCTAATTGGCGAAATTTTGTTGATACTTCATCACAAAATTCTTGCGGAGTTTTTTGGCGTGCCAAAGCAGATTTTTCAACCTTCTGGCCATGTTCGTCAGTGCCGGTTAAAAATCTAACTTTATCGCCTTGCAACCTACGAAATCTTGCCTGCACATCACATGCAATTGATGTATAAGCATGCCCGATATGCGGCACATCATTTACATAATAAATTGGCGAAGTTATATAAAAATTTTTTCGATCCATACTTCTATAACAAAAATAATGCTTAGGCGCACATTCTATAACGATTTTTTTTGATTAAAAGCGATTTTTTCTAGTTTATCTTGATTTAAAAGAGCTTTTTGTTTATAATGTTTAAAAAACTGTAATTTTTAAAGCCTATTTGCTATAACGCTAATTTTTTTTCATCTAAAAAATGTCTTTTACCAAAAAGCTTGATGCTTTGATTGCCAAATTTAATGAACTTGAACAAAAACTGCTTGATCCATCAGGCTTGGGTCAAGAATATGCCAAAATCTCGAAAGAGCATGCCAATCTTGCTCCGATCGTGCAATTGATCAATGAATATCAAAAAACACAAAAAGAATTGAAAGAAATTGAGGATAGTCTTCCAGCCACAACAGACAAGGATATGAAGGATATGATGGAAGAAGAAAAAATCACCTTAGAAAAAAGATTGCCCATTCTTGAACATGAAATGAAAATTGCCTTATTGCCAAAAGATGCCGCTGATGAAAAAAACGCGATCCTAGAGATTCGTGCCGGCACGGGTGGTGAAGAAGCTGCACTTTTTGGTTATAAATTGTTTAATATGTATCAAAAATATGCCGAAAAAAAACGTTGGAAATTTGAAATTTTAGAAATTTCTTCAACCGGCCTTGGGGGTTATAAAGACGCGTCAGCATTGATTACAGGCAAAGGAGCTTTTGCGCGCCTAAAATTTGAATCTGGTGTACATCGCGTTCAACGAGTGCCAGAAACCGAAGCTTCGGGCCGTGTACACACCTCTGCGGCCACTGTAGCCGTATTGCCAGAGGCTGAAGAAGTTGATATCAAAATCGAAGAAAAAGATCTAAGAATTGACGTTTTTAGATCATCTGGCCCAGGTGGACAATCCGTGAACACTACAGACTCGGCAGTGCGCATAGTGCACATCCCTACTGGCGTTGTGGTTTCAATGCAAGATGAAAAATCGCAAATCAAGAACCGCGAGAAAGCCTTGAAAGTATTGCGTTCACGCCTATATGAAGCTGAGCGCGAGAAGCAAGAAAAAGAACGTGCCGCCAGCCGCAAAGAGCAAGTTGGTAGCGGCGATCGCTCTGAACGTATCCGCACTTATAATTTTCCGCAAAGCCGCGTCACTGATCATCGTATCAACCTCACTTCATATAGAATTGATGATATAATGGTTGGCGAACTGGATGAGTTTATCGATGCACTAACCGCCGATGATCAGGCTAAAAAACTGTCTGAAAGCGAATAAAATTAGCGATAATGCTTGTCATAATTTAACTGATTGTCCTAATTTTCGGCAGTTTTTTAAAATTTCTTCTCTAAGCTACTTAAGCCCTCAAACAGGGGATGGCGCAATTAGCATTTTTAAATAAAATAAACACCTTCTTTAGCGCTATCCCCAACTCGGTCTTAAGTAGCTTAGAGAAGAAATTTTAAAAAACTGCCGAAAATTAGGACAATCAGTAATTTAATTCTTCTAAATGTAAAGCTAACAAACATCACCAACAGTAATTAGGAGTCTAGAATCAGCTGTTTTAAGCACTAAATTGCCATTTTGATCAATTGTTTCAAAAATACCTTCTTCTTGCAGCTGATCAATTTTTATCGAAATTTGTTGATTTAAGCGATAAGCGCTGCTAAGCCAAGAGTTTCTTATCCCCGCAAAGCCAAAATTTTGCCAATTTTGGTATAAAATTTCAAATTTATCCAAAAAATTATATAATAATTGTTGTGGATCAATTTTGATGCCAAATTCAGATAAATTGCTAGCATCAAAAATTGTATTTTGGGGATTAGAAACAATATTTACGCCAATTCCCACAATTGCAAATTGACAATTTTGTTGATTATTTTTGCTTTCAAGCAATAATCCTGCGATTTTTTTACCATCAATCAGAAGATCATTTGGCCATTTATTTTCGATTTTCGGGCGATTTTTGTCGTTTTTTTGCTTATTTTTGGGGTTTTTTGGGTGATTTTGATCGTTTTTTATATAAAAACCGTTTTTTTCAAAAATTTCTTCAATTGCCTGCCGCAAAGCTACGATAGAGATAAATGACAATTGATAAATATCTGCCTTTAATGCTTGCGACTGTAGTACAAGCGAGAAATACAAATTTCCAATTGGGGATATCCACTGCCTTTGCAACCTTCCCCTGCCTGCACTCTGCTCATCCGCAATAATTATTTCACGATCACAAATCCGCCCCAACTCCGCCATTTTGTAGGCTAAAGAGTTAGTACTATCAACAATTTTGTGATGATATATTGTAAAATTTTTATAACTGTGATTTTTCATACTTGATTTAAAACCAATATTAAGTTAAGATTATCTTATATTTTATTTAATTTCTACAAAAAATGACAGAACAAGATCTTCCATTAATGCGCAAAGCTACAGCGGTGTGGCTTATTGAAAATACTTCACTTACTTTTGATCAAATCGCAAGATTTTGTGGTTTGCATGAGCTTGAAGTTCAGGGTATCGCTGACGGCGATGTTGCTGCCGGTATCATTGGTCAAAATCCAATTTTTTCAGGGCAACTCACCGAAGAAGAAATCAAACGCTGCGAAGCCAATGACAAAGCGTCTTTAATCCTCAATAAAAGTGCCGCTTCTGAAATCAAAGAAACCAGCAAAAAATCTGGTAAATATACGCCGATCGCCAGAAGACAAGATAAACCAGACGGTATCGCATATTTGCTAAAATATTACCCAGAAATCACCAATTTACAAATTAAAAAGCTGATTGGCACTACAGATTCAATGATCGATTCAATTCGTAATCGCACACATTGGAACCTCAAAAATATTAAACCACGCGATGTTGTGCTTTTGGGCTTGTGCAGCCAATCACAATTTAACGATATCGTTGTTTCAGTAAAAGCCGTTATAACCAATACTGATCATACTGAATCCGCTATCACAAAAAAGAAAAAAACAACTAAAAGTAAGAAAAAAGACTAATTTTTAACTAAATTTTCTTTATTTATGAAACTTGAAGTCTCAAAACCAGCTCCAGCCTTTAATTTACCTAGCGATGAAGGTACTGAAATCGCTCTATCTGATTTAAAAGGAAAAAATGTAATTTTATATTTTTATCCTAAAGATGATACCCCAGGTTGCACTATTGAAGCACAAGATTTTAGCCGCCGCATAAAAGACTTTGAAAAGCTTGACGCTGTTGTGCTAGGCGTATCTAAAGATAGCATAAAAAGTCATTGCAAATTTATCGAAAAATATAATCTATCTTTTAATTTACTAGCTGACGAAACTCAAAAAACTTGCCATGATTATGATGTTATTCAAGAAAAATCAATGATGGGCCGCAAATACATGGGTATTGAGCGCAGCACTTTCTTGATCAATAAAATTGGCAAAATTGCAAAAATTTGGCGCAAAGTTAGTGTAAATGGTCATGTTGATGAAGTTTTAGAAGCTTTAAAACAAATTGATAAATAATTTTATCTCCAATTTTGCTAGCTGGCGACATAAATTACGACATTTGTACAGTTTTATGTAATTTTAGGCAAAAATAGCACTTGATTTTTACAAATAATAATTTTATAATTATTGCCCTTTTTTATTTATACTAATTTGAACGACAAAAAAGCATGTCTAGCTTTCAATTAAAAGCTCAAAAAAGAGAAAAACTTGGCTCTTTAGAAGCGCGCAGAATCAAAAACTCCGGCAGAATACCAGCAGTGATTTATTCAAAAAATGGTAATATCAATATCAGCCTTGATAAAAAAGAATTCGAAATTGAATTTTTTAAAGGCAGTGTACAAACTCGTATGGTTGAAATTGATATTGAGGGCAAAAAAATAAATGCCATCACTCACCGCGTTGAGCTTGATCCAGTTTCTGATCACCCTGTGCATATCGATTTACTCAATTGTGACGAAACTAAAGTTATTAAAGCTAAAGCTAAATTAAACTTTATTAACCAAGAAAAATCTCCTGGTATCAAAAAAGGTGGCGTATTGCATATCGTGTTGCGCAAAGTTGAAATCATTTGCGATAATGCTAATAATATTCCAGAAAAAATTGATGTGGATACTGGCTCTCTTCATGTGAGCAGCAAAGTTAGAGCATCTCAATTAAATCTTCCAGCTGGCGTTAAACTTGCTAAAAAAGGTGATTTTCTGATTGCAAGTATCATTGGTCGCGGTAAATCTGAAGAAGATAAAGCTACAGCTCCAACTGATGCGGCAGCAGGTGCGACAGCTCCAGCGGCGGGCGCGGCGGCTCCGGCGGCAGGTGCAGCAAAAACTGAAGAGAAGAAAAAATAGTTTTTGTTATAATATAACATATAAAAAAGGGATATGATTAAAAAATTTTGGTGATTTTTTAAACATTTTTCCCAATTTTTTTAATTATGCCCTTATTTTATAATATTATTTGCTAGAAATAATCCTATTTCACAATAGCATTACAGGCTAATTGATCGGCAATTTCGTTATATTTATTGCCATTATGGCCCTTTACCCACATCCATTTTATATTATGTTTTGAGGCCTGCTGGTCAAGATCTTGCCATAAATCGACATTTTTTATTGGCTTTTTTGAGGCATTTTTCCAGCCGTTTTTTTTCCAATTGTGAATCCACTCCGAAATGCCTGTTTGCACATATTTACTATCAGTATAAACGATAATCTCGCAATCGGATTTTTTTATGGTTTTGAGCGCTTCAATTACGGCTCTAAGTTCCATACGATTATTGGTGGTATCTTTTTCATGGCCATAGATTTCTTTTTGATGCTGTTTATAAAGCAATACTGCCCCCCAACCTCCTGCACCCGGATTGCCACTGCAGGCGCCATCGCTGTAGATTTCGATTTTATTTGATTGCAAAGTTGAGTTTTTGCTCATCGACTTAAATCTTTTGATTTATTGATAGCCTGATTTATTGCTTGAGAAAAAAGATTTTTCGCAGCATCATCTTTTTGCAAAACCTGCAAAGCCGCTTCGGTCGTGCCTTTTTTGCTGGTGACTGATTTGTGTAATTGCAAAAAATTTAGATCTGAATTACAAGCCATTAAAGCACTGCCTAAAAATAATTTTTTGACTAATTCTTCAGCATCACTGCTTGCAAATCCTGCTTTGATAGCAAGTTGAACAAAAATTTCTTGCAGATAAAAAATATAAGCTGGACCAGAACCAAAAATAGCCGTCACCGCATCGAACAAATTTTCATCTTTAAGCTTAATTGCTAAGCCAAAATTATTAAATAATTTATTTAAAATTGAGATTTCTGATTTCTTAATATTTTGGTTTAAATGATAAGCGAATATACCTTGCTGGTCTTCAATCGGCAAATTTGGCATCGAGCGAATTATTTTGGCATTTTTGCCAAAAATTTCACTAAAAAATGCGATTTTTTTACCCGCTAAAATTGAGATAAAAATTGTATTTCGAGAGAATCTTTGTGATTTAACAAAATTTTTAAGAATTTGGAGTGATTCTTGCGGTTTTATCGCGATAAAAACTAAATCAGGCTGATAATTTTTTGGCAATTTTTTAAAATCATCAAAATATTTTATATTTTTAATTTTATTATCACTAGAAGGTTTTACAACAGTGATTTCGCAAGCAATAACCCTATTATTTATAAGGTTATTTGCAATAATCATACCCATTTTACCGCAACCGATAAAAAGGATTTTTTTTGCGATTTTTGTTTTTTTTGCAACCATGGTGATCAATTTTAGGTTTTTAAATTAGCCTAAGCCTTGCGATCAGCAATCATTTGCTTGATTGAACCAATTGCTTTTGCCGGATTTAACCCTTTAGGACATACAGTTGCACAATTCATAATTGTATGACAACGATATAATTTAAAAGGATCTTCAAGAGCATCAAGCCTCTCAGCTCTGGTTTCATCGCGCGAATCTGACAAAAAGCGATAAGCTTGCAATAAAGCTGCGGGACCTAGATATTTATCACCGTTCCACCAATAACTTGGGCAAGAAGTTGAGCAACAAGCACATAAAATACATTCATATAAACCATCGAGTTTGGCGCGATCTTCTGGTGATTGCAATCTTTCTTGATGAGAATCAAGCGGTTCTGGCGCTTGCAACCAAGGCTTAATAGATCGATATTGATTATAAAAATGAGTAAGATCAGCCACCAAATCTTTAACCACAGGCATATGAGGCAATGGATAGATTTTTACATCTCCAGAACCGCAATCTGAAATTGCTTTGGTGCAGGCTAAACTATTGGTGCCATCGATATTCATTGAGCAGGAACCACAAATACCTTCACGACATGATCTACGAAAAGTAAGCGAACTATCATGTTCAGATTTAATTTTGATTAAGGCATCAAGAACCATCGGGCCGCAATCGTCTAAATCAACTTCAAAACGATCAAGATGCGGGTTGGTTTTTTGCGGATCTTCAGGATTATAGCGATAAATTTCGAACACACGCACTTTTTTGGCGCCAGCCTTGGCTTTGTAGGTTTTGCCAGCCTTTTTATCGATTTTGGAATTTTTTGGTAATGTAAATTCAGCCATAATTATGGATTAATAATTTTTTAAAAAAATTTGTGAATAATTATAGCAGATTTATTTTTTAAATGACAAGGTTTTTAGTTTTTGCTTTTATAGATGATTTTTTCAAGATTTTTTGCAAATAATTTTAGCTGTTTTTTGGTAATTTTAATAAATTTATTACAATTGGATAATTTCACTTAAAGCCATAAATTTGCCTAAAAAAGCAGTTTTTTTACTAATTCTACGATGTTTTTGGCGCTAATTTGTGCTTCTTCTTGCATTTTTGCGATAGTGTTTTGTTCGATAAATTTATCCTCCATAACTAAACTTCGTAACTTAAAATTAGGGCGATCAAATACTCCTTGATTTAATAAAAATTGCGTTAGAACTGAGCCAAAACCTCCAATGGCACCTTCTTCGATAGTGATTAATAATTCGTGACTTTGCGCTAAATTTAGCACCAACTCTTCATCAAAAGGCTTGGCAAAGCGCATATCCACTAATGTTGAATTAAGCGTGTGCTGTTGTTTTAGGATATCGACAGCGATTTTTGCCTGCGATAAAATCGTGCCATAGGATAAAATAGCCACACGACTTCCGTGATTGATTATGCGCGCTTTGCCAATTGACAGGATCTCGTTATCATTAAAATCAAGATCATTACCATCATCGCCGCGTGGATAACGAAAAGCACAGGGACGATCATTGATATTATTGGCAGTATTAACCATTTTAATCAATTCTTGACCATCGCTAGCGGCCATCAACACAAAATTTGGTAAATTAATCAAATAAGCGATATCAAAACTGCCGGCATGAGTGGGGCCATCAGCACCAACAAAACCCGCGCGATCAATTGCGAAGCGCACAGGCAGATTTTGCACCGCCACATCATGAACCACTTGATCATAACCACGTTGTAAAAAAGTAGAATAAATTGCCGCATATGGCTTTAATCCTTCGCTAGCAAGGCCAGCAGCAAATGTAACCGCATGCTGCTCTGCGATTCCGACATCAAAAATTCTTTGCGGATGACTTTTAGCAAACACATCTAGCCCTGTGCCACTAGGCATCGCAGCGGTAATTGCAATTATACAATCATCTTTTTTTGCAAGTTCGCTAAGGCGTGTGCCAAATATTTTGCTATAAGATGGATGCGCGGCAGCAGGCTTTTCTTGTACTCCCGTAGCAGGATTAAAGCGCGAAACTGCGTGCAATTTATCACTGCTTTGCATAACCTCATTATAACCTCTGCCCTTTTGAGTAACACAGTGAATTAGGATTGGATCGGTTGATTTATCATCACGGATGTTTTCAAGTATTGGCACTAGAACCTCTAGGTTGTGGCCATCAATTGGTCCTATATAATAAAATCCCATTTCTTCAAAGATATTTCCTCCCATCCACCATTCTTTGGCGGCTTTTTCGAATTTTCTCAAACCATGCGCAATACCGCCGGCATTAATTTTGTGAGTAATTTTTTTAGAAAAATCACGAATTTTTAAATATGATTTTGATGCTGCCAATCGCGATAGATAATGCGACATCGCACCCACAGGAGGTGCAATTGACATATCATTATCATTTAAAATCACAATTAAGCGATTATTTTTATAATATTCATCCGCTAAAGCTCCCGCATTATTAAGTGCCTCATAAGCCATACCAGCACTAATTGCGCCATCACCAATCACTGCAACAGTGTGTGATTTTTCGTTTTTAATTTTTTTAGCAACAGCAATACCAACTGCCGCCGAAATAGATGTAGAGCTGTGTCCTGCGCCAAATGGATCATATACACTTTCAGCGCGACGTGTAAAACCCGCTAAACCGTCAGGCTGGCGAATCGTTGACATTCGATCTTTGCGACCAGTTAGGATTTTGTGCGGATAAGCTTGATGCCCAACATCCCAGATTAAACGATCATACGGCGTATCAAATACATAATGCAATGCCACCGTCAACTCAACAACGCCAAGGCCAGCGCCTAGATGTCCTCCGGTTTGCGAGACAGCGGCAATGGTGGCATACCGCAATTCATCGGCAATTTGAGGCAAATCAGCATGCGCGAATTGTCGAAGATCACGCGGAAAATTAATTCTGTCTAGGTGCGGAGTCGATTTATTCATTAAAAAACATTGATTTATAAGGTAAAATAAACTTAAATCTTCGACAAATGTCGTCAAATTCTATTTGTAGCATTTTAAATAATTATATAATCTTAGCAAGTATCAATGATAAAATTTAATAGAGATCAAAATTTTATAGCACTTTTTTATTCACTTTTTAGTGTTTTTTTAGCCTCAACTTCTTTTGGAATCAACTCGATTGCTTTTCCGGCAGTTTTGGTTAAAAATGACATCGCACCTTTTATGGTCGGTCTTGCCAGCACTACCGAAGTGATTGCGGGCGTGATAATTGCTATCTTTTTAAGCCGCATTATCGCACGTTTTTCAATTATAAAAACCACAATTTTTTTAGGGTTATTATATACAATTTCGATTTTGCTAATTTATTTTTATCAAAATTTTTCATTATGGTTAGCATTTTGTATCATCAATGGCATATGTTTTTTTGCGCTCGTGGTAATTAGGCAAGTATGGATCAACAATTTAGCAACCACTAGCAATCGTAGCATCATCTTAGCTTTGATCACCACAACTTTATGCGTAGGCTTTATTTGCGGATCGTTTGTGGTAAAATATTTTGGCGCACTAAATTATGTTTGTTTTGCGCTCTCGTCCCTTTCGATCCTTGTATCTGCAGCGATTTTTTTATTGATCCACAAAACCAAACCGCGCGAAATTGATTCACAAAGAATTGGCATTATCGAATTTTTTAAACACAACCCGCGAATCGCTCTAGCCAAGCTTCTGATCGATTTACAAATGGGTTGTATCGTAACTTTAACCGTAATTTTTGGCAATAAAATCGGCATCTCTGCCGAAAATGCTGGCTTGTTGATTGGCGCCTTTATGGCTAGCGGCATGTGCGATTTATATGCAGGATTTATGGTGCAAAAATATGATCGCTATAAAATGATAAAAACTGGCTTTATCTGCTGCTTGATTAGCGCTGTTGTAATGGCAATTTTTTCTGGTTCTTATAATTTATTGTTATTATTTTTCTTTTTATTTGGAGTATCCACCGCCTTTGTTTTTGTATCTTCGGTGACTGTTACTAATGAAAGTTTTTCTAAAGAAAAATTAGTTGCAGCCAATGCCACTTTTCAATCGTTAGGATCAATTGGATCATTACTTGGCAGCTTTGTGGGCGGTGTATTAATTCAGATATTTGACTATTGGGGATTTTTTATTTCTTTGATAATCGCAAATTTAGTTTATCTAGGTTTTAGCGGATTTTATGAATTTAAAATGCGAATTAAACAATAAAAATGCAAAAAATTCGTTTAGGTGTAAATATCGACCATGTAGCAACCATCCGCAATGCCAGAGGTGGAGGGCATCCAAGCCCTGTAAAAGCGGCAATTTTGGCACAAAAATTTGGCGCTGATGGCATCACTATTCATTTGCGTGAAGATCGTCGTCATATTAGAGATGAGGATTTGCTTGAATTAAAAAAATCAATTAAATTGCCGATAAACCTAGAAATGGCTGCCACTGACGAGATGTTAAAAATCGCACTTAAAACACAACCGAATGCGGTTTGTATTGTTCCTGAAAAACGCCGCGAGGTTACAACTGAAGGCGGCTTAGATGTTGTAAAAAATGAAAATTTATTAGCGCCAATGATAAAAAAATTGCGCGCCAAAAAAATTAGAGTATCACTTTTTGTTGATGCCAATGCTGCTCAAATCAACACTGCTGCGGCTTTGGGCGCTGATATAATTGAAATCCATACTGGTGAATTTTGCCATTTATACGATGCAAAAAAAGATTATGCAGAAGAATTTTTAAAAATAAAAGAATGCGCCAAACTAGCTTGTGAGTTGGGCCTAGAGTGCCATGCGGGTCATGGTCTAAATTATGAAACTGCCAAAAAAATCGCCAAAATATCTGAAATAAAAGAACTAAATATCGGTCATTTTATCATCGGCGAAGCCATATTTGACGGGCTTGAGAAGGTTATCAAAAAGATGAAAAAAGTTATTTCTTAACGTAGATTTGTTTTTAATCTAGCATAATTTTTTGTCATTTATCCTTAAAATAAAATTTTCTAGCCGCTATAGTTAAAAGGCGCATTGATCAGAAAAATCGAAAACACAATCCTATAAAATCCTTTAAATATCATCTAAAATTAATATTAAAAACCTTGACCCATCCACCACCACACCACAATCGATAAATTTTATTTTTATAATTTGATTTTGCAAGTTGATGGTGATTAAGACCGAGTTGGGATAGCCCTAAAGAAAAATCTTTAGATAATCACGAGGACTCTCTAGGGCCATCCCTGTCTGAGGTCTTAATCACCATCAACTTGCAAAATCAAATTATAAAAATTCAACTTTACCGATTAACAAACCGCGCCGTTTTTGATTTTATCCACAAACGAAAGCGATCAATATAACTAAACACCGCCGGAATCACCACCAATGTAAGCAAAGTAGATGAAACAATCCCGCCAATAATCGCAATACCCATTGAAATGCGAGGCTTTGAAGCATCTGAAACACCAATCGCAACCGGAATCGTACCCGCAATCAATGCAAATGAAGTCATTAAAATTGGACGCAAACGAACCAATCCTGAATCAATAAGCGCCTGCTTGCGCGATTTTCCTTGCGCGATCATTTGATTGGCAAAATCCACCAACAAAATCGAATTTTTTCCCGATACACCGAGCAATAAAAATATACCAAGAAAAGTAAAAATATTGAGTGGTTGCCCCGTGATACCAAGAGCTATAAAGGCTCCACATAAGGCTAGAGGCAATGCAAGTAAAATTGTAAAAGGTGTGATAAAAGATTCATATAGACTAGCTAGAATTAGATAAATAAAAATTATAGCAACTAACATCGCTGCTTTAAAGGAAGAAAACATATTTTGCATATTTTCAGAATCACCAGAAAATTTATAACGCACATCGCTTGGCATCTTACTTTCTTGCGATTTAAATATTTTTTCGACATCTTTTATAACATCGCCCAAGCCCGCATTTGGCGCCAAACTAGCAGTAATTTGAATATAACGACCACGGTCTTGACGATTTACTGTAGCGGCCTCAACAGTTTCACGACCATATGAAATATCTGACAATCTTATCAATCTTTGATTAACATTTGGCACGTAAATATTGTTAAAATTTTCGCGCAAATTGCGTTGATTTTCTTGCAGGCGTAGGCGGATATCATATTCGATACCATTTTGACGAAATTTTGTTGGCACATAGCCTTCGATATAGCCACGCAATTCTTCGCCAATCGCTTGGTTGTTGACGCCGTAAAGCTTGGCAGCATCGTCACGCACCACCACCTGAAACTCATTGCGAGTAGATTTATTGCTGGCATCAACATCTTTGAGGCGCCGATCCTCTTTTAATTTTGCGACAATAATTTTTGAATATTCTTCTAATCTTTGCGGGTTATTTGAAATCAAATATAAATTGAAAGGCTGTGAACGCGAGGCACCACCCGATGGATCATAATCTTTAACAACAGGATTTGCATAAGCAAAATCTGCAAGTTGTTTGCGCAAATGATCTTTAAATAAGCTGGTAGTAAAATCGCGATCTTTTTTTAATTTGACATAAATTGATGCCATATTTGATTGTTTAAACCTACTGCCAGCTGAAAGCGCGGTTAATTCTACTTCTTTGTTTGAGTGAATTATTTGATCGATTTTTTGTGCGGTTTCGATGGTTGCAGGCAAGCTTGAATCAGCTGTCAGCTCAAGGCTGACGGTGATTTCACCATTATCACCTTCTGAAATAAAAGTTTTAGGAATAAAAATTATCGATCCAATACTAAAAACAAAAATAATAAGCGTTGTAATCAAGATACGCTTAGGTTTATCGATTGAATAATTGAGGATTATTTCGTATTTTTGTTCAAGAAATTTTTGAAAATTATCAAATTTTTTAACTATACGCGTGATAAAAGATGTATTTTGACGATCAGTGATTTTTTTAGTATCAGCAAAATAGGCACATAGCACCGGTATAATAGTAATTGCCACCATAAAACTCACCATCATTGAAAATGCCATCGTAAGACCAAATTCTTTCATATATTGGCCAACGATACCGCTCATGAAGCCTACTGGTACAAATACCGCAACCACTACTAAAGTAATAGCAATAACTGCCATCATGATTTCATTAGTGGCTTGCGATGCTGCCTTTATTGGCGGCAAACCTTCTTCGATTTTGCGATAAATATTTTCAGTGACCACAATTGCATCATCAATCAACAAACCTATCGCTAAACTTAGAGCCAGTAGCGATATAATATTTATTGAAAATCCCGCCAAATACATTGCAATAAAAGAGCTGATAAAAGCAATAGGCAGCGCGATTGAAGTAATTATTGTTGCACGAGTGTTAGCTAAAAAGAAAAATATTGTAAAAACCGTAAGAATTACCGCTAAAATAATAGTTAGATAAACATCTTCAACATTAGCTCGAATATATTTGCTTGCATCTTTAACCTCAACAATTTCGGGCTTACCTTGCATTTGCGCAAAATCACCTTGTATCCGCTTAATTTGGTTATTGATACCATCTACAACTTTAATAATATTCGAATCAGACTGGCGATAAATATCGATAAACAGCGATTTCTTTCCATTTACTGCAACTAAAGAAGTTTGATCTTCAAGAGCATCGACAACCTCTCCGAGGTCTTCTATCTTGGTTGGAACCTCATTTGAGAAAAAATTAATGACAACATTTTTTATTTGATCAACATTACTAAATTCACTATCAGAGCTGTAAATAAGCTCTTTACTTAGATCATTTGTTTTACCAATTGGAATATTTTTTCCAGACTCTGAAAGTTTTTGACGAATCTGCGACATAGATATATTGCGATCACGCAGGGTTTTTTGATTAAGTAAAATATTAATTTCTCTTTTGCGTCCACCCATAATTTCAACCAAACCAACACTACTAACCTGCTCTAGTCTAGGCTTAACATATTGATCTGCCAAATCAAATAATTCACTTTCACTTAAATCAGCATTGATAGAAATAGTCATAATCGGCTGATCAGCGGGATCTATGCGGCGAATTATCGGCTCTTTTACATCCTCAGGTAAACGCGGCTTTGCTTGATTGACACGGTCACGCACTTGTTGTTCGGCATATTTTATATCGATATTATCATAAAAAGTTATAATCACTTGACTAGTATCTTTAAGGCTGCGCGAGGTGATGGTTTTAATGCCAGAAACCGAACTGATTTCTTCTTCTAACGGTTTACTGACTAGAGTTTCAATTTCTGATGGAGCCGCACCGGTATAGGTTGTAGCCACATATATAGTGGGAATTTTTACATCAGGAAAAAGATTTACATCCATCTGCTTAAAACACAAAATACCAATAATGATAATTACTATCATAATACTGGTAATAAAGGCCGGACGCTTAATTGAAAGATCTACAATATTCATCTGAATTAGTCATATAATTTTTTTTGCGCCATTAGAATAAAAAATTGCGCGGTACTATTTACTAAATTTAATTGCGATTGCGAAAATTCTTGTTCAAAAAGTAAGATTTGATAAGTGCTGGTACGCCCTTGTTTTAGAAGGCGACGCTCATTTTCTAATTTATTTTTCTGCGCCACTTCAATTTTTCTTGCTAGAAGCGTACGATCTTGATAATAAAGGATTTGCGCTAATAATTCTTGCCAATCATTGGCTTCGTCAAATGTTTTTTGGCGATATACATCCTTAGCAGCTGCAGCAGTTTTTTTGGCACCTTGCTGAATATCAATCATTGTGCCAAAATAAAATGGCACACTAAATTTTATACCCACCGCGCGCTCACGCCCTCTAGCATCAAAGGCATGATCTAATGCAGGATTAGCATTGCCTTGCACACCTTTAAAAGCGTAAGATCCATATAAATTAAGGCTTGGCTTGGCATTTTCTTCTTCAATTTTTGCATTAGCCACAGCCGCTCTCATATTAGCTTGGGCAGCCTTTACATCAGGACGTGTTGATGGTTTAACCTGCGAAATAACTACTTTGTCAACTTGCCCCAAATCCATGATCTGCAAGGCGTCATCCACCACATCTGAATCAATATATCGATAGCGATTAAACAGCCGAGCAGCATGACGCAAATCATTTTGCGCTTGTCTAACTTCAAGCTTGCGCGTTTCAACTAAGGCCTTTGCCTGTAGAACATCTGCTGTTTCACCAAGATTCATCATTTCTTTTTTCTTGACATAATCATAAATTTTTTGCGCCTGCGACTCAGCATTTTGTTGGATTTGTAGCACACGACGCGCCAAAACTAATCTCCAATAACTTTGCTCAGCTTCAATCAAAGTGCTTATGGCTGTAGCACGTGCAGTATATTTTTGCGCTTCATTTTGGCTATCAAATAAATCTTGCCTCGCTTTTACTAATGATCCAAATCGCCCTTGTAGCATTGGTACAGCCAGCTCAAGCGATGGTCGCGTTTGATAATTGTAAGACGCCAAAGGATTAGATGCCGTCAAACCATTATAAACATATTTATTAAGCGCAAAAGTAAATTTACTCTCAAGCCCAAATGGCGCAGTGTGTGAGATGCCAGTGCTATAAGTTTGCGTGGTTAAACGATTATAGCGAAAAAATGGTAAAGCGGTGTTTTGCTCATTATAAGCGCTCTCAGCAGTGGCAAAGAAATTAGGTGCCGTGACCAATTTTGCTTTTTTGCGAATCAATTCAAATGCTTGATCCTGTTGGTTTGCCGCATTATATCCTATATTTTGCCTTTGCACTTGATCAAGATATTCTGGTAAAGATAATGCATAAGCTGGAAAATCATGTAATAAGACAAGCCCAACGCCCTTAAGAAAAGCGAAGATAATCTTGTTTAATTTTATATAATTTTTTTTCATTTTATTAATAATAAAGCAAAATTTAAATCATATCATAAGAAATTTTTTCGCCTTTTTTTCCAGGATGAGTCACGGCACCAAACCTTGCCGAACCCACTGTTTTAGCATATTTCCACAAAGTGCCAGAACCATAATCATTTTCACGCTTATGCCATGCGGCCTTGCGCGACGCTAATTCATCGTCAGTCAAATCAACATTAATTGTACGATTTTTTGCATCAATCGTAATTTTATCGCCGTCATTCAAAAGCGCAATAGGACCACCCACGGCCGCTTCAGGACTAACATGACCAATACAAAATCCGCGAGTACCTCCAGAAAATCTGCCATCGGTGATTAGTGCCACCTTGCTGCCCATACCCTGACCATATATTGCGGCCGTAGTAGCAAGCATTTCTCGCATCCCAGGACCGCCTTTAGGACCTTCATAGCGAATAATCAAAACATCGCCTTCTTGATATTTTTTTTGCTCAACCGCTTTAAAACAGTCTTCTTCTGAATCAAAACACCTTGCCACACCATTAAATACCAATTGGTCTTCTTTCATACCTGCTATTTTTACAATCGCACCGTCTGGCGCTAAATTACCTTTTAATACTACAACGCCGCCAGTTGGCGATAATGGGTTGCTTGGCAAATATACTACATCTTGTTGATGATTAAATTTAACATTACATAGATTTTCGGCCATGGTTTTACCGGTTACCGTCATACAATCACCATGAATATAACCAGCATCTAAAAGTACTTTTAAGATCATTTGCACACCGCCAACTTCATATAAATCTTTGGCGACATATTTTCCGCCAGGTTTCATATCGGCAATATAAGGTGTTTTTTTAAAAATTTCACCAATCGCAAAAATATCAAAATCGATGCCACATTCATTAGCTAAAGCAGGAAGATGTAAGGCCGCATTAGTTGATCCACCAGTTGCCGCAACAATCACAGCAGCATTTTCAAGTGCTTTGCGATCAACAATATCGCGTGGTTTAATATTTTTTGTAATCAAATTCATTACCGCCCAACCCGAGGCATAAGCATATTCATCCCTTGATTCATAAGGTGCAGGAGTTGATGACGATCCTGGTAAAGCCAAGCCGATTGCCTCACTAACACAGGCCATTGTATTTGCAGTAAACTGCCCTCCACACGCACCAGCACTAGGACAAGCTGCATGCGATAACTCTTGTAGATCTTTTTCGCTCATTTTGCCAGCATCTCTCTGACCTACTCCCTCAAATACATCCACGATCGTAACATCCTTACCTTTAAATTTTCCTGGCAAGATCGACCCGCCATACATAAACACGCTTGGCACATTTAAACGCAACATCGCCATCATCATACCAGGTAAAGATTTATCGCAACCAGCAAGACCAACAAGCGCGTCATAGCAGTGTCCGCGCATTGTAAGTTCGATTGAATCGGCGATAATTTCACGCGATACCAATGATGATTTCATGCCTTGATGACCATTAGCGATACCATCCGTAACCGTTATGGTTGTAAACTCGCGCGGTGTTCCTCCTGCATCTTTAACGCCTTTTTTTGTGGGCTGCGCTTGACGCTGAAGCGCGATATTGCAAGGCGCAGCCTCGTTCCATGCACTCACAACACCGACAAAAGGCTTAGCCAAATCGGCATCGCTCAGCCCTTGTGGATATAGATCGGTCTTGATGTTATAAAGCATAGTTTTGCGCCCTTCGCAGCCGTGCGAATGCGTAACATATCTTGATGGCAATCTTGATTTATCTATCATTTTTTACTAATTTTAAATTTTTCAAACAAAAAATAATTTAATGCTTATGATCATGATGATGTTGATACACCGCCAACTCACTATTTTTATGACCAAAAAGAGCTAGATATTCTGGATGTTCATTCACCGATTCGGGCGCGCCATGGCAACAAATATGGCGATTAATACAAATCACAAAATCTGTTTTTTGCATTACTGTAATTAAATCATGCGAGATCAATAAAATAGCACAATTGCGCTGTGTACGAATTTGATCAATTATGCGATAAAATTCATCCACGCCGCCAATATCCATATATTGCGTGGACTCATCAAGAACCAACAAATCTGGATCGTGTAAAATCGCGCGCAAAAACAGCAATTTCTGCAACTCGCCGCCAGAAATATCATGGATCTGACTATATAAAATCTTTTCAAGATTCAAACGAGAAAAAAGCCTAACCATCTGCAAAACCCTATCTTTATTGATTTTATAAGTCGAGAGCAACAAAAAATCAATAACTCTAAGCGGAATTGTGCAATCAAGATTAATTTTTTGTGGCATATAACCAATTCTAAGCTTTGGCATCTTGTCAATTATGCCCTCAGAAGGTTTTAGACCACCCACTAAAATACGCGCAATCGAAGTTTTGCCACCACCATTAGGCCCCACTAAAGTAGTGATTTGCCCCTTTTTAAGCTGCAAATTTATATCACGCACCACGAAGTGCTGATCGATTTTAAGGCTGACATTTTTTAAACTCGCAACTATCATTGATAAAAAATCATTAATTTCACATCAATAATAAAATATTTAAAAATTTGGTGCAATAGCTTTGTTGACAGTGCCTAAAACCTTATTGGCTAATTTCTTGCGATAATTTCTCTTGGTTTAGATTTTTAAAGCCCAAATCCAATAATTCTTTGCTAAAATCATTGCGCGCTTTAGCAGATTCGCATCCGGTTAGAATCGATTTTACACTAATACCATCTCTTTTTGCCGATGCAATCAAGTTAAACCCTGCGGCCCTAGTAAATCCCGTTTTAAAACCATTGGCACCTTGATATTCAAGCAAAACTTGATTATGAGTTACGTATTTTATGCCTTTATAATCAAATTCTTTTAAGGCAAAATATTTTTGATATTGAGCAAAATTTTTTTCAATATTTATTACTAAGCGCGATAAATCATAATTGGTAGTATATTGCCCTTCTTCGTGCAAACCGCTTGCATTACGGAAATTTGTATTCATCATTTCTAATACAATGGCTTTTTCATTCATCATTTTAACAAATTGCCACTCATTGCCGCCAAGCCTTTCTGCAAGCATCACTGCGGCCTCATTAAACGATCTGACGGTTAAAGCTTTTATGGCTTCTTCTACTGTCATTTGATCGCCCTCTTTAAGACTCAAAGTGTTGATTTTGTTGACCTTAGAAATATCTTCAGCATTAGCAGATGCAAATAGAATCTCATCCAATTTTAACGTTTTATTTTCAAGTGCTTCAAAAACCAAATATAATGTCATAATTTTAGTAAGAGAAGCTGGATAGATCATGGCTTCAGCACGTTTTTCAAATAAAATTTTATTATTTTTATCATCCAAAACTAATGCAGCATAATTCGCATTACATTCATATTGCGCGTGAGCCCGCAAGCTGATTAATATCAATAAAAAAATGATTCTGATCATAAATTTAGAATTTCTTCAACCGCCTTTTGAGTGGCTTTTTTAGCACTTCCGAAGCCCATTGCTTTAAGCGCTGCCTCACTATCTTGCAACTGTTTTTGTGCAATATTTTTATTTTTAATGATCTTTTCAAGCCTTGAGGCAATTATTGCGCCGCGACATTTTCCTTGAATTAATTCAGGGATAATTTCGCAATCCATCACAATATTAATCAAATTAGCGTATTTTATTCGCAATAAAATTTTTGCCAAAATATAAGTCAAAAAATTAGCACGATAACACACCACCATAGGCAAGCTATAAAGCGAGGCCTCAAGCGTATTGGTGCCAGATTTGGCCAATGCAAAATTTGATGACATTAAAGCATCATTTTTCTGTGTTTGATCAAGTAAAATATATTTTACATCAAGATTTTTAGCCATTTTTGTGACTAAATTGCGCGTTTTATCAACGGTGGCAATCATCACCGATAAATTATCCACCTTATCTTTTAAAATATTCACCGCATTAATAAATTGGCCAAATATGCGCTTTACCTCGTCAACTCTGCTTCCAGGGGTGATGTAAAGCACTGTATCACTTTGATAAAAACCATATTTATCTCTGAATTTTTGTGCAATTAATGCTTTATTTTCAAGGCTTGGTGCATTTTCAATTATAGGATGACCAATAAAAACTGTTTTCAAATTATATTTTAGGAAATATGGCGGCTCAAATGGCAAAATTGCTAGCAGTAGATCATATAATTGAGCAATTTTTTGCGCTCTTTTTTCACGATAAGCCCACACCGAAGGCGCAATCATATGAATTTTTTTAGCAATTTTATAAGGCGTTTTATCCTTTAAAATTAAAGCTTCGTGACATTTTATCTTTTTTATTACCCTAAAATTAAAATCCGGAGAATCAATGGTAACAATATAATCTGGCTGCTGCTTAATAATTTCATCGGCGGTTTGCTTGATTCTTTTAAGCAATCTGGGCAGATGTGGTAATATTTCGAAAAATCCCATCACTGATAAATCCGACATTGCAAAAATTGATTGCAACCCTTGATTTTGCATATTCAATCCACCTACGCCAACAAATTTTACATCTTCATTTTTTTGCTTAAATTGCTGTTTTAATTGGGCAATTAATTTACCTCCAAGTAAATCACCAGAAGGTTCGCCAGCAATAATAAAAAACTTTTTGGTCATTTTTTCTTCTTTACTTAAAATTTAAGCCTCAATATAATCTGATTTTTTTAAAAAACACTATTTTTGTAAAAATGTCCAAAAGAAAAATTGCCGTTGTCGGCGCCACCGGAAATGTTGGTCGCGAAATACTCAATATTTTAGCTGAAAGAAAATTTCCCGCTGATGAGGTTGTAGCCTTAGCCTCAGCTAATTCAATTGGTAAAAAAGTTAGTTATGGTGATAAAATTTTAGATGTGCAAGTGCTTGATAATTATGATTTTAGTGGCACTAAAATTGGTTTATTTTCGCCAGGCGGTAAAATCTCTGCGATCCATGCTCCGCGCGCTGCAGCATCTGGTTGCGTAGTAATTGACAACACGTCACATTTTCGCATGGAAAAAGATATCCCGCTGGTGGTTCCTGAAGTTAATCCTGAAGCAATTAAAGATTATCGCAAACGCAATATCATCGCCAATCCTAATTGCTCAACAATTCAGATGGTTGTTGCTCTCAAGCCACTTCATCAACTTGCAAAAATAAAAAGAGTTGTGGTCTCAACTTATCAATCAGTTTCAGGAGCGGGCAAAGAGGCAATGGATGAGCTATTTAATTCTACCAAAAAAATCTATGAAAATCAATTTTTAGAGCCAAAAAAATTCTCTAAACCTATTGCTTTTAATGTAATTCCACAAATTGATAGTTTTATGGAAGATGGCAACACTAAAGAAGAGTGGAAAATGCGTGTCGAAACTAAAAAAATTCTTGATGAATCAATTGAGGTCAATGCTACTTGCGTAAGGGTTCCGGTGTTTGTATCTCATTGTGAAAGTGTTAATGTTGAATTTGAAAATCCAATTTCAGTTGCAGAGGCGCGCAAGGCCTTAGAAAAAGCTGATGGCGTGATTTTAGTGGATCGCCCTTCTGAAAATATCTTCGCAACTCCAATTGAAGCCACCACTAAAGATGCAGTTTTTGTATCACGTTTGCGCAAAGATGATAGCGCTAAAAATGCTTTATCTATGTGGATTGTTTCAGATAATTTACGCAAAGGTGCCGCGCTTAATGCTGTGCAAATTGCTGAATTTTTAGTAAAAAAACACGGTTTTTAAAATTATTAACTAAATTATTAGCTTTTTAAACCTAAAAAATCTCAAATTTCATGATTTTTTGGCATTTTTGGCATTTTTTTACAAAAAAACCAAATTTTTAAGGCTTTTTATTGCATTATAAATTTTAACTTATATAATTCTTCGACTTTTCTTTTCCATAAAAAAAGATCGACTTATTCACGCCTTATGTTAAGGCAATTTTTGCTATTTAAATATGAAAATTTTCAACTCATTAAAGTCAGCTAAAAAAAGAGACAAAAACTGCAAAATCGTGCGCAGAAAAGGCCGTCTTTACGTTATCAACAAAGCTAATCCTAGATTTAAAGCTAGACAAGGATAAGCTTGAAAAATGTTGCAAATCTTTAACAAAATCAGAATTGGCACTCGCTCAAGCAAGCTGGCTTTGGCGCAGGCTTCTGAAGTTAAAGAAATGTTAATAAAAAATCTTGGCATTTCTGAAGACCAGATTGAAATCATCAAACTCACAACATCTGGCGATAAAATTCAAGATCGCAATCTTGCCGAAATCGGTGGTAAAGGCCTTTTTATCAAAGAGCTAGAAGAAGCTTTACTTGCCAATAAAATTGATCTCGCTGTACATTCTGCCAAAGATGTACCTCCAATCATAAATGAATCCACAATTATCGCCGCATTCACTAAGCGCAACGATCCGCGCGATTATTTTATCTCGCAAAAATATAAGTCGCTACAGGATCTGCCAGCAAATGCTACAATCGGCACTTCATCAGCAAGGCGAAAGGCGATTTTGCTTGGCCTAAAAAAAGATCTCGATATTCAGAATTTTCGTGGAAATGTTGATAGTCGCATATCAAAGCTTGAGCAAGGCGTGGTAGATGCCACAATTCTAGCTTTATGTGGCTTAAAGCGAATCGGTAAAATCATTGAAGATCATAATATCATACCGTTAGAAACCATGCTACCAGCGGCAGGACAAGGTTGCCTTGCTATCCAAGTTTTAAGAAACAATAATATAATTGCCGATTTAGCCGCTAAAATAAATGATCCTCAAACCCGCTTATGCGTTGAAACTGAGCGTAGATTTTTGCGTCAGCTTGGCGCCTCATGCAAAACGCCAGTTGCCGCTTATTGCCAAGTAATTGGTGATCAACTTGATTTTTCTACAATTATTTTTGATTTTAATGGCCAAGAAACCTATTCTACAAAACAAGTGGGCGATTTAGCTAAAAACGGTGAATTAGCTGATTTAGCGGCCAACAAAACCAAAGAAAATGCCGCAAAATTACTTGCCAAAATTTGCATTTAAGCGAGGTATAACATTCTATTTACAAAGTTAATTAATTTTACTTATTTCACAATAAAAAGGCAGAGGTTTTTAGGCCTCCACCATTATTATACAAGTCTTTTGGCTAAAATAATTATAATTTATTTACCGTCAAAACTACTCTTTTATCACCCAACCATATTACAAATTTTTTATCTCCAATATTGCAGCGCAAACCTTTATAAGGAAAATTCAAACTTTTAAATATCTCTGTATCAAAATATTTACTAATATCAATACCCGTTTTATTCATATATTTGCTGGCCATTTTATCTAATTCATGCAATTGTTTTTCCGGCGTTATCAAGATTATTTTTTCATCTTTATTTTCTTCTAAAGAGCGCGTCAAATTATCAATTTTATCTGATCCTACAACTTCGCATTTATTGTCATCGTCAATTTTTACTTCGAGTATTTTACATTGCGTAATTATATTTTGATCAGCCTCATAAGCTTTATTTTGCCGATCCGAAGACATTTTATCCTTTGCTGCTGCTACGCCTTTTTCACTACCAACATAACGCGTTTCAAAAACTCCACTACAATCATTTATAATTTCAGCATGCTTTTCTTTTTTATGGCATCCATTCAGCAAAATCAAGGCTAAAGCATATATCACAATTGATTTTTTGATATTCATAAATCCTCCTTAAATTAAAATTTAAACCAAGCATAAAATTATATCTTACAAAAAAGTGGCAATTCAAATAAAAAGACTCTGTATTTTTGCTTAGAAAAAATAAAATTTCTGTAAAATTATCGTCTTTATACCAGTAAAATCAATCGTCGCCAGCAATTGTCAAAAAATTTGCTTTCGGGTTAAAATTTTGCTATAATTGTCCTCTTATTTTAAATTTAGGAGGATTTATGCAACAAGACCAAAATATAAATATTTTTTTAAACTGTTATAAACATTGCCAAGAAACTCTATTTAATTATTGTTTGTTAGCAGGTGGCAAACACACAAGTGCAAGCCATGTAAAGTCAATGATTGATTGCATTGAATCATGTCAAATTGCAGCGAATTTTATTAATCGCAATTCGCTAAATAGTAATTTAGTAATAAAAATTTGTGCAGAAATTTGTAAAGATTGTGCGATTTCATGCCAGATGATTGCAGATTCTCGTATGGATGAATGCGCCGAGATATGTTTAAATTGCGCCGAGACTTGCCTAAAATTGATCAAAAACTAAATTTGTGAACCAATTTTTACCGCTTTTCCCGCTTTTAAATTATCCAAAATTGCAAAAAAACTTTCTTTGGTTAAATCTTCAAAATAATCATCATTAATTTGAACCACAGGAGCGTTAACGCAGGCACCCAAACACTCAACCTCACGCAAAGTAAAAAGTCCGTCTTGAGTGGTTTGCTCAAATTCAATGCCAAGTTTTTCTTTGGTGACTTTTATTAACTCATCAATACCGCGAAGCATGCAGGGTGTGGTTTTACAGAATTGAATAAGATATTTTCCAACTGGTTTTAGATTATACATTGTATAAAAACTTGCCACTTCATAAACACGAATCGATGGAATTTCGACAATATTGGCAATTTCTTCAATTATTTCACGCGAAATATAATTGTCATTTTGTCTTTGCGCCAAATCCAAAAGCGGCATCACCGCAGATTTTTTGCGACTTGGCGGATATTTTGCCAAAATCTCAGCAACTTTTGCTTTATCTTTAAATTCGAAAGTCATTTTTTATTTTATCAAATAATTATTAATCTCATTGCTAAGATTTTGCACTTAATTTATTTTATATTTTTCCATATCATTTTTTTAGCTGCAAGCAATATAATTAAAAGCGTAGCCAAGAAAATCATTGTACGGATACCCATTTTGTTACGTTTTTCCATCTCTGGCTCGGCAGCGAATTGTAAAAAATTTACTACATCAATCGCCATTTGCTCTTTGCTAGCATAAGTTCCGTCTTTATAATCAACTTGACCATCTTCAGTGATTGGCTGCGGCATCGAAATTTGACGACCCTCAAAATATGGATTATAACTTTTTCCTTCAGCCATGGCAAAGCCTTCGGGAGCTTGTTCAAAGCCAGTTAATAATGAATAAACATAATTAGCACCATCATGACGAGCCTTGATAATCAATGATAAATCAGGCGGAAGCGCTCCACCATTTGCAGCACGCGCAGCATTATCGTTGGCATAAGGACCCACAAAACGATCAGATGGCAAACCAGCGCGCTCAAACATTTCACCTTCATCATTTGGCCCATCACCAACCAAATATTCAGACGCGATTTGTTTAATTTCAGCTTCAGAAAAACCAATCTCTTGCAAGTTGCGATAGGCCACCAGCTTGAGTCCATGACAGCTTGAACAAATCTCTTTATAAAGCTGAAAACCACGTTGCGCTGAAGCACGATCGATTGATCCAAAAATGCCATTAAAACTCCATTTTAGCTGTTTTGGATGCAAAGCGGCAGTTGATAAAATATCGCTGTGATCTGCGCCAGCATTGGCTAGAGCGATAGTTGGCACCAATAATAAGGTTAATAAAAGTTTTTTCATTTTTTTTAATAAATATCGAATTATTTATGGTTTAAAAAATATTTGTTTAAGAGGATATTTAAGGCCTCAGACTGGTAATGCCGCAGAAATCTTGAGAACTCTCATATTTAACATTTAAGAAATAGCATCACAACTCGGTTTTAATATCCTTTTAAACAAATATTTTTTAAACCATAAATAACAGAATTAAATTTATATTTTTTATCCAAATCGATAAAATTTCTCACTAAAATCAGTAATTTTGCCGTTTTTTACTTCGATCCCTTCACTTTTCAACAATTCAATTTTCTTATCCAAGCCAAAAGCATAACCACCAAGCCCTCCATCACTTCTAACCACGCGATGACAAGGAGTTGCGGGTATATCACGATTTTGACCGACAATTTTTCCTACCATTCTAAAGCCTTTACTGTCAAGTACTCGCGCAATTTCGCCATAAGTTGTCACCTGACCTTTAGGGATCTTTCTTAATAAATCATAGACTTTATTTTTATCAATCATCTTTTTTATATTTTAAAACATTAAATTATCAAAATATTTAGAAATTTATCTAGTTATGTTTTGCTTTATAATGCGCGTCAATGGATTCTGGCTCTGGCAAGGTTTTTTCATGTCGACCCAACCATGGCAAAATCACCAAAAAATATGCATAGTAAAAGAAAGTAGCAAAACGCGAAGCCCAGATATACCAACCATCAGCGGGTGATTTTCCTAACCATCCCAAAAAGAAAAAATTGATTATAAATAACCAAAAAACTTTTTTAAAAATTGGTCGATACGCGCCAGACTTGACTTTAGAACCATCTAAGAAAGGTAAAGCAAATAACAAAACAATCGCGCCAAACATCATCAATACACCACCTAATTTATCTGGAACCGCGCGCAAAATCGCATAAAATGGCAAGAAATACCATTCTGGCACGATATGAGCCGGAGTCACCATTGGATTGGCGGGAATATAATTATCGGGATGCCCTAAAGCATTCGGATGAAAAAATAAGAAATATCCAAATACAATAAAAAATGCCACAAACCCTACTAAATCCTTGATGGTAAAGTAAGGATGAAATGGCACAATATCTTTTTTGGTTTTGATTTCTACACCGCTTGGATTGTTTGATCCTACAGTATGAAGGGCTACAAGATGCAATAACACAATACCAACAATAACGAATGGTAATAAAAAATGAATTGCAAAAAAGCGGTTTAGCGTAGGATTATCAACAGAGAAGCCGCCCCACAACCATACTACAATTTTTGGACCCAAAACCGGAATCGCTGAAAATAAATTTGTGATCACCGTTGCACCCCAAAAGCTCATCTGGCCCCATGGCAGAACATATCCCATAAATGCAGTGGCCATTGTAAGCAAAAAAATCACCACCCCAACCCACCACAAAATCTCACGTGGGCGTTTATATGATCCATAATAAAGGCCGCGAGCGATATGAGCATAAAGCGCAACAAAAAACATTGATGCCCCAACTGCGTGAATATAACGTATCAACCAACCATAATTAACATCGCGCATGATATGCTCAACTGAGTTAAATGCGTGCTGCGTGTTAGGCACATAATGCATCGCCAGAAATAATCCCGTAAGAATTTGCACCACCAAGGCAATGCCCGCAATAGATCCAAAACTCCACCAATAACTTAAATTTTTTGGGTAAGGATGCTTGAAGAGAGTGTTTTCAAGGGATGAAATGATTGGCAAACGATCATTGATCCATTTTGCAACTTTAGATTTTTCGGTAAGACTTTGCGGAAAGTCGTTTTCAATATGGTTGGTCATTATTTGTTCTTTAATTTAATTAAATCTTGATTTTTTAGTTATATTTGTTTATAATTTAATTATCATTTTAGCAGCGGATCCTAAAAAGATCCCAAAAAGATCCCTTAAAAAGCTTGTGCATTTCGAGAAAACCCCTTCAATTCTGTTTTCTTCACTTTTATCCAATCTTAATCTTATCCTCACCAATAAATTCATAAGGTGGTACTTCTAAATTTTTAGGTGCTGGACCCTTGCGAATTCTTGCCGAACTATCATATTGCGAACCATGGCACGGACAAAACCAACCTTTATATTCGCCTTGTCCGCCAATTGGAACGCAACCCAAATGTGTGCAAATGCCGATGGTCACTAACCACTCTTCTTTGCCTTTTTTAACACGATCTTCATCTTTTTGGGGATCGCGTAATTCAGCTAAATCAACATTTTGCGCATCAGCAATCTCTTGAGTGGTGCGTCTTTTAATAAAAATTGGCTTGCCGCGCCACATCACTTTTTTTTCTTCACCAGTTTTAATGCCAGAAAGATCAACCTCAATTGAGGCAAGAGCTGCAACATCTTGCGCTGGATTCATACTATCTACCAAAGGCAAAATCGCACATGCAAGCCCAATCCCAGCCGCGCCATAAGCGGTTGAAGTAAGTATTTTGCGCTTTGTTTCATCTTGAATTTTTTCTTGTGACATTTTATACGAGATTATTAAAATAAAAGTTATATTATATTTTTACTCTTAAATTAAATTTTTTCAACTTGAATTTATGACAATTCTTAAAATAAAAAAACTTGATAATTATAAAGATTTACCCTTGCCTAAATACGAAACCGCTGGCAGTGCCGGCATGGATTTGCTTGCTGCCATTGATGAAGATGTTATTATCGCGTCCGGCGAAGTAAAACTGATCAAAACTGGCATTTCTATTGCTCTTGAACGTGGTTTTGAAGCACAAATACGCCCCCGATCAGGACTTGCACTAAAAAATGGCATCACAGTTTTAAACAGCCCCGGCACTGTTGACTCTGACTATCGCGGCGAAATTTGCGTCATCTTAATCAATCACTCAAAAATTGATTTTGTAATATCGCGAGGCATGCGTATCGCCCAAATGGTTATTGCGCGTCACGAACAAGCTAAAATTGAAGAAGTTTCTGATTTGGATCAAACCGCGCGCGGCAGCGGTGGATTTGGCTCTACTGGTCACTAAAATGCTGAATGATAATCAAAAACAGCGTTATTTGCGCAACATAATTCTTGATGAAGTTGGTGAAATTGGCCAACAAAAATTATTGAGCGCGAAGGTTCTGGTTGTTGGTGCAGGAGGCCTTGGATCTGCTGCTTTATATTATCTAGCAGCAGCAGGAATCGGCAATATTGGCATAATTGATGATGATGTAGTTGAGCTATCCAATTTACAGCGTCAAGTGATTCACAATAATTCAAATTTAGGACAAAAAAAGGTAAAAAGCGCTAAAGAAAAAATTCTTGCTTTAAATAATGATATAAATTTAACAATATATGATCAGCGTGCAAGCCTTGATTTTCTAGCACAGATTATTAATGATTATGATTATATTTTAGACGCCACCGATAATTTTCCAACCAGATTTATCATCAATCAAGCCTGTCACCAAGCGGGTAAAACACTTATTTTTGCTGCAGTTAAAGGTTTTTTGGGACAAGTTTCTGTCTTTAAAACATCACCTCAAAATCCTTGCTACGCTTGCTTTAATCCTAATATTGTTGATGAGAATTTTTCTTTACCTTTAAATGAAAAAGGCATATTAGGATCAGTTGCTGGCACTATTGGCACACTTCAAGCTACTACTACCATTAATCAAATCCTAGAAATTGGTGAAAATTTAATTGGAAAAATGCTTGTTTTTGATTTTTTAAAAAATGATTTTCGTAAGATTTTTATTAAAAAAAACCCATTTTGTCCAATCTGCAAATAAATTGCGTTATTGACTACTAAATATCTGGATATACAATTGCAACTTATGTTTTAAAGCGGATAGGTGGCCGAGTGGTCAATGGCAGCAGACTGTAAATCTGCCCGCGTAAGCGTTCGCAGGTTCAAATCCTGCCCTATCCACCACTTTTTTATATTAACTAAAAAGCGGCACTTTTTTATGCTAGTTTGTGCTGGTGATTTTTAGTGGCTTTTTTAGTTGGGCTTCTTTTTGGCCCTTGTTTTATTGGCTTTCTTGGCCACATTATTTTTGTGACCTTATTTTAAGGGTACTATTGCGGGTGTAGCTCAATGGTAGAGTTCCAGCCTTCCAAGCTGGCCGTGAGGGTTCGATCCCCTTCACCCGCTCCATTTATTCAGCTTTATCAATTTCAATTAATTTAAGACGAGCCGTCTCGCCTGATATAATCTTGATTGCTGTTTTTTTTACATCAAAATATTCAGCTAAAATCTTAATTAGGGCCTCATTAGCCTTGCCATCTTGAGCAGAAGCGGTGGTTCGCACCTTAAGCAACCTATTGCCATAAGCATTGATACCCCCTTCTTTGACGTGATCTTGTTTTGAATTTGGCGAAATTTTTACTGTGATTTTCATTTTATTTATATTTAGCACTAAATTTTAAAGTTGGAGCCGTGAATTTTTTTAATCTTTAACAACCCCAAAAGCCTGCGCAAACTCATCGAACTGGCCATTTTCAATAATATAACGAATATCTTTCATTAAATCTTGATAATAAAAAATATTATGTTCAGTTAAAAGCATGGCCCCGAGGATTTCTTCGGCTTTTGTAAGATGATGAATATAAGCACGACTGTGATTTTGGCAAGCATAACATTGACATTTATCGTCAAGCGGCTTATCATCCGCACGATATTTGGCATTACGGATATTGATTGCGCCATCACGCACAAAAGCTTGTCCCGTGCGACCTGAGCGCGTTGGAATCACACAATCAAACATATCCACCCCACGTGCAACGGCACCAACTATATCCGATGGCTTTCCTACCCCCATAAGATATCTCGGCTTGTCTTGTGGTAAAAAATCTACAACATAATCCAATACTTCAAACATCACTTTTTGGCCCTCACCTACAGCCAAGCCGCCTATCGCATAACCATCAAATCCAATTTCGATTAATTTTTGCGCTGAAATTTGGCGTAATTCTTGATATACTCCACCTTGAACGATACCAAAAATACCATAACCTTCACGCTTGATAAAATGATTCTTTGATCTCTTAGCCCAAGCTACAGAACGCTCCATTGCTTTTTTTGTCTCATCATAAGTGGCAGGATATTTTATACATTCATCAAAAATCATAGTGATATCACTACCTAATTTATGCTGAATTTCAATAGATTTTTCAGGTGTTAAAAAATGTTTGGCGCCATCAATATGCGATGAAAATTCAACTCCATCATCATTTATTTTACGAATTTCACTAAGCGACATTACCTGAAAACCGCCAGAATCAGTTAGAATTGGACCATTCCAGCCACTAAATTTTTGCAATCCTCCAAATTGTTCAACTAAATCTGCAGTGGGGCGCAACATTAAGTGATAAGTGTTTCCTAAAATAATTTCTGCACCAGATTTTTTAATATCAGCCACCTTCATTGCCTTAACTGTGCCTTGCGTACCTACGGGCATAAAGGCTGGAGTTTGAATTGTACCATGTGCAGTAAAAATCTCACCTCTTCTTGCTTTCTTATTTGAACTTTTTAATGTAAAAGAAAAATTTTTTGACGACATTTTATGAAAAAAATAAATAATTTTTTACCGTTAATAATTCTCACTGTTTTTATAGCTACAATTGCGATTGCAGTTTTGAAAGCTAATCAAAATCAGGATATCACTGCCAATGAATCTAATAATTTTAGCGCCATTACAATTAAACAAAAGATAAAATTACCAGAATTTTCACTTCCTGATCTATATAATGATAATAAATCGCTATCAATCAATGATTTGGTTAATGATAAACGAAAATATTCTATCGTCAATTTTTTTGCATCTTGGTGCACCACTTGCCAGATTGAGCACTCAGCTCTAATGCGCATCAAAAAAGAAAATTTTATTGATATTTATGGCATTGCTTGGCATGATTTTAAAGATAACGCTAGTGATTTTTTGAAAAAAAATGGAAATCCTTTTAAAAAAGTAGCTTTGGATAGTCAGGGTCTGTTTACGAGAATTATGAATATAAAAGCGGTTCCTGAAACAATAGTTATAAACTCTGAAGGCTTAGTGGTCTTGCGCTATCAAGGCAATATTACTGATGAAACCATAGCCGAAATTAAAAATTATATTAAGCAAAATAAATAATGAAAAATTTTATTGCTAAAAAAATATTATATTGCGCCATAACAGTCATACTACTGTTTGTGCCTGATTTTTCTTATGCTGAAATTTCTGATTCTGAATTAGCGCAAGAAATTGAAAAAACTCTTATTTTTAACGATAAAAGCGATCTCGAAAAACGTATTAGCGATATCACAATTGATAAAAATCCTCAAAAAAATGATGATAAGCCACTAATTGACATGATTGTAAAAGAATCGCATATAAAATTAAATACAGATATTCGTACCAAAGAAAAATTGGCTTATGACGCAGCAAATCAAAAACAATATGAGGCTGCAATTGAGTTATATAAACAAGTATTAGAAAGCGAAAGTGAAAATTATTATGCGGCATTTTCACTCGCAACGATTTATCAAAAATTAGGCCAATTTTCACAAGCTAAAATTTTATATTTTCAATTATTAAAAAACGATCCGCAAAATAAAGATGCAATTATCAATAATATTTTAGCTTTATTAATTGAAGAATCACCTAAAGACGCGGTTTATGTGCTTTCGCGCCTATCTTCACAAAATCCACAAATTGATTATATCGCCTATCAAACAGCGATAGCTTATAATAAAAACGGTAATAATTTATTGGCGATTGATTATATAAATCGCGCTATCGCTCTAAATCCACAAAATATTTTATACAAATATAATTTAGCAATATTTTACGACCAAGCTGGCGATTATGAAAAAGCGGTTAGCATTTATGCAGAATTAATTAGAAACAATCAAACTCAAGAGCAAATCCCGTTAAATCAGGTGCAAAAACGATTAGAAACGATAAAAAATAAAGTATAAAATGATCAATGAAATATTAAAATATGCGATAGAAAATTCTTGCTCAGATATTCATTTATGTGCTGGCGCGGTGCCAATGCTGCGTGCCAATGGCGATTTATTTGCAATGCCTCATAGTCGTGCCTTGGGACATCAACAGGCGCAAAGCATGATCGAAAGCTTAATGAATGATGAAAAAAAGCAGATTTTTATTGATCAACTCGAAGTTGATTTTACCTTACAAATTAATGATAATATTCGTTTTCGAGTTAGCGCTTTTAATACAATAAGCGGTGCTGCGGCGGCTCTTAGAGTGATTTCAGATCATATTCCTGATTTACATTCTCTACATACACCTACAATTATTCGTGAATTATTAAATCTAAAACATGGATTGATTTTAGTTACAGGGCCCACTGGCAGCGGCAAATCAACTACTCTTGCCGCCATGGTTGAACATCTCAACACTAATAAAGCTTATAATATAATCACAATTGAAGATCCTGTTGAATTTGTACATAGCAACAAAAAATCACTGATAATGCAGCGCGAAGTGGGTAGTCATACTTTATCTTTTAGCAATGCCTTAAGAAGTGCTCTTAGAGAAAATCCAGATGTGATTTTAGTGGGAGAAATGCGCGATCTCGAAACTATTCAACTCGCTCTTAGTGCCGCTGAAACTGGACATCTGGTTTTAGCCACTTTACATACTAATTCAGCCGACCAATCAATTAGTCGTATCATAGATGTATTTAGCCAGCAAGATAAAGCCAGCGTTAGAACTCTATTAGCATCATCGCTGCGAGCCGTTATATCTCAACGCTTGATAAAAACTCCAACCGGAAAAAGGCGCGCTGCGTTTGAGTTAATGCTTGCCAATCCATCAATAAAAAACTTAATTCGTGAAGATAAAATCGAACAAATAAAAACAATTATGGAAATTAACAAAAGGAATGGTATGATTACGATGAAAGATTCAATTTTAGAACTTTTAAAAGAGGGTCTAATATCGCAAGAAACCGCAGATGAGATGATTTTATCTCATAAATAATTCTGTCGTTTATTTGCAGAGTTGTATTAATTTTAACCAAAAAAGGCAACAAAATGAATTATCGCACAAAAACAATTGAGAGTATAATCACGGGCTCAAAGGCCAATTCTCTCAAAAAAACGCTTGGATCACTTGATTTAGTGCTTCTAGGCATTGGATGCACAATCGGCACCGGTATATTCGTATTAACTGGCATCGCCGCCGCAGAGCATGCTGGCCCTGCAATCGGCATATCATATTTAATTGCCGGTATAGCTTGTATGCTAGCGGGATTAGCTTATACAGAGCTCGCCGCCTCTATTCCCGTAGCTGGCGGTGCTTATACTTACTCTTATGCAATTTTAGGAGAATTTGTGGCATGGCTGGTCGCTTGTGGATTAATCCTCGAATATACAGTAGGAGCAGCCACCGTGGCAGCTGGCTGGTCAGGTTATTTTGTGGGGATAATGAATTCAGCGGGCATAACGATCCCCGAAAATCTTACCAAAGTCCCCGCTAATGGCGGCATTATCAATTTGCCAGCAGTCTGCATCGCTTTATTTGTTGGCATCTTATTAACTCGTGGCACCAAAGAAAGCATAATCGTCAACCGCATTTTAGTTGCCGTAAAATTATTGGTAATCTTTATTTTCTTATATGTTGCGGTTCCACATATCCAAGTTGAAAATTGGACTCGAGAATTTATGCCTTTTGGCTGGCACGGTGTAATGGCTGGCGCGGCAACGATTTTCTTTGCTTATATCGGCTTTGACTCGGTAGCAACGGCAGCCGAAGAAACTAAAAATCCTAATCGCGACTTGCCAATCGGCATCATCGGATCCCTAATTGTATCAACTGCGCTTTATATTGCGGTTGCGATGGCCCTCACCGGCATCATATCCTATACCGAACTTAATAATGCCGAACCAATGGCATTCGCCCTTCGTGCCAATGGCAGCAATATCGGATCAGCTTTGATTGCCACTGGAGCCATTGCTGGTATGGTTGCAGTGCTTTTAGTTTTAATGTATGGTCAATCACGTATATTTTTTGTAATGTCACGCGATGGCCTAATACCAAATTTCTTCAGCAAAATGCACAAAAAATTTGAAACCCCGTATTTAAGCTGCTTGATTGTTACGATCGCGGTCGCTCTAATTTCAGGCTTTACACCAATCCAAACCTTAGGACATATGACCAGCTTTGGTACATTATTCGCCTTTGTTATGGCTTCTGTAGGCGTGATGGTGCTACGTGTTAAACGCCCCGAAATTGATCGCCCATTTAAATGCCCTGCAGTGTTTGTAGTAGCGCCTTTGGCAATAATTATCTGCGGATATTTAATTTATACATTGTTACATGTAATTGCTAATGCTTTCTTTATCTGGGCCTTTTTGAGTGTTGCAGTTTATGTGTTTTATAGCTACAAAAAAAGCCCGCTTTGCACCAGAAAATAATAGTTACTTTAATTTAATCCCCTGCAAAATATAATAAAATTTTACAGGGGATTTTATATAAATTCTAACTTATAAAATTTTGATAATCTTTAACCAAAGATCAAAAATTATCACATAAATTCTATAATCGTGACAAAATTTTCTCTTGGTATAATATAACACAACAATTTCATATGACGCCAAAAAGATGAAGTTATTTTGGCGTCAATATAAAATTGTTATGTTATATAGATTTTTAATCGAGGATTGCTTTAATTAATTCAACTATTTTGTCGCGAATTTTCGCATCAAATCCAATATTTTTTTTAGCCCATTCTTTAACCCATGGACGCGCTAATTGCCACATATTAAGCTCTTCATCCAACATCACCCCAACACCTTCAACTAATAATAAAGTTTTTTGCAGCAGCAATAATTCTGGTCGCGTGGCCATTTTATACTGATTAGTCATTTCAATTAAATGTGCAAGCAAATGAGCTAACGAAATATCTTTAATTGACGAATCTACAATAATTTCACCAATTTTTTGACAAGATAAAGCTAATTCATAAAGATTAGTATTTTGAGGCACCAGACCAGCATCTATGTGGATTTGTGCTACTTTTTTATAATCATGATGCAAAAATCCAATAAAGATTTCAGCAACAGCCAAACGTGTTTTTTTATCGATTTCACCCATAATTCCAAAATCAACCACCGCAATATCGCCATTTTTAGCTAAAAATAAATTACCCGGATGCATGTCGGCATGAAAAAATCCATCCGAATAAACTTGCGTAAAATAAGCTACTACAAGATTTTGTGCGATTTGTTTTTTATCAAAACTATTGTTATTAAGTGCTTTTTTATCCGAAAATGGCACGCCGTCAATCCATTCAGTCACTAAAATATTAGCGGTAGAATAATGTAAAAAAATCTGCGGAACATAAAATCCCCTCAACTGTGCTTTTTGCATATTATCACGCAAACGCACAGCATTGGCGGCTTCTTTTAACAAATTTAGCTCAGTTTTTGAGGTTTCTTTTAACAATAAATTTATGTTGCACAAAGTTTTGCCGCTATAACGCGAAAAAAGCCTTACAATCAATGCAATCAAGGATAAGCTAGCAATATCGCGCGCAAAAATTCTTTTAATATTTGGACGCAGAATTTTTACTGCTACAATTTTACCGTCCAATAACTTTGCTTGATGCACTTGCGCAATTGACGCCGAGGCCTTGGGGATAAAATCAAATTCGACAAATTTTTTTGTATAATTTTCACCAAATTCTTTGATGAGAATTTTTTTTACTTTTCTTGCACAAAATGGCTCAAGACGATCTTGAAAATGCGATAAAATTTGTGCCATTTCTTCACCAATCAGATCCGGTCTAGTTGCAAGCGCCTGTCCTAATTTTACAAAAGATGGGCCCGCTATTCTTAAAAACCAATAAATTATACGATTTTTATAAAACGGATATAATAACAAACAGGCTAATAATAAGATCGCCAGTCTAAATAAGTTGAAAATTGATAAGAACAGGGCCACAAAATTATGGTTGAACAGATGAAGCGGCACCCGAAGAACCGGTAGAAGAAGTTGCTGATAAAGATTGCATCGAATCTTTAGCACCGCTTGTATCAATATGAATCTTGCTAAGATCAATATTCACTCCCGCCCAACCGAATAATTTGTTGAGAAGTTGCGAAATAATATTGATAATATTAGCCGAAACCTCTTGCACCCTAGAAACCACAAGCTTAAAAGCACTTGTGCCTTCGGCAGATAAGTGCAAAATAGCTGCTGCCTCATCAACAGTGATAATATTAAGAATTAACATCAAAAAAAACAGCGCAAAGGCAGTAGAGGCAAACATCAGAACTGATCTTAATGAAAAATACGCCAATAAATCACTCATAAAAAATATAATAATTAAAATGCCAGATATTTTGTCTAAATTGGTTTTAAAGCAAAAAATTATTATTTTCAAGATAATTTCGCCAAATTGCAAAATTGTGCAACAGTGATTTCTTCTGCTCGAAGAGTTTCAGCAATTTGAGCTTTTTGTAGCGCCAAAGCCAAATCTATATTGTTAAAATAATATCCCTTTAGAGCAGATTTTATCATTTTTCGTCTTTGCGAGAACGCTTTAGCAACAATCTTTTCAAGCTTCTCAAACTCAACTGAGTCAACATTATCATGCCTTGGTATAATATGTACAATAGCCGAAGTCACTTTTGGCGGCGGATTAAAGACATTACGATTTACTGTAAATAACAATTTTGCATCAGCTAAATGTGCTGTCATTATAGCTAGGCGCCCATAGTGTTTATCACCTTTTTTTGCAACTATGCGTTCTACTACCTCTTTTTGCAACATTAAAGTCATTGACTCAATTTGCGACGATATTTTAAGCCATTTAACTAACAAAACCGTACCAATATTATAGGGCAAATTGGCAATTATTTTGAATTTTTTCTTATTTTGATCGTAAGATTGTGCTCTACAACCACTTGTAAATAATATTTTTTCATCAATTTCTAAGGCATCAGCATTAATGATTTCTAAGCGTGATCCATAAAATTTCTGCAATTCATAAAGCGCTGCCAAACATCTTTCGTCTTTTTCAATCACAATGAGTTTTTTAGCCCCATTATCTAAGATTGATCGCGTTAAACTACCAGGCCCTGGGCCAATTTCCAATATCTCGTAATCACTTAAATCGCCAGCCGCTTTTGCAATTTTATCAGTAAAATTTTTGTCGAGAATAAAATTTTGTCCTAATGATTTTTTAGCGTCCAAGCCATATTTTTTTATTAATTCTGAAGTAGATGGCAACATAATTAACTGGCTAAAAGCTGTATTATTTATAACCAAAATTTTCTCGTATCATCTTTAAAGATGATTTCTAGAATTTTTGACATTAAATCAAATATCGCAAATTTATTTATTATTAAGCAAGTAATTTTTCTGGCTCTTCAAATTTATATCCAAGCGAATCTGCAACCGCTTTATACACAATTTTTCCATCAAACACATTTAAACCATTGCGCAAATTTTTATCATCAAGCAATGCCTTTTTATAGCCTTTATTTGCTAATGCTAAAGAGAAAATCAGAGTTGAATTTTCGAGTGCTTGAGTCGAAGTACGAGCAACGGCACCAGGCATGTTAGTAACACAATAATGCACCACACCATCAGTGATATAAGTTGGATTGCTATGCGAAGTTGGTTTACTGGTTTCAAAACATCCACCTTGATCAATTGAGATATCAACCATCACCGCACCTTTTTTCATTTTTTTCACCAAAGCGCCCGAAACCAATTTAGGAGCCGCCGCACCCGGAATCAATACTGCACCAACCACAACATCTGATTCAACCACTGTTTTTTCGATATTCACGCTTGAAGCATAAAGAATAGTGGCAGAATTGCCAAAAATATCGCTTAAATAACGCATTCTTGGCAATGATTTATCGAGGATAATCACTTCTGCACCCATGCCAATCGCCACTTTAGCCGCATTAGTACCAGATACACCACCACCCAAAATCACAACTTTGCCACGTGCCACACCCGGAACCCCTCCTAGCAATACACCGCGACCTCCTTGTGATTTTTCAAGTGCTCTTGCGCCTGCTTGAATTGATAATTTTCCAGCAACTTCACTCATTGGCGCAAGCAATGGCAATGATCCATCATTAGCACTGACGGTTTCGAAAGCGATAGCAATTACACCAGAGCCAATAAGCAAGCGGGTAAGCTCGGGCTCTGCCGCCAAATGCAAATATGAGAAGAGAATTTGTCCTTTACGCAACATTGCGCATTCTGATTTTTGTGGCTCTTTAACTTTAAGAATCATTTCAGCTTGACCATATATATCAGCAGCTGAAGGCACTATTTGCGCACCCGCTTTTATGTATTCTTCATCCGAAAAATCAATTGCCGATCCAGCATCTTTTTGCACCAAAACTTTATGTCCAGCATTAGTTAATTCACGCACGCCAGCGGGAGTAGCACCAACGCGATATTCATGATCTTTAATTTCTTTAGGAATTCCGATAATCATAGATAAATTATTTTATTTTATGTTAAATATTTTTATAATTGCACTCTCCTGCGAAGTAACGCTAGCAAAGAGCTCATAAGAAAAACTATATTGTTTTTTGGCGATCTCGATTTCATTTTCAAGATTTTTGCCTTTTAAAAACAAAGCATATCCTCCATTTTTAAGGAATTTTTTACTATAAGCAAGTAATTTATCAAGACTTGCTAGTGCACGCGACGTAATTATATCGAATTTTGCATCATCCGAAAGCTCTTCCAGCTTGGATTGATGAACAAAAATTCGATTTGGCGAAATTAATTTTGCTTTGCGTAAAAATTCGCATTTACGAAAAGATTTTTCAATAAGATGTATTTCTTTGGCACCGATCATTGATAACACAACACCGGGAAAACCGGCACCGGTACCAAAATCAGCAATTTTTGCCGATTTATTATTGATATATTGAATTATTTGCGCTGAATCAAGAATATGGCGGTTCCAAAGATCATTTATAGTGGATTTTCCGATCAAATTATAATTATGATTTTCTTGTAAAAGCAAAATTACAAATTCTTCGAGTGCCTTTATTTGAGCAGCATCAACTACAGAGATTTTTTGAATTTCGCTTAATGCTTGGGCTTTTTTTAATTCCATCTGCATAAATTAATTTATAACATGACTCAAATTTTGACTATCTTTTTAAAGAAGCTTAACTCAAACATAAGCTATACTTAGTGTAATACATTATTTATTCGAACAAATTTATATTAAAATTTGTAATTTAAACGATGATGTATAATTTGAATCTTGGTTAAAATCAAACCAAATTTGATTCAATAAAAAATATATCTTTTTTTTAAAAAAATGTTTTAAACTTAAATTTAAATGATAATTTAAACATTATTATGTTAATTAATCAACAAAACTAATAAAAATAATGAAAATTTCTCCTAAAATTAGAAAAATTCTTGCCAATTATGAAAGCGACAATGCCGGCACCAAAACAAATCTGGCGCGCATTTTGATGCATGGTAAATTAGGCGGCACTGGAAAATTAGTTATCCTACCAGTTGACCAAGGCTTTGAGCACGGCCCTGCTCGCAGCTTCGCAGTAAATCCTGATTCATATGATCCTCATTATCATTTTCAATTAGCTATAGATGCTGGTCTTAGTGCCTATGCAGCCCCACTGGGCATGATTGAAGCTGGTGCTGATAGCTTTGCAGGTGCGATTCCGTTGATTTTAAAAGTTAATAGCTCAAATTCATTACATAATGGCGGCACGGCTCCACATCAGGCCACTACCGCTTCGGTTAAAGATGCCTTGCGCTTGGGCTGCTCGGCAATTGGCTTTACAATTTATCCGGGATCAGATGCAGCATTCGATATGATGGAAGAATTTAAAGAAATGGCCGAAGAGGCCAAATCATATGGCTTAGCAACAGTGCTTTGGTCATATCCAAGGGGCGGTGATTTGTCAAAAATTGGCGAAACTGCTGTTGATATCTGCTCTTATGCAGCTCATATGGCGGCACTACTTGGTGCTCACATCATCAAAGTTAAGCCTCCGACTCAAGCCCTAGAAAATCTTGAAGCAATTAAAGTTTATGAAAAAACTAAAATCCCTGTAGCCACGCTTGAAGACCGCATTCGCCACGTAATGCAAACAGTATTTAATGGCAGAAGAATTGTTGTCTTTTCAGGTGGCAACGCTAAAGGCGAAAATGATATTTATAGCGAAGTTCGTCAACTTTACAAAGGTGGTGCAAATGGCTCTATTATTGGTCGCAACACCTTTCAAAGACCAAGAAATGAAGCGCTCGCAATGCTTGATCAAATCATAAAGATTTATCAAGGTAAATAAATTTATTATATTTCCGTAAAAAAAACTCGGATGCCTTTATCGTTAACTTTAGAGTGCCAACGAGGCCCTGTTTCAGGACTAGGATTTCTTTGACCAATTTCTTGAGGCTCTCGATTTTGCTGGCCAATTTCTTCTTGTAAATTATTCATTACAAATCTTTTTAATTCACGCAAATTCATCTGGTTTTTTAAATCACTTGGCAATTCACAATATTCTTTGGCAAGATCGCATAAAAATTGCGGCAATGCTGGCATAATCTCGCTGCGCATAGATCTCTCTGCGGCAGATGCTTCAACGTCAGAATCGCGCAAGCTAAATTCTGTAAACCATGAACTAAAAATACTCTCTATATCACTTTGGGTATATTCTGTAAATTCGCTGAGCCTTGGACAATGTAGGCGATGCCTTAATGCTGGTCCAATCAAGTAGCGACCTTCTTCACTGATACCATTGACACTGGCGATCAACATAAATCCTGGGCGCGGCTTGAAATCTTTTATTTTGGGATGAACACCATCAAGCACTGAATTTAGAAGCTTTTCGATACCATTATTCACGCAAGAATCAAGCTCATCAATCCAGATAATTTGGCCATTTTCGAATGCTTCTATAATTAACTCTTCTTGTTTTTGATAAGGTAAATTGCTTTCGATTTTTATATATTCGCCTTTTTTATAAGTTTCAAGATAAGCTTTAATCATCGAGCTTTTGCCCAATCCAGACAGGCCTTCGAGTAGAATTCCATTGGTACCGCCTTGTGGCAATATATTTTTTTGCTGAAATTCTCTAACTCGCAAACATTCAAACAAATCGCGCTCGATTGCTATAGTTGCCGAAGTTGAAACGAAATAACCAGTTTGTAAACAAAGCGACTCATCAGGCCCGAACCTAGACTCAGACCGAGCCCTACAAGCCGCTTTTGCTAAATATTTTAAAGCATATTCTTGCAATTCACGAATAGTAATTTCGCGCTTCATCCCTAAAACCTGCTGATATTTCCCAATTTCATCTAAACAAAAACTTTTAAATTTTTGTCTAAAATCTTCGGTTTTTCCTTTATAATCAAATTTATCGTAAATATCATCTTGTAACAATTGATAAATATATTCACTTGATAGATGCTGCAATCTAATTTGCAAAACGGCATTATCCGAAAATAATTTTTGATCAACTCTTCCGCCTCCAAACTCTTTAGGATTACAAGCAAAAACAACTTTGTGTTTATCGCTTAATTGATAAAATCTTCCTTGATAAAATATTGTTTTATTGCCACCGTTTTTTAGCTGCTCAAACATTGTCAGATGCGATTTTACGATATTTGATTCATCTATAAAAAGTATTTTTGTTTGTTCGGATTCATCTTCAGCCCAACTTGCCAAATCATCAAAATCGCGGTAAATTTTATATTGGGGATCTTGCTCGTACATTGCAACCAAAGAAGATTTTCCGACGCCACTTTTTCCAACAAGCGCCACCATTTGATTTGCACTTAAGGCCGCAAGAAAAATTTCTTGGCGCTTCTTGATAAATTCTTGCCCATCTTCAATTCTAGGCTCTTCTACAACATTTTTAGCATCTGCCGAGACCTCAAAAACATCCACAAAATAATCTCTTTTATCAAGCCATGAAAGTGTAGTTTTTGCTAAAGATTTTTTGTTCTCAATTATTAATAATAAATTTTTAGCATAATCCTCAACCAAATGCGGCTTTAACATTTGCAACAAGCTATCACTAAATTCACCTTTTAGAATTATTTTTTTTCCGTTTTTTAAAAATTGTATAAATTGACTTTCTCTTTCTTTAAAATCTGTAAAATCATGACCCGTGATTTTAAAAGATATGCTTGTGAATAAATCTTGATAAGCACAATCTTCAACATCTACTACCAAGGCCATTGGTGAATTTTTTAAGGCTTTTTGCATTGATTTTGTGCAATCACTGGAAAATAAAATTCCTGCAAAAATCTCGCTTTTTTCTTCACAAACAACCTCGCTTTCTACAATTGTAACTTTTCTTGCTATATCGTCAAAAAGCCTAATTTGCGGCGCTAAAAATATTTCTAAATGTATGTTTTGCTCTTGTGCTTGACGAAATAAACAATAATATTGCGCTTTTGTTAAATCGTCCGAAATAAATATTCTTAATACCTCACCTGACATTTCATCCGATAATTTGGCTGCAGCAGCCTTAATCAAACCATCTAATTCGCGATATCCTCCATCAGCAATTTCTTTTTTAAATAACAACAAATCAAATAATTGCGGATTAATTATATGGCAATTTTTTGGCCCTTTATCAATTGTAACATTTTGCCAAATTTTTATTCTTTCAGATGAGAATTGGCTGAAATCAAAACTTTTATTTTCAACTCGCACTACAACTTCTTGGCCAAAATGAATTTTATATCCTTGATAAGATAAATATCCAAATACCTTTGCTTGCGCCAAAAAATATTCTAAATCTTTATTTTTTGCACAATTATTTATTACAAAATTGATTCCTTTTCTATCTTCCAGACTCCTTACAAAATCACTTTTGCGCCATTTATTTTTATTACCTTCAAGATAAATCTCGCCAAAAAGTTTACTCTGCCAATCATCGAAACCCTCAAGATCAACTTTAATAACAGCAGCCTCTTCCCTAGAAACACTTGGCTCTACAGAATCTAATTCTATAGAAAAAACTTCTTGATGACGCGATATAAAAGATATATCATTAACATCTCTATCACACAAACTGACTATTTTTATTCCATCCAATTTTTCACCGTTAATAGTAGCAATTTCATCAAGCATTGTGTTGGCCGCAACTCTTTGCGCAGCAGAAAAGCTTGACCAATTTACAACCAAAAGCGGCGGCAGAGCAACATTGCCTTGGCTAACGATATAAGCTCTTGTTTCAGTTAAAAAATCGGCAAAAAATCCCTTAGGATCAATTATTATCTCTCCGTCCTCGGGACGAATTTTTATCGTTTGTTTTGAAATATCAATTTTTTCTGGGCTATCAATATAAAAAACTGGCCTTGCAATCGAAAATTTCACTCCTTGATTTTGCGCAAATTTAATTAAAGCATTTGCTTGATTTGATAAATTTCTTACACAAACCAATAAAGACGGTCCACCAACTTGCAAAATTTGCCAAAGATCATCTTTTTTGGTAATTGTAATTGACCGCGAATCCAATGCTGCTTTTTTGGCCTCAATATATTTTTGCAAAGATTTTTCTAACGAGGGTTTTTTTTGGATCATCTTACTTTTTTTATCTTCTTCAGCAAAAACGTTTAGCCCCTCTTGATCTCCAGTATCTGACCCTTCTGGCGCTAACGATACATCTTTAGCAGGAATATTATTTCTGCCACCTCTTGTCGATCTTGTAAGCCTTGAGGATAACCAGTTCCAACACCCATCAAACACCATAAAATGCCAACAACCCTTATAACTTCTTGCGCCATTCTAACGGAATTTAAAATAGCACCAAGATCATAATAATATCTATCTTGTAAATCCGAACTTCTTGATTCAAAGCCACCAAGATCAAGATAGCGCCAAATATTATTTTGATCACAAATTTCAAGTGCAATATGGTTATTATCGATCAAAACTGCGCGATAATCTTCACCAAACTTACCCTTCTTATGCTTTCCTAAATAATAAAAAAAAGCCTCAACCTTCAAACCACAAGATCCTTCACCGCTTTCAAAAACAGCTTGCAAAAAGCTTTCATGATTTTCAAAATCAGCTTTTTTTGGCAAAGCTTTTGTTTGATGATTACAATTTTTTTTATATTGCTTAAAAACTTTGACTACAGGATTTTCATTAGAAATCTGGGTTTTCTCTACATCGCATCGTAAAACATATTCAAATATACATGTTCTATTGGTCTTTATATGATAAAAACCAAATTCATCTTGAAAAGATTCAACAATTCTCACGCCATCTGGCAATTTAATACCATGAAGTTTGCTTGGATAATTTACTAAAAAAAGCTTTGTGGTTTTATTTGCCGCAGATCTACAAGAAAATAAAACATATCCCGCATCAGACTTTGTTTTTAGCTCAGCAATATCTTCATCACTAATTGTCTTTACACCAATTTCATATTTCTGTTTTGACTTACATACGGCTATTTTTTTATTAACGATATTACAAACATCAGTTTTTATTCTATACCGAGCATCTGTTGATTGATTAATAACCTCTCCAGCTCTTAACATTACACGATCAGATAAAGAGTGATCTTCATAATTAATTCCACTAGATGGAGCCATGGAAGCAATTCTTAAAAGATTTTTTTTAGAAAATGAATCAATTGCGTTAGCTCTTTTATTGTTTGTTGACATACCTATTAATTGCGGAGCAAATACTGAGATTATATTATGGTAATTGTCACCACTCTTATTTACCAAATTTGTTCTGCTTCCCTCTTTGATTAAGATATCCGCTATTTCTTCATTAACAACCAAAGCAATAATCAGCGCACTATCTCCATCCTTATTTTGTAAATCTAACTTAGCTCCTTTTTTTATCAAAATACGCACTACTTCTGCTGTATTATATCGCGCAGCAAACATTAGCGCAGTCAATCCATCCTTATTTTGTAAATCTAAATTGGCTCCTTTTTCTATCAAAATACGCACTAC